>Ga0187809_10000185_pt1 | contig 40678 bp, 38 predicted proteins | sample NC_wetland_sal_i_8_FD_132415 | JGI IMG/M metagenome (GOLD analysis project Ga0187809, IMG submission 132415) | Wetland sediment microbial communities from Neuse River Estuary, North Carolina, USA - ASW_4 | ecosystem: Environmental > Aquatic > Freshwater > Wetlands > Sediment | place: USA: North... | reverse complement strand
CTTGCACCGAAACGGGGAGATCGCCGGCACCGGAGCCGGCGGGGCGGTGCTCGGTTCACCGATCAATGCCCTGGTCTGGGTGGCCAACGTGCTGGGGGAGCGAGGGGTCGGCCTGGAGGCCGGACAGGTCGTGCTACCCGGCTCGATGACCGCCTCGATCCCGTTCGCTGCCGGCGATGTCGTGACCTCGACGGTGGCCGGCCTGGGCAGTGTCACCGCTCGGATGGGAGCCTGAGATGACCGAACCGGTTCGGGCCACCGCGGCCATCGTCGGCTCCGGCAACATCGGCACCGACCTGATGTTCAAACTGCTGCGGCGCAGCGAGATCATCCAGCCGACCATGATGATCGGCGTCGATCCGGCCTCCGACGGGCTGGCCCGGGCGCGGCGCCTCGGCCTGGCGGCCAGCGCCGAGGGCGTGGACTGGCTGCTGCGGCAGGACCCCCTGCCGGACCTGGTGTTCGAGGCGACGAGCGCCAAGGCTCACCTGGCCAACGCCCCGCGCTACGCCGAGGCCGGCGTCACCGCGATCGACCTGACCCCGGCCGCGATCGGGCCCTACGTGTGCCCACCGGTGAACCTCGACCTCAACCTGGATGCGCCCAACGTCAACCTGATCACCTGTGGCGGGCAGGCCACCACGCCGATGGTGGCCGCGGTGTCACAGGTGGTGCCGGTGGAGTACGCCGAGATCGTCGCCTCGATCGCCTCCAAGTCGGCCGGACCCGGTACCCGCGCCAACATCGACGAGTTCACCGAGACCACCGCCGCCGCCCTGAAGGTGGTGGGCGGGGCGCAGCGGAGCAAGGCGATCATCATCCTCAACCCGGTGGAGCCACCGATGATCATGCGCAACACCGTGTTCTGTGCTATCCCGCCGGAGGCGGCCGAAGCCGGGCCGCTGCAGGACGCGATCATCGAGTCCATTACCCGGATGGCCGACAAGGTCAGGCAGTACGTACCCGGGTACGCGTTGAAAGCCGACCCGCAGTTCGATCCGCCGCGCGACATCTGGAACGGCCGGGCCCGGGTCGCGGTGTTCCTGCAGGTCCGCGGCCGCGGGGATTACCTGCCGGACTACGCCGGCAATCTCGACATCATCACCGCCTCGGCGGCCCGGATCGGTGAGGTCCTCGCCTCGCACCGGCACGCCCCGGCGGTTGCGCCGTCCGGAGGTGTGGCATGACCGAAACCAGCGCGCGGCCGGCCGAGACCGAGGCCGAGGCGCCGAAAGTAAGGATCACCGACTCCACCCTGCGCGACGGCAGCCACGCCATGCGGCACCAGTTCACCGAGGGCCAGGTTCGCGGCATCGTGTCGGCGCTGGACACTGCCGGTGTGCAGGTGATCGAGGTCTCGCACGGCGATGGTCTGGGAGGCTCGAGCTTCAACTACGGCTTCTCCGGCACCGACGAGTTCACCCTGATTTCGGCTGCGGTTCAGGAAGCGGCCCGGGCCCGGATCGCGGTGCTGTTGCTGCCTGGTGTCGGCACCATTCACGACCTCAAACATGCTTACGATTGTGGGGCGAAAGTCGCCCGGATCGCCACCCACTGCACCGAGGCGGACACGTCCCTGCAACACTTTGCCGCCGCCCGTGAGCTCGGCATGGAGACGGTCGGTTTCCTGATGCTGTCACACCGGATCGGGCCGGCCGAACTGGCCAAGCAGGCCCGGATCATGGTCGACGCCGGCGCGCAGTGCGTCTACGTGGTCGACTCGGCCGGGGCGCTGGTGCTCGGTGAGGCCCAGGCTCGGATCCGGGCCGTGCACGCCGAGATCGGTCACCAGGCTCAGGTCGGCTTCCACGGCCACCAGAACCTCTCGCTCGGCGTGGCCAATTCGGTCCTGGCCGCCCAGAACGGTGCGCGTCAGATCGACGGCGCGCTGTGCGCGCTCGGGGCCGGAGCCGGCAATGCGCCGACCGAGGTGGTGGCCGCGACCTTCGACCGGCTCGGCATTGCCACCGACGTCGACGTGCAGCGGGTGCTGCAGGCCGCCGACGAGATCGTCAAGCCGATGCTGCCCCGGTTGCCCTGGATGGACCGGGCCGCGATAACCCAGGGCTACGCGGGCGTCTATTCCTCGTTCCTGCTGCACGCCGAGCGGGCCCAGGAACGCTACGGCGTGCCGGCCCACGAGATCCTGCAACGGGTCGGCGAACTCGGCTACGTCGGCGGCCAGGAAGACATGATCATCGATGTTGCCCTGTCCCTGCGGGCCGAACGGGCCCGGGGCCAGGAGCCGGAGCGCGGGCTCGACGACCGGGCGGGTATCGATGCCCTGGCCGCCGGAGTGGCGTTGTGAGCGCGTGGACGGTCGATCACGCGGCCGAACTGCTGCTGGCGGCCGAGGCCGAGCGCCGGGACCGGCCGCCGCTCACCGACGAGTGGCCCGAGCTCGACGCGCGCACGGCGTACTCGATCCAGGACGAGACGCTGCGCCGGCGGCTGGCCCGGGGCGAGACGCTGGTCGGTGTCAAGCTGGGCCTGACCAGCCGGGCGAAACAGCAACGGATGCAGGTGGATTCGCCCCTGGTGGCCTGGCTCACCGATGCGATGGTGCTGCCGGCGGGCGACCCGATCCCGCAGGCCAAGCTGATCCACCCCCGGGTCGAACCGGAGATCGTGTTCGTGATGCGAGAGCGCCTGGCCGGCCCCGGCGTGACCGCGGCCCGGGCGCTGGCGGCGGTCGACCGGGTCTTGGCCGGGGCCGAGGTGATCGATTCCCGCTATCAGGACTTCCGGTTCACCCTGCCTGACGTGGTGGCCGACAACGCATCGTCCGGGGCGTTCGTGATCGGTCCGGTCGGGCGGCGTCCGGAGCAACTCGACCTGGCGCTGGAAGCGGTGCTGGTCGAGGTCGACGGCCAGATCGTCGACAGCGCGACCGGGGCAGCGGTGCAGGGGAACCCGGCCGAAGCGCTGGCCCTGGCCGCCAACGACCTGGGCCGGCGCGGGCACGTGATCGAAGCCGGCCAAGTCGTGCTCACCGGTGGCATGACCGACGCCGTGCTGGCCCCGCCCGGGTCACGGATCGCCTTCCACTTCTCCTCGCTCGGCACGATCCAGCTCAGCGGAGGCTGATAAGCATGCCGCTCATCCAGGTCACCCTCCGGGCCGGCCGGTCGCCGGAGCAGCTCCGGGCCCTGATCAGTGCCCTGACCGATGCCGCAGTCGAGGCTATCGGCGCGCCCAAGCCGACGGTGCGGGTGGTGCTGCACGAAGTGCCGGCGACCCACTGGGCCGCCGGCGATGTCACCCTGGCCGAAAGGATGTCCAGCGATGCCTGACCAGTTGCCCTTCTTCGGGCACGTCATCGACAACCAGGAAGTGCCGTCCCTGGCCGGGGCACGGTTCGCCAGCATCGATCCCTACACCCGCCGGCCCTGGGCCGAGGTGGCGCTGGGAACGGCGGCCGACGCCGACCGCGCGGTGTCGGCGGCCCGGCGCGCCTTCGACACCGGACCGTGGCCTCGGCTGACCTTCAGCGAGCGGGGCAAGCTCCTGCATCGGCTGGCGGATCTGATCCAGGAGCACGCCGAGGAACTGGCGCTGGCCGACACCCGGGACATGGGCAAGCCGATCGCCCAGAGCCTCGGCAAGGACGTGGTTCGCTCGGCGGACAACTTCCGGTTCTTTGCCGATCACGCCCGGCTGTCGTGCGGTGATGTCTTGCCGATGGACGACGACCACCACGCCTACACCCGGTTCGACCCGGCGGGGGTGGTCGCGGCCATCGCGCCGTGGAACTTCCCGCTGATGCTCGAGACCTGGAAGGTCGCGCCCGCGCTGGCCTGGGGCAACACCGTGGTGCTCAAGCCGGCCGAGGACACTCCGGTCTCGGCGACGATCCTGGCCCGGCTGGCGATCGAGGCCGGCCTGCCCCCGGGGGTTTTCAACGTGGTGCACGGCTACGGCCCCGACTCGGCCGGTCAGGCCTTGACCGAGAACCCGGACGTCGATCGCATAACGTTCACCGGGGAATCCGGCACCGGCCGGATCATCGCCCGGGCCGGCGCGGCCCGCCTCACCCCGGTCAGCCTCGAGCTCGGCGGTAAGGGCGCCAATCTCGTCTTCGCCGACGCCGAACTCGACAATGCGGTCGAGTGGTCGGTCAAGGCCATCTTCACCAACGCCGGCCAGGTGTGCCTGGCCGGGTCGCGACTGTTCGTTCAGCGCGAGATCTACGAGGAATTCCTCCAACGTTTCATCGACGCAGCCGACGGATTGGTCATCGGGGACCCCAAGGATCCGGCCACCGAGTTCGGGCCGCTGGCCAGCGAGGAGCACTACGAGAAAGTCCGGGCCTACGTCGGCAGCGTGGAGTTGGAGGGCGGCAAGATCCGTACCGGCGGCCTGGGCGAGGGGTGGCTGGTGCGCCCGACCATCGTCACCGATCTGGCCAGCACGGCCCGGCACTGCCGGGAGGAGATCTTCGGCCCGCTGGTCACGGTCATCCCGTTCGACACCGAGGCCGAGGCAATCGCCCTGGCCAACGACAGCCGCTACGGGCTCAACGCCATGCTGTTCACCGAGGATCTGAGCCGAGCTCACCGCGTCTCGGCCGCACTTCGAGCCGGCACCGTCTGGGTGAACTGCTTCTTCGTGCGCGACCTCCGGGCGCCGTTCGGCGGGGTCGGCGACTCGGGGATGGGGCGCGAGGGCGGCAACTTCAGCCGTGAGTTCTTCACCGAGCCCAAGGCGGTGGTGATGCAGCTCAGCTGATCGGCTTCGACGACGACCGCGGCCGGGGTGAGCCGACCGCTCACTGTGGACGCAGCAGCAGGATGGCCAGGGTGAGCATCACGGCGGCGATCGCCGCGTCCAGCACCCGCCAGGCCCCCGGCCGGGCCAGCACCGGTCGGAGCAGCCGGGCCGAGTAGCCCAGGGCCACGAACCACAGGGTGTCGCCGATGCCGGCGCCGAGGGCGAACCACCAGCGCCACTGGCCGTGGGTCTGCGCGATCGAACCGAGCAGGACCACAGTGTCGAGATAGACGTGCGGATTGAGGTAGGTGAAGGCCAGGCAGGCCAGCAGTACCCGCGCCCGGCTGGTCGGGCTCGCAGTTGCGACATCAGCCAGGCCGGTGGGACGCAGCGCCCGCCGGACGGCGAGCAGACCGTAGCCGGCCAGGAACAACGCCGCCCCGAGACGGGCCACGGTCAGGGCGGTCGGCCACCGGTTCACCACGACACCACCACCGGCGGTTCCGGTGGCAATCAGCAGCAGGTCCGACAGCGAGCACACCGCGACGACCGGGCCGACGTGCTCCAGCTTCAGGCCCTGGCGGAGCACGAAAACGTTCTGGGCGCCGATGGCCACGATCAAGGACAGCCCGAGCGCCACGCCGGCGGCAACGGCCAGCAGGGGCCCGGTCGATCCGGTCACGGGGACCAGCCTAGGGTCGCGGCTATTGGTCAATCCAGCTAATGATTCTGCTGCTGGATTAGCATGGCTAACATGGACTGGGATCTGGCTCAGCTCCGGGCGTTCTCGGCGGTACTGCGAGAGGGCAGTTTCGATGCTGCCGCCCGGGCCCTGCACGTCACGCCGTCGGCGGTGAGCCAGCGAATCAAGGCCTTGGAACTGGCCACCGGTCGGGTCCTGCTCGTCCGGAGCAAGCCGGCCCGGCCCACTGACGCGGGCGAAGCGGTGCTGCGGCTGGCCCGGCAGGTCGACCAGCTCACCGCCGACGTCGCGGCCGAGCTGAGCCTCGAGCCCGAGCCGGGCCGGCGAGCGCGAATCGCGATGTCGGTCAACGCCGACTCCTTGCACAGCTGGCTGCTGCCGGCGCTCGCCCCGCTGGCGAGCGATTACGAGTTCGAACTGCATCGGGCTGATCAGGCCCACACCGCCGCGCTGGTGCGGGCGGGCATGGTGGCGGCCGCGGTCACCGAGCAACGCGAGCCCCCGCCGGGTTGCACCTCACAGCTGCTGGGCCGGATGCGTTACCACCCGATGGCCGCGCCTGACTTCGTCCGGCGTTGGTTTCCGGCCGGGCCCAGCGGGTCCAGCCTGGCTCAGGCGCCGATGGTGGTGTTCGACCGTGACGACGACCTGCAACATCGCTACCTGCGCCGGCGGCTGCGGCGGGCCGCCGACAATCCGCCGACCCATTACGTACCGGGCTCGGCCGACTTCGTCCGAGCCGTGGCGTTGGGGATGGGCTGGGGCATGGTGCCGGAAGCGCAACGACACCAGGCACCGGAGCTTGAAGTGCTCGACCCCGGCGGTTCGGTTGCCGTCGTTCTGTACTGGCAGCAGTGGAAGCTCGGCACCTCGTCGCTGGACCGGGTCCGGGCGGCGGTGGTGGCCGCGGCCCGGGCTGCGCTGGCCTGAGACCGGTTCAGCCTTTGGGCGCAACCAGATTCGGCACCACACCCTCGAACAAGATGTGACCCCGATCGGACCAGACGACCGGGTGCCGGCCGCGGTAGTCGCTGCGCCCGACCAGGGCCAGCTCGACCTGGCCGTCCGTGGTGGAACACATGGATGCAGCGGAGAACAGGCCCCGCCAGTACGGATCGGCCAGGCACACCGGCAGGCCGGCCCGGTCCGCCGCCGCGATCACCCCGGCCGCGGTTTCCCACTGATCGTGGGTGAATCGCAGCACTGCCGCGCGGTGCAGCCGGACCTCGGTGCGCTCGATGGCCGCCAGCACCGGCGCTACCGTCGGGTCGTCGGGACCGTGCGACGGGACCAGGGTGGCCGAGGTGGCCCCGGTCAGCGCCAACAGGATCACCGCAACCGCGGCGGCCACCTTCGCCCCCCGGAACGGCAGCGGCAGCTGGGCGAGCAGCATGAGCAGGTGGCTCAGCGGCAGGACCAGCAGGAACATCGGCACGACCCGGTAGAACCAACCGGTGTAGTAGGTGGCTGGGCTGAGTTCGTCGATGCCGTGCGCGACGTAGTAGACGAACAGTGCCGACAACAGACCCAGCAGCAGGTAGGCCCGGATGAACAGCAGGCCGCGCCGCCGATCGAGGTCGAGCAGCAACAGCGCAATCGCCGCCGCCACCAGCAGGATCGCGGCCGGCGCCGGATAGCTGCTCGACCAGAAGTGCCCGAAGAAGGCCAGGGACTGACGCATCGAGTGGCCACTGCGGTGTTGACCATAGGTGAGATAGGCCGGCCACGGGCCGGGGAAGTGCAGTACGAGCTCGGCGACCATCGGGGCCAGGAACGCCAGCACCAAACCGGCCGAGGACCACAAACGCCAGCGCGCAGCGCGCAGTTCGGCTCGCCGCTGGCGGGGATGGTGGGAGAAAAGCCAGCCGACCGGTGCGAACAGCCAGCACACCGCGACGAACATGATGAACGCGACGTGTCCATGAACCAGCAAGCCGCTGGCCAGGATCAGGTACGGGACCTCGGCGGTCCGTCCGGCTGAGACCGCGACGGTGCTGATCACCAGCAGGGCGAAGGCCGAGCAGTAGAGGCTGGGCAGCCAGGTGTCGCCCAGCATGTCGTGCTCGGCGCCGAAGGCGAAGATCAGACCGGCCGCGCAGGCGGCGGCCGGCAGGGAGCCCAGCCACCGGTGCAGGACGCGGACCACCAGGGCCAGCAGCAGCGACACGACCAGCGTGTCGCCGATGAACTGGCCCCCGTAGGCGCTGGCCGCGACCGGCGCCCAATCGTGGAACACCCCCTGGCCGAGGCTGAGCAGGTAGACATAGACCGGTCCGGGGTGCGCGAAGCCGAGCCGGGACACCGGCCCGGTGAGCAGCAGTTGGTGATGACTGTCCTGGACCAGGATCGAGTTCAGAGCGTGATCCCAGGACTCGTGGACGTTGTCGGTGAAGACCCACGGGTTCCGGGCCAGGGTCGCGGCTGCCGCGACCAGGAAAGTGAACCAGAACAGCAGGCGCTCACCCGGCTGAGCCCGCCGCCGGGGCGTGACCTGGTGCCGAACCCTGGTCGGTGTGCGCAGCGGCGTGTAGGCCCCAGGCCGGGACACGGTGCTGGTCACGGCAGCGTGGACCGGCCAGGCGACGGCCGGCGGGACGACACCGAACGAGACAGCACCGAACGAGACAACCTCGAACGAGACAACACAGTGTCATATCGGCGGCCGAGCGCCGGGAGTGAGGCCGAGCCGGCGAGAATTTCCGGCCGAGGCCCTTACAGCGGCGGGTCCCGCGGGTCGTTCGGCTCGATGTAGGTGGTGCGCCCGGGGCGGTTGACGATGTCGGTCCGGCGCCGGCTGAACTGCAGCACCAGCCCCAGGATCAGGCCGACGACGCCGATGACCATCAGGATCACCCCCACCGTGGCCAGGTTGATGCCGCTGAAGCTCTTGGTCACCGCGAACTTCAGAATTGCCCCGATCGCGATGAGCACCAGACTGGCGCCGATCGTCATGCCGCACACCTCCTGCTCGGTGGCCGTGATTCGGCTCGTTGCCCGAGTGTAGGGGCTGTGCCGGCCGAGCGGTCCATCTCAGCTGGGTCGAAACCGCCCGTTGCCGACTAGGCTGGCGCCGTGAGCACGCCCGAGGCCGCGCGCCCATCGCTTCTCACCGTCGACGACGATCCGCAGGTTTCCCGCGCGGTGGCGCGCGATCTGCGCCGCCGGTACGGCGAGCGGTTCCGGATCGTGCGAGCGGAGTCCGGCGAACAGGGCCTGGCCGTGTTGCGGGAGCTGAAGCTGCGCGGGGACATGGTGGCGGTGCTGCTGGCCGACTACCGGATGCCGCAGATGAGCGGGTTGGAGTTCCTCGAGAGTGCGATGGACATCTACCCCGGGGCCCGGCGGGTGCTGCTCACCGCCTACGCCGACACCTCGGCCGCAATCGAGGCGATCAACGTGGTCGATCTCGACTACTACCTGCTCAAGCCCTGGGACCCGCCGGAGGAGAAGCTGTATCCGGTGCTGGATGCCCAGCTCGAGGCCTGGGCGGCGGCTGACCACCGACCCGTGCCCGAGACTAAGGTGGTCGGGCACCGGTGGTCGGCCCGATCCTCCGAGGTGCGCGAGTTCCTGGCCCGCAACCAGGTGCCCTACCGCTGGTTCAGCGCCGAGTCGGAGGAGGGTCGGCGGCTCCTGCAGGCGGCCGAGGCCGATCCACACCAGCTGCCGGTGCTGGTCACCGCCGACGGACAGGTGCTGATCGCCCCGTCCGACGGCGAGATCGCCGGTCACGTCGGGTTGAGCACCGAACCGGCCCAGCAGTTCTACGACCTGGTCGTCATCGGGGGCGGGCCAGCCGGGCTCGGCGCGGCCGTCTACGGGGCGTCGGAGGGGCTGCACACGGTCCTGATCGAGCGAACCGCGACCGGTGGGCAGGCCGGGCAGAGCTCGCGGATCGAGAACTACCTCGGCTTCCCCGACGGCGTGTCCGGGGCTCAGCTCACCGACCGGGCCCGGCGCCAGGCGGTCAAGTTCGGGGCCGAGCTGATCACAACCCGGGAGGCAGTCGGGCTGGAGGTGGCGGGACCGGCCCGCACCATCCGGTTCGCCGACGGCGGCTCCATCAGCGCGCACACGGTGATCCTGGCGACCGGGGTGTCCTACCGGCAACTGGCCGCCACCGGCCTGTCCGAGCTGACCGGGGCCGGCGTGTTCTACGGCTCGGCGCTGACCGAGGCCGCCAGCTGTGCCGAGCAGGACGTCTACATCGTCGGCGGGGCAAACTCGGCCGGCCAGGCCGCGGTCTATCTGGCTCGCGGCGCACGCTCGGTCACGCTGCTGGTCCGGGGCCAGTCGCTGGCGGCGTCGATGTCGTATTACCTGATCCAGCAGATCGAGGCGACCCCGAACATCACCGTCCGCACGGCCACCGAGGTGGTGGCGGCGGCCGGTGCGGGTCACCTGGAACAGCTGACCCTGCGCGATTCCGGCACCGGCGCGACCGAGACCGTCCCGGCCGGCTGGCTGTTCGTGTTCATCGGCGCCGCCCCGCGCACCGACTGGCTGGACGGGGTGGTGCAGCGCGACGAGCGGGGCTTCGTGCTGTCCGGTCTCGACCTGATCGGCGACGGCAGCCGGCCGCCGGGATGGCAACCGGCCCGGCCACCGTTACACCTGGAGACAAGTGTCCCTGGCGTCTTCGTCGCCGGCGATGTCCGTGCCGCTTCGGCCAAGCGGGTGGCCTCGGCGGTCGGTGAAGGGGCCATGGCCGTGATGCTTGTCCACCGCTACCTCGAGGGCTTGTCATGATCGAGAATCTGCCGTGCGATGCCGCTGAATTGCGCTCGTTGTTCCTGTTCGAGAAGCTGACCGACGAGCAGTTGGCCTGGCTGTGCCAGCACGGCCGGATCGAGCGGCATCCAGCTGGACCGGTGTTCATCGAGGGAGAGCCGGCCACCTGCTTCTTCGTACTGCTCGACGGCTCGATCGCGCTGCAGCGTCGGGTCGGCAGCGAGGACGTCGAGATCACCCGCAGCGGGCAGCGCGGCGTGTACGCCGGGGCCTGGACCGCCTATTTGGGGGAGCGGGTGCCGCAGACCTACCTGCAGTCGATGCAGGCCCTGACCGACTGCCGGTTCTTCGTCCTGTCCGGCCAGGATTTCGCCCAGTTCATGCAGGATTGGTTCCCGATGCCGGTGCACCTGCTGGAAGGGCTGTTCTTCGGCAACCAGCGCACCCAGACCCAGCTGGCCCAGCGGGAACGGCTGTTGGCCCTCGGCTCGCTGTCGGCCGGACTGACCCACGAGCTGAACAATCCTGCCGCCGCGGCGGTCCGGGCCACCGCCTCGCTTCGGGAACGGGTCGCCGGGATGCGGCACAAACTCGCCCTGATCGCCGGTGGCAGCTGGGATCGGGGCCAGTTGCAGACCTTGATCAACCTGCAGGAGAAGGCGGTCGAGCACGTGGCCAAGGCTCCCGAGCTCAGCCCGCTGGAGGCATCGGATGCCGAGGACGAGCTGGCCGACTGGTTCGGTGAGCACGGTATCGCCGGCGCCTACGAGCTGAGCGCGACCTTCGTGCAGGCCGGTTTGGACGTGCCGTGGTTGCAGCAGGTCAGTGAGGTCGTCGACGAGAGCATGCTCGAAGGCGCGTTGCGGTGGCTCAACTACACCCTGGAAACCGAGCTGATGATGAACGAGATCGAGGATGCCGCCACCCGGATCTCGACGCTGGTCGGTGCGGCCAAGCAGTACTCCCAGCTCGACCGGGCGCCGTTCCAGGTGCTGGACGTGCACGAGTTGCTGGACAGCACGCTGGTGATGTTGAGTCGCAAGCTCGGTCCCGGGATCGAGGTGATCAAGGACTATGACCGGCAGCTGCCCGACCTGCCGGTGTACGGCGCCGAATTGAACCAGGTGTGGACCAACTTGATCGACAACGCTCTGCAAGCCATGGGTGAAGCCGGGACGCTGACGATCCGGACCCGGCGGCTCGGCGAGTCGGCCGAGATCGAGATCGGTGACTCCGGGCCCGGCATACCGGACGAGATCGTGGGCCGGATCTTCGAACCGTTCTTCACCACCAAACCGGTCGGCCAGGGCACCGGGCTGGGACTCGACATCTCCTGGCGCATCGTCACCAACAAGCACCATGGTGATCTGAGCGTGCAGTCCCGACCGGGGCAGACCTGGTTCCGGGTCCGGCTGCCGTTACGGGTGCCGGCCGAAGTTCCGGCCGCGGCGGACCCGGTGTCGGCGTGACCGCGCCGATCGACCCGGCGGCCCGGCCCAGCGGCACCGGCTGTCAGGACTGCGAGGCGGCCGGGGGCTGGTGGGTCCACCTGCGGCGGTGTGCTCAGTGCGGCCATATCGGCTGCTGCGACTCCTCGCCGGCTCAGCATGCCCGCGCGCACGCGGCGGCAACCGGCCATCCGATCGTGCGCAGCTTCGAGCCGGGCGAGGACTGGTTCTGGAACTATCAGAGCGAGACGTACTACCGCGGGCCAGCGCTGGCCGACCCGCAACACCGCCCGCTCGAGCAGACCGTACCCGGCCCGGCCGAGCGGGTGCCGGCTGACTGGCGCCAGCACCTGAACTGAGGGGTTCGGCTCAGCCGAGCACAGTGCCAGCAAGCCCGGAGCGGACCAGGCCGAAGCCCAGTTCGGCGTCCTCGATCGCGGCTGCGGTCATCGTGGCCAGTTCCCCGCCGGCCATGATCCGGTTGAAGTTCGCGGTGCTCAACGTTCGCTGCAACGACATGAGCTGCCCGGCGGCGACCGTGGCCAGGAACTCGTCGACCCCGGCCACCTCGGCCAGCGCGCCGGCCAGTGCCTTCTCGCTGCGAATCGACTGCGCGATGAGGCCGGTGCTCAGCGCCGAGGAATTGACGATGAGCGAGCGAAAGGCGATGAAGCGGGCGTCCGGGCACAGCCCCGAACTCGGATCGTGCTCGGCGACCGCGGTCAGGAATGCCTGCTCCAGGGCGCCCAGGGGGCTCATCCCGGACGGACGCTGGCGGACCAGATCGGCCGGTGCCGTCACCTGCTGCTCGAGTTGGCGGAGCAGCAGATCCTCCTTGCTGTCGAAGTAGTTGAACACAGTCATCTTCGAGACCCCGGCCTCGGCGGCAATGTCGGCGACCGACACCGCGTCGTAGCCGCGCTCGAGGAACAGCCGGACCGCGGCCTCGCTGATGGCCTGCCGGGTAACGCGCTTGCGCCGCTCCCGGGCGCCCTCCGCTGCTACCACGCGAGACACAGTAACAGGCCGTCAGCACCGGATCGACGTCTCAGGAGTTGGCTAATCTCGTTATATAGATGCAAAATCGCGGTCGCCAGACGGCCTGGCATACTTTATCGCTGCCACTGTTCGACCCATGCTTGAGCACGCGCAGTGACCAGCGGCTATAGGCTGACAGCGCTCACCACCGCGGTTCGAAGGAGCCTGGATGACCACAGCTCGACCCGGCAGCATTCTCGGCACCCGAGTGCTCCGGCTGGAGGACCCGGAGTTCCTGACCCGGGGCGCCACCTACACCGAAGACCTGGTCGACGAGCGGTTGGCCGGCGCATTACGTCTCACCGTGGTCCGCGCGCCGATCGCCCACGCCCGGATCACCGGCATCGACACCTCGGCGGCGAGCGCGGCCCCCGGTTGCGTGGCCGTGTTCACCGCTGACGACCTCACCGAGCTGCCATCGCAGCCACTGGCCGTGCCCGATTATCCGGCCGATATGGCTCAGCCATTGCTGGCCGGTGAGATCGTGCGCTACGTCGGCGAGCCGGTGGCGGCCGTGCTGACCGACGACCGGTACCGGGGCGAGGACGTCGCCGAACTGGTCGAGGTCGACTACGAACCGCTGCCGGTGGTGATCGATCCGGTCGAGGCTGCAAGCGATACCACCCTGCTATTTCCGGGGGCCGGGACCAACACGTGCTTCGCGAAGGCGGCCGACCACAGCGACGAACCGTTCGAGCGGTGCGAGGTCGTCGTCGAGGCCGAGATAGTCAACCAGCGGGTGGCCGTGGCCCCGCTCGAGGTCCGGGCGGCCGCTGCGGTCTGGGGTGCGGACGAGCGGCTGACCATCTGGGTTCCCAACCAGGGCGCGCAGGGCACCAAGAGTGCCCTGGTGAAGATGCTGGGGCTGGATCGCGATCGGGTCCGGGTCATCACGCCCGCCGTCGGCGGTGCGTTCGGGGCGAAGTTCGGCGCCGATCCCGAGCACGCCCTGACCGGCTGGCTGGCCCGCCGGCTCGGCCGGCCGGTGACCTGGGTCGAGACCCGCTCGGAGAACATGGTCGGGATGACCCACGGCCGGGGTCAGCGGCAGTACGTCAAGCTCGGCGGCAGCCGCGACGGCCGGGTCAGTGCCTACCGGCTGCACGTGCTGCAGGAGGCTGGGGCCTATCCGCGGATGGGAGCATTGCTGCCCAGCCTGACGGCGTTGATGGCACCAGGTGTCTACGACATCGAGACCCTGCAAACTTCGTATCAAAGCGTCGTCACGAACACCACTCCAACCGGGGCCTACCGGGGTGCCGGCCGGCCGGAGGCCACTGCGGCCATCGAGCGCGCGATGGACCTGTTCGCGGCCGAGGTCGGGCTGGACCCGGCCGAGGTGCGCCGGCGCAACCTGCTACCCCCGTTCACCGAGCCGGTGCGGAGCAAGGGCGGCGCGCTCTACGACTCGGGCGATTACCAGAGCGCGCTGGATCGGGTGCTGGCCGCCGCCGACTATCCCGCACTGCGAGCCGAGCAGCAGCGCCGGCGCCAGAACGGCGCGGTCAAGCAGCTCGGCATCGGCCTGTCGGTCTACGTCGAGATCACCGGCGGCGGGTCGGAGTCCGGTCCGCCCTCGGAGAACGCGACCGTCGAGGTCCACCCCGACGGCAGCGCCACCATCCTGACCGGCACCTCGCCGCACGGGCAGGGCCACGTCACCGTGTGGGCGATGCTGGCCAGCGAACAGCTCGGCATTCCGATGGAACGCATCACCGTTCGCTGGGGTGACACCGACCTGGTGCCGCGGGGCGGCGGTACCGGCGGTTCGCGCAGCTTGCAGCAGGGCGGCGCGGCCGTCCGCCAGGCCGCGATCGAGCTGGTCGAGCTGGCCAAGCAACGGGCAGCCGAAGCGCTGGAAGCCAATCCGGACGACCTGGAACTGGACCTGGCCAACGCCGGCGTCGCGGTGCGCGGGGTGCCCGGCAGCGGCCTGAGCTTCGCCCAGCTGGCCGAGCAGGAACCACTCAAGATCCACACGGTGTTCTCGGCCGCCGGCGCGACCTATCCGTTCGGGGCGCATGTCGCCGTGACCGAGGTCGACACCGAGACCGGCCAGGCTGAACTGCTCCGGCTGATCGCGGTCGATGACGCCGGCACGGTTATCAATCCGCTGCTGGCCGAGGGGCAACGTCACGGCGGGCTGGCCCAGGGCGCGGCCCAGGCCCTGCTGGAGGAGGTCGGCTACGACCCGGACGGCAACCCGATCACCACCACGTTCGCCACCTATCCGGTGCTGTCAGCGACCGAGGTGCCCAGCTTCGAACTGGTCGCCAGCGAGACCCCGACCTCGTACAACCCGCTGGGGGCAAAGGGTATCGGTGAGGCGGGCACGATCGGATCGACGCCGGCGGTGCAGAATTCGGTAGTTGATGCGCTGGCCCATCTCGGGGTCCGGCACATCGACATGCCGACCACGGCGATGCGGGTCTGGCATGCGATCCGGGCCGCAGCCGGCCCGGCTTCATCCGACGGGGAAGGACACTCGCACTGATGCAGGTCGAGATGACAGTCAACGGCAGGCACCGCAGTGATGACGTGGAACCACGAATGCTGCTGGCGCACTACCTGCGCGACGTGTGTGGACTGAAGGCCACCAACATCGGCTGTGACACCACCTCCTGCGGAGCGTGCACGGTGCATCTGGACGGCGAATCGGTCAAGTCCTGCACGGTATTGGCCGTTCAGTGTGAGGGGAACGCGGTGCGGACCCTGGAAGGTCTGGCCGAGGGGGACGAACTGCACCCGGTGCAGGCGGCGTTTCGCCGCGAGCACGCGCTGCAGTGCGGTTTCTGCACTCCGGGCATGGTGATGGCCGTGGCCGCGCTGCTCGAGCGCAACCGGCAGCCGTCCGAGGAGGAGATCCGGCAGGGGCTGGAAGGCAACATCTGTCGCTGCACCGGGTACCACAACATAATCCGCGCCACCCAGGCCGCCGCCGAGGCTTCGGCATGATCCCGGCCGCGTTCGACTACGTCCGCGCCGGCTCGATCGCCGAGGCGGTCGAACTGCTGGCTGAGCACGGCGACGAGGCCAAGCTGATCGCCGGCGGCCATTCGCTGCTGCCGATGATGAAACTCCGGCTGGCCTTCCCGTCGGTCCTGATCGACGTCGGTCGAGTGGCCGAGGCCAGCTATATCCGGGTCGAGGATGAGATCGTGGCGATCGGAGCGCTGACCCGGCACGCCGTGGTGGCGGCCTCGCCCGAACTTGCGGCCAACGCCCCGCTGCTGGCCCGGGCGGCCGGGCTGGTCGGCGATCCCCAGGTCCGTAATCGGGGCACCATCGGTGGATCGCTGGCCCATGCCGATCCGGCCGCCGACCTGCCGGCGGCGGTGCTGGCCAGCGACGCAGTGCTGGTCGCGGCCGGCCCGGCCGGCCGGCGGGAGATCCCGGCCGGCGAATTCTTCACCGGCTACTACGAGACCGCCCTATCGCCGCAGGAGGTTCTCCTCGAGGTCCGGGTGCCGATGACCGGCCCCAGCGGCTGGCACTACGAGAAGTTCACCCGCCGGGCCAACGATTGGGCGATCGTCGCTGTGGCCGTCGTTGCCGGCCGGGTCGCCTTGGCCAACATGGGCAGCACGCCGCTGCGGGCGACGGCCGTGGAGGCAGCCCTGCGCGGCGGCGCCGACGTGGCCGAGGCCGCCCGGGCCGCGGCCGAGGGCACCGAACCGATCGGGGACCTCAACGCCGACCCGGAATTTCGGCGGCATCTGGCCCGGGTGCTGACCCGGCGCAGCTTGCAGGCCGCCGCCGGCTGAGGCCGTGGTTACGCTGGAGTTGCCGGCGCAATCGCTAACCAAGCTCGCCGGCGCGAAAGGGTGACGTGTGATGTCGAATCCGATGAACCCTCCGCCGCCCCGGCCTGACGCCGGCGGCGGGCAGCCGAACCCGACCAGCCCGCCGCCGCCCGAGCCAGCGCCGCCGATCGAGAATCAGCCGTCGAGTCCGGAACAATCGAGCCCGCGCCGGGCCGCGCCCGGCTTCGACGAGCGCGGCCGGGTGAAGAACACCCGGACCAGCGGTGTGTGGATCGGGCTGATCGGCACCGCGGTCTTCCTGATCCTGCTGATCGTGTTCATCGCCCAGAACTCCCACCGGGTCTCGATCCACTTCCTCGGCTGGCACGGGCAGTTCTCGTTGGCCCTGACCATCCTGCTGTCGGCGGTGATCGGCGTGCTCCTGGTGGCCATTCCCGGGACCGTCCGCATCCTGCAGTTACGGCATGCGCTGCGGCGAAACGGCCCCGGGCGGGGCTGAGCCGACTAACCCGGGATGTAGTCGAACTTGTCCGGGTCCGGGCCGGTCCGCTCATCCTTGTTCAGGGCCGAGATCAGGCCGATCTCGTCGGGCGAAAGCTCGAAGTCGAAGATCTCGAAGTTCTCCTGCATGCGAGACGGGGTCACCGACTTCGGGAACACGATGTTGCCCAGCTCGACATGCCAGCGCAACACCACCTGAGCCGGCGTCTTGCCGTGCGCCTTGGCCACCTCGGCGATCGTCGGGTCGTCGAGCACGCCGCCCTGGGCGAGCGGGGACCAAGCCTCGGTCGCGATCTGGTGCTCGGCGTCGAAGGCCCGTAGCTCGTCCTGGGTCAGGTACGGGTGCAGTTCGATCTGGTTGACCGCGGGAGCGACCTCGGTCTCGGCATGCAGCCGGCGAATGTGATGCGGCTGGAAGTTCGACAGCCCGATCGCGCGGACGCGACCGTCGTTGTAGACCTTCTCCAGCGCCCGCCAGGTCGGCACGAAGTCGAGCACGGTGGCCAGCGGCCAGTGGATCAGAAAGAGGTCAAGGCGCTCGGTCCCGAGGTCGGCCAGGGTCTGGTCGAAGGCCCGCAGCGCGTCGTCGTAGGCGTGGAAGCCGTTGTTGAGCTTGCTGGTGACGAAGACTTCGCCCGGGTCGATCCCGGACTTGCGGATCGCCTCGCCGACCTGCTTCTCGTTGCCGTACATCTCGGCCGTGTCGATGTGGCGGTAGCCGATCTCCAGGGCCTTAGTGACGGCCTCCACGGTCTCTTCGGGCTTGATCTGAAAGACACCGAAACCGAGCTGGGGAATCTCGACTCCGTTGTTGAGCATGATGTTGGGAACGCTGGTCACGCTTGCTCCGTTCTGCTGGGTGGCGGGCGGCTCGGCCCGCTGGCGTCGCGCGGTTGTGACTACTCCATGGTGCCTGGTGCGGGCCGGTGACCGGCAACCTGCTGCAATCGCTTACCGTCCTGGCTGCAGGGAATCGTCCGATGTAATCAGCAGGTTTTCGTGCGATTAGCGGTCACTTCGGCGTCTTTCAGGGTATCCTCAGGCCGATGTCCACGTTTTCCGCCGGCTCCGCCGCCGCACGTCCGCAGCTCGATCGGACGCGCTCGACGGGTTCGTCCGATGACGGTCCGGGCGAACTCAACCGCCTGCTACAGCAGGTCCAGCAAGCGCGGTCCAACATCGAAGCGCTTCGCACCCGAACCCGCAGCCTGGCCACCAATCCGGAACAGATCCGGTTGCTGGAGTCGCTGGAGCGGTTCGTGGCCGCACTGCAGGCCCGTCACCTGCCGGTGCCGCCGGGTATCCGGGACGAACTGACCCTGCAGCGATGCCTGGTCAGCCGAGCCGGTGCCCTTCGCGCCACTCGGCGGCAAGCAGGCCGAAGATAGCGTCGTCCAGCCACTGGCCGTAGACCCAGCCCGACTGGCGCAGGGTGCCTTCCCGGACGAAGCCGGCGGTTTGGGCCGCGCGGATCATCGGCTCGTTGTCGCTCAACGTTTCCAAGCCGAGCCGGTGCAGGCCGAGCACCTGGAAGGCGTATTCGCACAGCAGCTCCAGGACCGGCTTGGCCAGGCGGCGGCCGCGAGCGGCCGGGACCAGGGCCAGGCCGATGTGGGCGCTGCGGTTGTAGCGATCGATGCCCCAGAGCAGGGTCGAGCCCAGCGGCTGGTCGGTTTCTGGGTCGGCGATGGTGAACACTGCCGCAGTGTCGGGTGGCGGCTCGTCCATCCGGAAGGTGGAGTGCTCCAGTGGTTGGGGAACCCAGGCTCGGTTGTCGGCGCGGGACCGGGTCGCGACGTCCTCGTAGAGCTCGCGGTGCAGGGTGGGTACGTCGGTTTCCTTGCGAGCGCGCAGGAGCACGCCGGAGCCACGGAGCATGGCGCCAGCTAAGCCGACCTTCGAGGCGGCGGGCAACCAAATATCTGGGCGGATCGGAACTTGCCGAGGTGCCCGAGACGTTGGGCAAATGTGAACGGAGTGAGCAATGGCTGAGGCCGAGCCGGTGAACAGGCCGGGAGCGGTCGATGAGACCGACCCGAACCAACCGCACCCGCCGCGCTGGCTCCGCCCGGCTCGGGACTGGGTGTTCGCCCGGCCCGGTGGTCCGTTGGTATGGCGGGTCGGCATCGCCGGACTCGGTTTCCTGATCGTGGCCGGGGGAGCGCTGCTCATCCCGCTGCCCGGTCCGGGCTGGGCCATCGTCTTCGTCGGCCTGGCGGTGTGGGCGACCGAGTTCGTCTGGGCCCAGCGGTTGCTGCGTTTCGCCCGGCGGACGGTCCAGCGCTGGACCGACTGGGCCAAGGAACAGGCGTGGTGGGTTCAGGGCCTGATCGGCCTGTCCGGGCTGGCCTTGCTGGCCGGGCTGGCGTTCATCGGCTGGCGCTTCCTCACCAGCTGAGCACGGCGGAGCTGGGCGGGACCAGCGTCAGGGGCCGGCGCACGAGCATGTAAGCTGTTTCAGGTTTCCGGCTCGGCCCTCGCGCGGAGGCGGAAACGGGCACCGGCGCGATTAGCTCAGCGGGAGAGCACTGCCTTCACACGGCAGGGGTCACTGGTTCGATCCCAGTATCGCGCACGTACGAAGCCCCGTATTCCGGGGCCTCTCACGCAATTCAACGTTCAAGTAACGCCGCCGAACTGATTCCGGTCCCGTCGGGTACCCATCGGGTACATCGCTCGGAGCCAGCGACCTTTCGCCATCACTTAGGGTGCTGGGCCTTGCGACCTGCGCCGATGAACGCTGCTGCGGTGATGGCGACCCCGCGCCCCGAGCGCGAGAGACGCCCCGGCCAGCTTGGCGTCCGCGGCGGTCAGTGTCACTCGGAGGATGACCACCACGACGAAGAGACCCGAAAGCAACCATTCGGTTCGACAGAACGAGCGCCAGGGCTGCTGTGTCATGGCCGCGGAGGCGTGGCCGAGCATGCGCCGGACGGCTTTGACGTTGGCGCCGGCCGAGACGGCGAGGCTGGCGGCGGTGTGCCGGAGCTCGTGCGGCGTGAGGCCGGGGACCCTGGATGAGACCTAGGCCCGGTTGAACCCGTCGCGTAGTGCGGCTCGGTTGCAGAGCACTTTCCGGGTCGGCGAGGTGAAGGATAGGTCGTCTGGGTCGCGCCAATTGAGAAGCTGACGGAGGTCCTCAGCCAGGAATCGAGGAAGTGGCTCGGATCGTCGTTCGTGGTTCTTGGGAGTGCCCCAGACGATCTCGCCATCGGTCTCGGTCATCGCATCGGCAATCTCGAGCCGCCGTCGTTCAGGTCGACGTTGCGGGCGCGAAGGGCGGCGAGATCGGACCAGCGCAGCCCGCGGTAGGCGAGCACCAGTACGGCGACGCGATATTGATCGAAGACGACGTCAGTTTGGCGGTGCGGGCGTCCGTCCGGAAGGGTGCCGGCAGCTTCGGCAGGCGCAGCGATTTGAACCACGCTCAGATACCGGCGGCGTTTGTGGTCAGCCCGGGGAAGCTTGAGACCGTTACCCGGATGGCGGCGATGCGCTTGTCTCGCAGAGCCAGGTCGAGGATCGCGGACATGACTCCGACGATCTCGCGCCTAAACGCGCCGGACTGCGTGGTCGAGAGTTCGGAGGTCCATCTCTGGAGCTCGAGATGATCGACCCACATAAGCGGGGTCGTTCCCCAGCGGCAGTCGGTGCACGGTAAGCACCGCTTCGCAGCGCACCCGTGTGGTGGGTTTGAGCTTGACCTTGCCCCAACAACCAGCGTTCGGCCATGTCTCCGACGGTAAGTTTTCCCCTGTGAGGATCGATGTAATCTCCGCTGATCTTGCGTGACTCAAGCAGTGAGTCCTCCACAGGTCGACAACGCGGCATTGTGCTGACGTGCAAGGCGGTGTATTCGGTTGATTCCTCTGGTGACCTGGCTACGGTGTGCCGATGGGTGCAGATTGGTTGTTGGCCGGATGTCTTCGGCCGAGAGCCGGCCGCCGCGGTGCCCGGACTTGCATTCCTTCTGCTTTGGCCACCTCCCGGATGGCCAGTCGCCGCTGTACACCGGCTCGATGTTCGAGAGGGGTCTGCAGCCGATCTACTTGCATGCGTCGCGGCAGAGGTCGTGGAAGTGGCGCGCGGCTACTTCTCCCGAGCCGTGGGCTTGCTAGTACTTCCGATATCTGGATTGTCGGCCATCTCGGTTCGGTTGCGTCCTCCGCTCTGATCGGCATCTTTTCAGCCCCAGAGTCGACGATCACGGACTCCATACCATCAGCGCGGTGATGGTATGGAGTCAGCGTCATCTGCCTTCTACTGCTCCTCGGCGGCTCGCAGATCCGACGACAACGATCCCGAGCCGGCAGCCTGAGACGAGGGACGAGGCGCCGCATCGGCCAACATGGGTACCGCAGCGGGGCCGGCTTCGGCGGGACGGAACCCTGGCCCGGCCGCAGCATGGCGATACGGTGATGAGCGTGCGGTTTCAGGAGGCGCCATCCGATGCAGGTAGCAGCCGCGCCCAGCGGGTCGAGGTAGGACAAGTGTGTGAGCGCGCGAGCCCGTGCCCATGACAAGACCGTTTCGGCAGTCGTTCTCAGCCGCTGGTGACACTCCTTCGTTCGGGCCGTCCCCCGTTCGGGACCCGAGCGTCGGCGCGGTTGCGGCCGGATGCTTCGTGCTCGCCCTCGTCTTCCTCCTCGCGGCCCCGCGACTCAGCGGCTCTGATACCGGCGTCGTCGTACCGGCCACGTCCACGCCGGCATGGTGGACCGGGTTCGGGCTGATCAGCGTCCAGTCCGCAATTCTACTGTGGCGCCGGACCAAAGCACCCCTGGTGCTCGGCCTGGTATCGGTAGCTGCGCCTCTCGGGGCAGGCTGCGGCCTCGATGACCTGACCAGCGTGACGTCGTTGGCCGTGCTGGTCGCCGGCTACGCGGTAGCCAGCACCCTCGCTCTACGCCGAGCGTGGCCGGTTCTGGCCGCGGCCGGCGTCCTGGTCGCGGCCGGACAGGCGATCAGTCGACTGCACACGGGCTCCACTGCGTCGACTGCCCTCGGTAACGCGCTTCTGCAGGCGTTGGTCGTGCTCCTGCCGGCGGTTGTGGTCGGCGTCTTGGTGGCGACCCGGCGCGATGCGCAGGAGGCACGGGAGAGCCGTCTGTTGGCGGTGGCCGGAGAGCGAGCGGCGCGTCTGGAGGCCGTCGTCTCGAATGAACGCATGGCGATGGCTCGGGAATTGCACGACATCGCCGCCCATCACCTCTCCGGCATCGCCGTCATGTCCGCGGCCATCGGTCCCCAGATCGACACCGATCCGGAGGCGGCCAAACAGGCGGTGGCTCTGGTTCGGCAGCAGAGCCGAGACCTTCTGCGCGATCTTCTCAGCCTGGTCGGCCTACTGCGAGACGACGTTCCGGTCGACGCAGACGCCCCTTCGCGCGAACACACGCTGTCGAGCCTCGCCCAGCTCGTCGAGGACGCGACAGCGGCCGGGCTGGGCGTCTCCTTCACCATGCTGCGGTCCACCGTTCCATTGGGACTCGGAATCGGTCCGTTGGCCCAGGTGGCGGTATACCGCATCGTAGGCGAAGCCTTGGCCAACGTGATCCGGCACGCTCCCGGAGCCCGGTGCCGCGTCGTCGTTGATGACCGGGGGGCCGAGAATCTCACCGTCACGATCATCAACGAGTCCGCCCGCACGGCTCCGACCCCGGATTCGGGCGGTGGATTCGGGCTGGTCGGCATGCGAGAACGGGCTGCGTTGATCAGGGCCCGTCTCGACTATGGCCCGCTGACCGACGGTGGCTGGCAGGTCGAGCTCACTGTCCCGCGGGAGCCCGGAGTCCCGCCGGACGCGGTCGACATCGCCGACGTGAAGGGAACGGGAGGACAGTGATCCGCGTTGTCGTGGCCGACGATCAGCCGCTCGTCCGGGCCGGCTTGACCACGCTGTTGAACGCCGAAGCCGACATAGAGGTCGTCGGCGTCGCCGAGGACGGGCTGCGGGCCGTCGAACTGGCTCGCACTCTGCGGCCTGACGTCGTCTGCATGGACATCCGGATGCCCGGCCAAGACGGCATCACGGCCACCCGCGAACTCTGCGGGCCGGACGTCGCGGACCCGATCCCGGTGCTGGTGCTCACCACCTTCGACATCGACGACTACGTCTTCGCCGCGTTGGAGGCCGGGGCCTCCGGCTTCTTGCTCAAGGACTCTGAGCCGGCCACTCTGATCGCGGCCACCCGATCGGTGGCCGGTGGCAATGGCACCCTCGACGACGCGCTGACCAAGCGAGTGATCAAGGAGCTGGTGTCTCGTCGCCGCAGCGCGCCGGTCATCGCTGATCGCGCCACCGCGCTGCTGACGCCGCGCGAGCTGGAGATCCTGCTCCAGTTGGCCCAGGGCCTGTCCAACGAGCAGATTGCCCAGGCCCTGGTGCTAGAAGTAACGACGGTCAAGTCACATCTGGCCCGGATCACCACCAAACTCGGCGTGCAGTCCCGGCTCCAGGCCGCGGTCTGGGCCTATCAGAACCGCATCGTCGAGATCCCGGACTGAATCTGGTCACGACCGCACCGAGATCGAGGTGGGTCGTCCAGCGACCGTGCCCCCTGCCTTCGTCCCGCGCTGCTTCGTCCAAAGGATGGAAGGCGGCAAGTTCATCCGGAAGGCGGTCGTGCCGACCTTCCCTGCTTCCTAGCGTTGGTGTCCAGACCAGATCCACCGTTCAAGGGACACAACGTGACTGCTGCCATCGTGAATTCACCGACCCAGCCAGCCGTTCGCCTGGTCGAGGTCAGCAAGAGCTATCCCAACGGGAGCGAGGTCAGCCATGCGCTGCGGGGAGTGTCACTCACCCTGTTGCCGGCCTCGTTCACCGCGATCATGGGACCGTCCGGTTCGGGCAAGAGCACGCTGCTGAACTGCGCCGCCGGCCTGGACGCTCCCAGCCGAGGCCAGATCATCATCAACGGGCTGGACATCAGCGCCTTCTCGGCTGATCAACTGACGCGGTACCGCCGTGAGAAGGTCGGCTTCGTCTTTCAGGCTTACAACCTCATCGAGCACCTCACCGTTGCGGAAAACATCCAGCTGCCGATCATCCTGGCCGGACAGCGGCCCGACCCGGCTTGGCAGGCGCGGCTGATCGCGATGGTCGGCTTGGCTGGGTTGGAACGGCGGCGGCCGAGCGAACTGTCCGGCGGCCAGAGTCAGCGCGTTGCCATCGCCCGGGCCCTGTTCACCCGCCCGGCCATCGTCTTCGCCGATGAGCCGACCGGAGCCCTGGATTCGCACACCGCCGCTGACGTGTTGAACCTGCTCCGAGCCAGCGCTCGCGAACTTCGGCAGACCGTGATCCTGGTGACACATGACGCCAAGGTGGCGGCCACCGCCGATCGGGTGCTGTTTCTGTCCGACGGCCGGTTGGTGGACCAGCTCGACGCTCCCACCGCTGAGCGGATCGCCGGCTCCATGCTGGCACTGGGACGGTGATTTACATGGTTCGTCTTGCCTGGCTCGGAGCCTGGGCTCACCGCTTCACACTGGTCGGTACGGCGGTGATCGTCGCCCTGGCCAGCGCTCTGCTCTGCCTGACCGGATCGGTGTATCAGACCGGCCTGTCCCACCCGGGCAGCGCCGGACAACTGGTGCTTCTCGCCGAGTCGTTCGCGGGCACCATGCTCCTGGTCGTGACCCTGGTCGTGGCCGCGACCGTCGCCCTGGCTCTGCGGCAACGGCGCCGCGAATTCGCCCTGCTGCTCGCGGTCGGGGCGACCCGCCGCCAGCTTCGTTGGCTGGTCGGCCTGGAGACCTCGCTCTTGACGGCGACAGCCGCCCCGGTCGGCGCCGTCGTCGGCCTGATAGCCGCGCCCGTGCTGGCGTCCGCGCTGGCCCGAGCCCAAGTGGTGCCGCACGGCTTCCAGCTCGAGGGCGGACCGGTCCCGGTGATGCTCGCCGTTGTCATCCTGCTGCCGATCACTCTTGTCGCCGCCCGACTCGCCGCGCGCGAGACCGTACGCATCCCGCCGACGGCCGCCGTGCGGGAGAGCAACGTCGAGCCGCGCCGGATCGGACGATCGCGTCGGATCACCGCCCTCATGCTCGTCGTCCTCGCCTTCCCGGTCGCCCTTACGCCGCTGGTCGTACCGGGCGTAGCGGGGAGCGCTTCGGCCGCAACTTCGGCGTTTCTGCTCCTAGGTGGGCTGGCCCTAACCGGACCGCTTCTCATCGGTTGGATCTTCGCCCGCACCGGCCGCCTGGAGCACCGAAGCCGATCGGCACCGTTACGGCTGGCTCTGGCCAATTCGCGGGGCTTCACCCAACGACTCACGACGGTAATCGTGCCGTTGGCCGTGGCCCTGGCCACCGGGACGGTGCAGACCGGTGTCGATCGTGCGGTCGACGTCGCGACGACTGATCAGCTCCGCAACGGGATTCACGCTGACCTGGTGGCGAGCGCGCCGGACGGTGTCACCCCGGCCGAGCTAGAAGCGATCGACCGAACGACTGGGGTGGACACGGCCCAATTGAGCACCGTGGTTCCTTCCCAGGTCCAGACCGACACCGGGGTGCCCTCGGCGCTGGCCTGGGAGTACACCCAATTGCGCTCGGTGCCGGCCGGACCCGCGACCCTGGTCGACCCGGACGTGACTTCAGGCTCGCTCGCCGAGTTGGCCCGGCCGGACACGGTCGCGATCAGCCGTGAGGCGCAACTGGACGTCGGTCGTGGGGTGGGCGGTCACCTGGTCATCAAGACTCCGGGCGGAGTCGAACACACCCTCACGGTGGTTGCGATCTATCGCCGCGGTCTGGCTTTCGGAGACTACTTGGTCGGCTCAGGTCTGGTGAGCCAGATCGTGCCGCCGCCGGCGGCCCAGCCCGACGATGCTGTGTTCATAAGGACAGGCGGCGCGCACGACACCGGCTCGGTAGGCGCGGCCGCAGCCCGGTTGCGCCGGCTCGGCCTGACGGTGGTCGACAAGCCGACCTACGTGACCGAAGCGACCACCGAGAGCGCTGCCCTGCAGCACCTGTCGGCCACGCTTCTGCTGTCCCTGCTGGCTTTCGTCGGCCTGGCCGCGGCCAACACCGTGGTGCTGAGCATGGCCGGACGTGGCCGTGAACTCCGGTTGCTCTGGCACACGGGTGCGACCCGACGCCAGTTGCTCAGCATGAGCGCGATCGAGTCCGTGATCACTTCGACCATCGCCTGGATGATCGGAAGCCTGGCCGTGCTTCCGGCCCTGCTCGGAGTCAACTACGGGTTGACCGGGGCGGCGATTCCCCGCATCCAGCCGGGCAGCTACGCCGTGCTCAGCCTGACGGTCCTGCTGCTGCCGCTGGTGTGCAACTTACCCACAGTCGTACGAGCCTCGGACCGATAGCCGGTCCGGTCCGCGCCGGTTGCGGGGCGGTGTCGAACGCGCGGGGCCCCGATCGCGGCGCAGAGCGGTCCGATCACCGACCGGCCGTGCTCGGCCCCGGTTAGGCTTTCTCGGGCGAGACCGTGGAGGCAGGAGGACTTGATGCGGGTCGGTCACAACGCATTGGGCCAGTTCCTGCGCGCCCGCGTCGATCCGGCGAGCTGGGGGTTGCCGCGTGGGCCACGCGGCCTCCGCGGGCTACGTCGCGAGGAGGTCGCGATGGTCGCCGGGTCAGCACGCCGTATTTCACCCGTCTGGAACAAGGCGGGGACCGCTACCCCTCTGACCAGGTGGTCGTCGCTGGCACGCGCCCTCGCCCTCGGTGCCCCGCTCTGGCCCAAGCACCCGGCAGTCGTCATCGGTCGGTGTCGGTAGGTGTTGAGCGCGAACTGCCTCGCGCAGACGCTCAATCGCGGCTTCCGACCGGGGCAGAATCTGATCAAGCACACGTTCGTCGACCCAGAGGGAAGACGCTTCTAGGTCGACTGGCAGGACGTCGCTGAGGGCGCCGTCGCTGGTCTGCGATCCTCCGCCGGCGTGGACCTGAGCGACCCGGTATTGCAGTCGTTGGGGCTAGCGACATCGAAAGCCAGCCAGGAGTTCGCCGAGCTCTGGGCCGGCACGAGGCCTGCCCGAGAGTGGAAGGCACCAAACGCTGCCGGCATCCGCGCGTCGGCATGATCGTTCTCGACTTCAACACGTTCACGGTCACGGTCGCGCCCGAACAGACCGTGTTCATTCTTGACGCCCGAGAAGGCACCGAAGACCACGACGCGTTGTAATGAGAAGGAAGGAGAAACGCGTCGCTGTCTCGTCCCGCAGCCCGTTCCGGTACACATTGGGTACACACGAGCCCCGAAATTGGCGGACGCCTGTCTGCAAGCTCCAACAACAAGCCTGGAAACTAGCGGCCTTCCACCGTCGACTGTCTGCAGCCGACCCCAAAACGCCTTCACCCGGCGGGGGTTCACTGGCTCGATCCCAGTATCGCGCGCCGAACTCGCGCTTACCGCGCCGATCGATTCCTCGAAACTCGGTCCGGTCGTCCGGACCGAGGCGCTGAGCCGATTCTGAGCCGGCGCCGCAGACCTGCACACCTCGTGCGGCCAACCTGGTAGCTGCCTGCCCCCATGCAGGAGGTGGAAGCCCCGGGACCGTGCTCCCGGGGCTTCCGCACGGTGTCGGGGCGGTGAAGGACCGCCGACGCGACGTCGGGTCCGAGGGCTTGGAGCTGGCGCAGGACCAGTTCCAAGCCCTGGTTGCGCTGAGGTAGCGGCCGGGCAGAATCGCACGTATGCTCGATTATATGGACAACACCGAGACGACCACCGGCGTTACCTCCGGCGAGGACGTGATTGGCGCCGATACTCCGGGCCAGGCCAACCCGGCCGAGAAAGATCCCAGCGAATGGGTCAGCGGCGACGAGCCGATGACCGGGGCCCAGCGCAGCTATCTGGACACCCTGGCCCGCGAAGCGGGGGAGCAACTGCCGGCCCAGCTGTCCAAGGCCGAGGCCTCCGAACACATCGATCGGCTGCAACGCTCGACCGGCCGGGGCCAGCAGTCCTGACCGTCAGGCCGAAAGCTCCGCGACGACCAGCGGCCAGATCAGCGCCACCCATGGCGCGAATGCCGTCGGGTCCCGGTCCAGCCAGTCCGACAGCTCGGTGCGGCTGACCAGCTGGGTCTCGGCGACTTCAACCGGATCGGGTTGGGCGACCGAGCTCAACCGGCCGAGCAGCACATGATCCAGCTCGTGTTCGGCCAGGCCGGAGGCCGGATCGTCGGCCCGGTACCGCACCTGGCCGAGCTCCCGCAGTTCGCGCGGCCGCACCCGGAGTTCTTCGAAGGTCCGCCGCTCGGCCGCTACCAGCGTCGACTCCCCGGGCTGGGGATGACCGCAGCAGGCGTTGGCCCACAGGCCGGCGAAGTGGTACTTGCCCAGTGCTCGGCGCTGCAGCAGCACCGCACCCCGGTCATCGATCAGGAAGACCGAGAACGCCCGATGCAAGCGGGCCGGCGGCCGGTGCGCGGCCAGCTTGTCCAGCGTGCCGATCGCCTCATCCGCCTCCGAGACCAGGATCACCTCGGTCATGCCAGCGATCGCGTTCCGGCCGCACTGACGCGCCGTGGCCGCGCAGCTCGGGCCCGGATCAGCTGCCCGCCGGCCACTCGCAACCGCCGGGGCAGCGGTACCGACACTCGCCGGGCGAAGACGTTGTGCCCGGCCCGTTCGACCTCGTCGAGGATGCCGCGGTAGAGCACCAGTGCGGTGCGCAGGCACGGCCGCGACGACGGCTGCACCACGTCGATTCCCGGCTCGGCGGCGGTGTACAGCCGGCGGGCCCGATCGATCTCTGATCGGAGTAGCCGCCGGATCGGCTCGTCGACCAGGCCGGCCCGGCTGGCTGCGAGCAGCCGCTGCCGGTCCACCCCGGCCGCCTGCAACGCATCCCGGGGCAGGTAGATCCGGCCCCGACGGAGGTCCTCGCCGACGTCGCGGATGAAGTTGGTCAGCTGGAAGGCGATGCCAAGATCGACCGCGCTGCGCCGGGCGAGTTCGGCCTGATCGGGCTGGTAGCCGAGAATAGGCAGCATCTGCAGGCCTATTACCGCCGCCGAACCCCAGGCGTAACGCTCCAACTCGGCGTAGGTCTGGTATTCGGTGACGGTCAAATCCAGCGCCATCGAGGCCAGGAAGTCGGCGAAGTGCTGCCGGGGCAGCCGCCAGCGTTCGATCGTGTCGAGCACCGCCGCGACCAGCGGCCGCTCCGCGGTACCGCGGTCGAGGGCAGCCAGGAACGCCTCGCTCCAGGCCGTGAAGGCGCCGGCTCGATCGATCGGGTCCAGCTTCGGGTCGAGGTCGTCCACGATGTCGTCGGCGAAACGGGCGAAGCCGTACAGCGCGTGGACATAGGGGCGTTTGTCCGGCGGCAGCAACAGCGTCGCCAGGTAGTAGGTCTTGCCGTGGCGGGCGTTGAGCACTCGCGCCTGGTGGTAGCCGTCCCGTAGCACCGGATCGGTGATGCCGGCGGCGGTCAGCTCCCGCCGCTCGAGCGGTCCGATCATGCCGGCGTCCCGGTGATCCGGGCTGCCGCGAGCTGGCCGGAGAGCAGCACCATCGGTACGCCGACTCCAGGCTGGGTGTTCGATCCGCAGAACACCAGGTTGGGCAAGCGGCGATCCAGCGTGGGGAACCGGAACGGGCCGGACTGGCCGAACGTGTGCGCCGCGGCGAACGGCGCCCCGGCGGCCAGGCCCTGTGCGGCCCAGTCGGCCGGCGTCACCGCCGCCTCGACCTCGATCGAGCCGGCGAAGTCAGCCAACCCCCGCGCCTGCACCGTGGCCACCACTTCATCACGGTAACGCGGCCCGATCCGGGCCCAGTCGATCCCGGCCCGGGCGTTCGGCGTCGGGAACAGGATGTAGTACGAGCTCTTGCCCGAGGGTGCGAGGCCGGCGTCGGTGCGGCTGGGATTGCTGATCAGGAACGACGGGTCACTCATCAGCTGCCCCGCGCCGATGATCTCGGTGAACGTCCGGCGCCAGGCCCGGCCGAAGTAGATGTTGTGGTGGGCCAGCTCCGAGTAGGACCGGTCGGAGCCGACGTGCAGCAGGAAGCACGACGGTGAGTACCGGAGCCGGGCCAGCTGCCTCGGCCGGTACTGCTCAGGCAACAACTGCTCGTAGGCCGTGGGTAGATCGGCGTTGACCACCACGACATCGGCCGGAATGCGCTGCCCCTGCTCGGTGATCACCGCGGTCGCCCGGCCACCGGAGACCTCGATCCGCGCCGCCCTGGTGCGGTACCGGATGCTGGCGCCGTGCTTGGCCGCAACTGCCGCCAGCGCCCGGGGGATGGCATGCATGCCACCGCGGGGGAAGTAGACACCGGCCACGGTGTCCATGTAGGAGATGACGGCATAGATGGCCAACGCGTCCTGCGGGGCCAGCCCGGCGTACATGGCCTGGAAGGAGAAGATCCGCCGGAGTCGGTCGTCGTGGAGGTACTGCCCGATCTTGGGGGCGAGCCGGCGCAGCCCGCCCAGCGCGAGAAGTTGTAGCCCGGGCCGGCCGACCAGCTGTCGCGGGCTGTCCAGGTTGCGGGCGATGAAGGCATCCAACTCGACCTGATACAGCCGATGCAGGTACGCGACCAGCCGGCGGTAGCCGGCGACTTCGTCCGGTCCGACCACCTGTTCGATCTCCTGAGCCATCTGCTCCGGGTCGGTATGGACATTGATCGTCGACCCGTCGGCGAAGCGGGTCCGATAGGCCGGGGCCAGCGCCGTCAAGTGCAGCCAGTCGGTCAGGGTTTCGCCCACGCAGCTCAGGGCGTCCTCGATCAAGCCCGGCATCGTGAGCACCGTCGGGCCGGTGTCGAAGGCATAGCCACCGGCCTCGATCACGCCGGCCCGGCCGCCGGGTATCGCCTGCTGTTCCAGCACCGTCACGTTCCGCCCGGCGGCCAGCAGGCGCAAGGCCGCCGACAACCCGCCCAGGCCGGCCCCGATGATGACCACGTCGTCGGTGCGCCCGTCGACCTGACGCAGCCTCATACCGAACCGGCCGCGGGGCGCCGCAGATCCGAAGTCCGCACGCGCGGCCGGATGTGGGTCATGAGTGCTCCTCCGCGCCAAGCAAGCCCGCGCCGGCCGGGGTTCGGTCTTTCCCTGCGAACTGACGCCGAAATCAGCATTGCACACCGCAGGATCAGCGCCGGTTCTGGCTGGTCCGTGGGCTACGCTCCGCTCTGACATGTCTCGAGGCGGTTCATGATCAGGCGCTTGTGGTTCCGGCTGGCCGCCGGCCTGGTGGTGCTGCTCGTGCTCGTGCTGGTGATCGCGTTCCACCCGCGCTCGTCCGGGACGGCGAAGTCGGCGGGCTCGCAGCCATCGCCGGTGCCGACTTCGACCGGGCCGGCCCCGGACCCCGCGCCGCCGACCGCGTCACTGTCGATTTCCTCGACCCCGACTCGCTCCACGCCGACCCCGATCAGCCGGTCTGCCGGCCCACCGGTCAGCCCGAAACCGGCGCCGAGCACGCCGGCGCCGACCACTGCGACCGCAACCGCCAGCCCGACCGCAGTGCCGAACGCGCCGGTCGGCAGCTATCCCTCGTGGCTGCCCTTCCGGACCACGATGAAGGTGGGCTGCGTCAAGTCCAACTGCGAGAACAACTATCACGGCTACTGGGCCATCGACTTCGAGACGCTGGACAACAAGCCCGGCGCCCCGGTGTACGCGGCCGGGGCCGGCCGGGTCAGAATCGCCAGTCAGGGCAGCGGAAACTGCGGTGGCCCAGGCACGGTGGAGAACGCCCTGATCGTCGAGCACGGCAACGGGGTGGAGTCGGTCTACGTGCACCTGCACGACTTCGCGGTCGTCCCGGGTACCTGGGTCACGCCGAGCACGGTCATCGGCCACGTCGGCACCAGCGGCTATACCGATCCGTGCCCGGACTACCACCTGCACTACGAGGTCCGGATAAACGGCGTCAGCGTCAACCCGGGTGCGCTCAAGGCCTGCCACGGCACCAGCGTGGTCAGCTATCCCTACGCCTTGGGCTACGCCGACTGGAACGCGGTCCCGCCCCAGGAGTACGCCGGCGGCACGCTCGATCCCAAGGGCCGCACTCTCTACAGCGACGGCGTCGGCTGCGGCTGAGCCGGCGGCTCGACCCCGCAAGCGCGCACCTCATTGACACGCTGGGCTCCAGTGCGAATACTCTGGTTCGAGTAATCAGGATGGAGTCTTCGATGCCGCGTCGCCGTGTCGCCAACCCGCTGGCCCTGGCTGTGCTCGGCTGCCTGGCCGAGAAACCGATGCACCCCTACGAGATCTCCAGCACGCTGCGCAGCCGGGGGAAGGAGCGCAGCATCAAGCTCAACTACGGCTCGCTGTATGCCGTCGTCGAGTCCCTGGTCAAGCACGGGCTGATCGCCGCCAAGGAAACCCAGCGCGCCGGCCGTCGCCCGGAGCGAACGGTCTACACCATCACCGAGGCCGGGCAGGCGGAGTTCGAGAGCTGGTTGGCCGAGCTGATCTCGGCCCCGGTTCGCGACTTCGCTTCGCTGGAGGCGGGACTGTCGCTGATGGCTGGGCTGGCCCCGGACGAGGTGGCTCAGCTCCTCACCGAACGCAGCCGAGCTCTGCGGATGGAACTCGGCGCGTTGGCTGAAGGCGCCCGGATCGGCGAGGAGATGGGACTTCCCGAGATCTTCTCGATCGAGGACCGCTACCGCCGCGCCATGCTCACCGCCGAACTGGACTTCGTCACCGGGTTGGCTGCGAGCATCAGGGACTCGTCCTTGGGTGGCACCAAGTTGTGGCGGCGTCTGTACGAGCTCAAAGCCGACGGGCTGAGCTTCGAGGAGATCATGGCCGACCCGGTCCGCCATCTCGGAGAGGAGGCGCGCGTACTGGCCCAGGCATGGGATTGAACCAGAAAGCGAAAACCCCGACCGGTGCTCGCAACACCGGCCGGGGCCATCAACCCGAGCCGGACGCACGTCCGTTCGAGCCGCAACGTCAACGATAGGCGGTGCGTGCCGGCTCTCCAGTCAGTGGGAGGGGCGAACATGCCCGTATTGCAAGCAAACAACCTGCACAAGCGTTACCCCGGGCGCGGCCGGCAGCCAGTGCTGGCCCTGGACGGTCTGAGCATCGAGGCCGAGGCAGGTTCGGTGCTGGCCCTGCTCGGTCCGAACGGCGCCGGCAAGTCGACCACGGTCAAGATCCTGACCACCCTGGCCCGACCAGACTCCGGGCAGGCCACGGTGGCCGGCTACAACGTGCTGACGCAGGCGGAGCTGGTTCGGCGCAGCATCGGTCTGGTCGCGCAGAAATCCTCGGCCGACCCGATGGCGACCGGTCAGGAGAACCTGGTGCTGGCCGGGCGGATTCACGGCCTGGGGCGCGCCGAGGCGCACGCCCGGGCCCGGGACCTGCTGGCCCGGTTCGAGCTGGTCGAGGCCGGGGCTCGGGTGGTCAGGACCTACTCCGGCGGCATGGCGCGCAAGCTCGACGTGGCCCTCGGGCTGGTGCATCGCCCGCGCGTGCTGTTCCTCGACGAGCCGACGACCGGTCTCGATCCGCAGGCCCGGCGGCAGCTGTGGCACGAGATCGAGCGGATGACCGGCGAGGACGGGATGACCGTGCTGCTGACCACTCATTACCTGGACGAAGCCGATCAGCTGGCCGAGCACTTGGCCATAGTCGACGCCGGTCGAGTGGTGGTCAGCGGCCGGCCCGAGGACCTCAAGGACGAGCTTCGGGGCGATGCGTTGACGATCGAGTTCACCACGGCCGAGCAGGCCCGATCCGGCCGGGCTGTGCTGGCCCGACTGCCGCTGCAGGATGTCGTCGTCGAAGCCAGTCGGGTCCGCGCCCGGGCCGACATCGGACCCGAGGCGGTGCCGGCGGCGCTGTCCGTACTGGAATCGGCCGGTCTGGCCGCGCGCTCAGTAACCATGTCCCGGCCCTCTCTGGACGATGTCTACCTGCGCTACGTCGGGCGGGCCTACACGGCGGAGGCGGCCTGATGGCGTTCACCGCTCCAGCACCGGCTGGAACCCTGACCGACGCGGTGCTGCTGACCGGACGCTCGGTCCGGGCCCTGCTGCGGCAACCGGCCTACCTCGGCATCAGCCTGATCCAGCCGGTGATCTGGTTACTGCTGTTCGGGCAGCTCTTCCGCTCAGTCATCGACATCCCGGGCTTCACCACGCGGTCCGGTGACTATCTGGAGTTCATCACGCCCGGGGTCATCCTGATGACGACGCTGTTCTCGGCGTGCTGGGCCGGCACCGGCTACATCGAGGACATGAACCTCGGGGTCATGGACCGGCTGCTGGCCTCTCCGGTCCGCCGCGGCGCGATGATGGCCGGTGCGCTGGCCTATCAAGTGCTGACCACAGTCGTCCAGGCGCTCATAGTGTTCGGCATCGCCTACCTGGCCGGCGCCCGATTTGCCCAAGCGGGTAGGGGAATCCCGATCACCCTGCTCGCCGCCGGGCTGATCTGCGTCATCATGGCCTCACTGTCCAACGCGATCGCGCTGCTGGTTCGTCAGCAGGAGGCGCTGATCGGAATCAGCCAGTTCATCGTGCTACCGCTGCAGTTCGTCTCAGGGGCGATCATGGACACCCGGCTGGCCCCGGGGTGGGTCCGGCACGTTGCCCGGTACAACCCGGTGGACTGGGCGGTGGTGGCGGCTCGGCAGAGCCTGTCGGCCGGCACCGACTGGGGTGCGGTCTGGCCCCGGTTGGGAGCGCTGGCCGCTCTCGCCATCGTCATGGCCGCGCTGGGCACGAGGGCCTTCGGCAGCTACCAGCGTTCGGCTTGAGATGGGCGTGGCCGGGGGCCGGCGGTTCGTCCGCCAGCCGCCCGGCCACGTTCGTGGTGGTTTAGGGGGTTCTAAACCGAGCGGTAGACCTGGTCCAGCTTGCCGATCCCGACCGGTTCTGGACGCTCTGCCCAGAATTTTGCTCAACTTGCCTAGCGACCAGCCGATAGGCCCTGTGCCGGGTCTGGAAGGCCCCGCTCAGCGGTACTTAAGGTAGGCGTTAAGCAGCGACGGCGCAACCCGTTTGTGCTGTCGCTCGACCAGGACTGGGAGGCCACGGATGGCCAACAAGACTGTGCGGCGTATCGGCGTCGCCGTGTCCGGATCGTCGCTGCCGGCGGCGTCGCCGGCGAGCTTGCCGAGTGCTGAGCACTGGCCCGACCGCGTGCCGCCGGCCCCGGCGTTGCGGAAGTAGAGCTGGAGACGCGGGTAATCGCGGCGGCAATGACATGAATCGCAGCCTGAACGCCGAGCAGTGGACGCTCGCCCTGAGCGCCACGCTCGGAGCCGGCGCCCTCTCGTTGGGGCTGGGCGCCTCGACCCCGGCGATCTTCACGCTACCCATCCCGCATCAGGTCCTGCTGCCGCTGCTGGTGGCGCTCTTCCTCACCGCCGAGCTGTTCCTGATGAACATCGAGTTCCGCCGGCAGGCCCATTCGCTCACGCTGGCCGGTGTTCCGCTGGTACTCGGGGCGTTGCTGTTGCCCTTGCAGCTGCTCATCCTGGCCAGGCTGGCCGGCACGCTCATCGCTTTCGTCTACCAGCGCACCGGCTGGATCAAGTCCTGCTACAACCTCGCCGCGTACGCCTTCGAGGCGGCGGCGTTCAGCCTGGTGCTGTGGGGTCTGCTCGGCCCCCGGCACCACCTGGGCATCGCAGTGGTCGCGGTGGTCACGGTTGCCGCCGCCCTGATCGATCAGGGCATGAGCGCGCTGGTGCTGCTACTGATCCGGTTGCACATGGGCCCGATGAGCCGGCGCGACATCGCCGAGGTCCTGGTTTCCTCCGGCGTGCTCAGCATGGTCGCCACCGGGTTCGCCAGCATCGTGCTGCTGCTGCTCGAGGACGGCCTGCTCGGAGCCCTGCTGGTCAGCCTGCTGGTCATCCTGGGTACCGGTGTGTACCGCAGCTACGCCGCGACCCGGCGCCGGCACCAGGCGCTGGCCCTGATGCACGAGTTCGTCGCCGGTGGGGTCGGGGCCGAGTCGTTGCTGAGCTTGGCCGAGCAGCTGCTGGCCCGGATCCGCAGCCTGTTGCGGGCCGCCAGCGTGCAGGTCCTGATGGTGAACACGTTCGAGCCCGGCCCGGCCCGCCCGGGCCCGTCGGGCGGCAAGGCGACCCTGCTGTCCATCGGCGAGGACGAGCGGCTGGAAGTGACCGAGGTCGACCCCGACGCCTCGGACTGGGTAATGGTGCGGGCACTGGCGCAGCAAGAACCGACCCTGGCTCCCCGCACGACCAAGGATCGCGCGCTGCGGCGCTGGCTGACCGACCGCGGCCTGCGCGATGCGGTGGTGGTGCCGTTGCCGGAATCGACCGGGGCGCACGGCACCCTGCTGGTCGCGGACCGGCTCGGAGAGACCGCCACCTTTGTCGACGAAGACCTCACCCTGCTGCAAACCTTGACCGGACACTTCGGCGTTGCGGTACGCAGCACCCGGCTGGTCGAACGGCTCGGCTACGACGCCACCCACGACTCACTGACCGGCCTGCTCAACCGGGCCCAGCTGAGCGAATTGGTGCGGGAACACCAGGATCGCGGCGCGGCCACCGGGGTCTTGGTGCTGGACGTGGACCGGTTCAAGGAGGTCAACGACATTCTCGGTCACGATGCCGGCGACCGGTTGCTGCAGGTCGTGGCCGAGCGGCTGGTCCAGGCCGTCCCGGCCGGTGCTTCGGTGGCCCGCATCGGCTCCGACGAGTTCGCGGTGCTGCTGCCGGAACTGCAGGGTGGGGCCGAGGCTGCGGTCGCATTGGGGGAGCGGCTGAACGCCCTGCTGGCCCAGCCGATCCAGTTCGCCGAGGCCGGGCTCACCGCGGAGTGCAGTATCGGTGTCGCGGTCGGTCAGCCCGAGTACGGTCCGCAGGATCTGATCCGGCAGGCCGACACCGCGATGTATGAGGCCAAGAGCGGGCAGTCCCAGATCGCGGTCTACGGCTCCTACATGGATTCCGGACGAATCGAACGGCTGGCCCTGCTGGCCGACCTGCGCACGGCGTTGACCACGAATCCTGAACAGTTGCTCATGCACTACCAGCCGAAACTCGATCTCGCGACCGGCGCGATCGTCGGCGTCGAGGCTCTGGTCCGCTGGCACCATCCCACCCTCGGGGTGATCTCGCCGGACCGGTTCATCCCGCTGGCCGAATCGACCGGGCTGATCGAGTCACTGACCCCGCTGGTGCTCGAGCTGGCGCTCAACCAGTGTCGGGACGCGACGGCCGGTGGCCAGCCGATCGCGGTCGCGGTCAACCTGTCCGCTCGCAACATCAGCGATCCGCTGTTGCCGCAGCGAATCGCCGCGGTTCTCGCCCGGACCAAGGTGCCGGCGGCGCGACTGATCCTGGAGATCACCGAGAGCAGCGTGATGGGTGATCCGGCGCAGACCCTGCCGGTGCTGCACGCGCTGCGAGAGCTGGGACTCTCGATCTCGCTGGACGACTTCGGCACCGGCTACTCCAGCCTGTCCTACTTGCAACGACTGCCGGTGTCGGAGGTCAAGATCGACCGATCTTTCGTCTTCGGGCTCAACGACGAGGACACCACGACCCGGGCTCTGGTCGCGGCGATCATCGGCCTGGGCGACGCGCTCGGGCTGCGGATCGTGGCCGAAGGCATCGAAGACCAGGCGACCCTGAACCAGCTGCGGGCGATGGGCTGCGACGTCGCGCAGGGCTTCTACATCGCCCGGCCGATGGGCCATCGCGACCTGCTGGCTTGGCTCGAGCAGCACGCCGAGGAGGGCAGCCCGCGGCTCCGGCTGCTGGCCCGCTAGCACCGACCGGGGTCGCTGGCCCGGGTCGGATCGGTGATCCGGTCCGGCCGCGCTGACCCGCCGCCCGGCCGGGCTGTACTAACCTGGCGAGCACAGTCGGCCGTCGAGCTTCCAGGGGCGCAGCAGTGATGGACCCAGACGTGGCCGTCACGGACAGCGACTCCGCCGCGGCCGATCCGACGATCGTCGACGTCAAGGACGGCCGGATCCGGCGCCCGATCGACCTGGTCCGGCTCAGCGCACTGCTCGTGCTCGGCCTGGTGCTGGTCGGGCTCGCCGTCATCGCCCGCGATACCACCCGAGGGGCCAACGACGACCTGGCCCGACTGCTGGGCGAGATCCCGCGGGTCTTCATCCGCGCCTTCAGCGTGCTGACCTCCTTCGGCGCGCTGGCCGTGCCGATAGCCTTCATGGTGCGCGAGATCGTCCGGGGCCAGACCCGCCGGCTCATCGAGGCCCTGGCCACCGGATTGGTGGCCATCGCGGTCACCGAGGGCCTGGACCGGATCGTTTCTGCTTATCCGGGCAGCCAGTTGTACGAATCGCTGACCCGGGTCGGTGCGGCCGGCTCGGTGCGGCCGTTCGACACCTACCTGGCTGCGTTGCTCGCCTTCGTCGCGGTGACCGGCGTGATCACCGAGCCGCTGTGGAGCGCGCTGCTGGCCGCGGTCACGTCGCTGTACGTGCTTTCGGTGTTCACCGCGACCCAGGCCTCGATCATGTCGCTGGCGCTCAGCCTGGTGATCGGCGCGTTCGTCGGCATCGCGGTCCGCTACGCCGCCGGTCGGGTCAGCAACCGACCCGACGCCGCGCAGGTGGTGGCCGCCCTGGCCGGGCGGGGGATCCCGGTCCGGCGCTTCGAACGGCTTCCGGCCACCGACGACGATGCTCGCCGTGACTACCTGGCCACGCTGAGCAGCGGTGCCAAACTGACCGTGCAGGTGCTCGACCGCGAACTGATCCGGTCCGGGGCGGTCTACAACGTCTACCGGTTGATCCGCATCCGGCGGGAGATCGCCCCGGCCCCGGCCCTGTCCCTGGAGCGGGTCGCCGAACACCGCTCGCTACTGGCGATGGCGGTGGCTCAGACCGGAGTGCCGGTTCCGGAGCTGGTCGCCGGAGTGCGATGCGGTCCGGATGCCATCGTGCTGGCCTACGAGTACCGGGTCGGATTCCCGCTGTCGGATCCGACACCGGCCCAGCTGGACCAGTTGTGGTCCTACCTGCTGCGCCTGCACCGCAACGGGATCACGCACCGGGGGCTGTACGCCGAAGCCATTTCCATCGATCACGACGGCAACTTCCTGCTGCCGATCCCGCAGGACGGCACCGTGTTCGCGACCGAACTGCGCTTCGCCCTCGACCGGGTCCAGCTGCTGGTCAGCACGGCTCAGCTGAGCGACGCGCCCGCCGCGGTCGCCAGCGCCCGACGGATGCTGTCCGATGACGAGTTGGCCGGCCTGGTGCCGGTGCTGCAACCGATCGCCCTGAGCCGGCAGACCCGGGAAGCGTTGCGGGGCGATGGCGGGTTGCTCGATGAATTGCGGGAGTTGCTGGCCCAGCACACGCCGGCCACCGAAGTCGAACCGGTCCGGGTCGAGCGGGTCCGGCCGCGCACCATCGTTTCGATCGTGGCGCTGCTGGTCGCGGCTTACCTGATCGTCGGCCAGCTCAGCTCGGTCGACCTCGTCACCGTGCTGTCCGAGGCACGCTGGCGCTGGGTGCCGCTGGTGGTGGCGGCCTCGGCGGCCAGCTACCTCGCGGCCGCGCTGTCGCTGACCGGCTACGTCCGGGAGCGGCTGTCCTTCACCCGCACCACTCTGGTGCAGGTGGCCGCGTCGTTCGCCGGCTTCGTGACGCCGCCGTCGGTGGGCGGGCTGGCGATCAACATCCGCTACCTGCGCAAGGCCCGGGTCAGCATCGCGGGCGCGGCGACCAGCGTCGGGTTGTCCCAGGTCGTCAACGGCGTCTCGCACGTGCTGCTGCTGATCGGCTTCGCCGCGGCCACGGGCGCTTCGGCCAGCCACAGCCTGCCGATCCCGGGCTGGGCGTTCCTGGCCATCGGGGTGCTGGTGGCGGCCGCGGCGTTGTCGCTGACCGTGCCCGCAGTGCGCCGGTGGGCGCTGGCCCGGTTGCTGCCGCCGCTGCGCGAGGCCGCGCCGCGGCTGCTGACCCTGGTCACGAACCCGGTCAAGCTGGCCGAGGGGGTGCTGGGCGCATTGCTGCTCAACGCCTGCTACATCGGCGCGTTGTGGTTCGCGGTACACGCTTTCGCCGGCGAGGCCCGGCTGTCCCAGGTGGCGGTGGTGTACCTGGCCGGGGCGGCGATCGGTTCGGCGGCCCCGACGCCCGGCGGGTTGGGCGCGGTCGAGGTGGCGCTGTCGACCGGGTTGGCCGCGGCCGGCATGGCCAGCTCGGCTGCGATCAGCGCCGTGCTGCTGTTCCGGCTGGCCACCTTCTGGCTTCCGGTGCCGATCGGCTGGCTGGCTTTCCAGTGGCTGCAGCGGCGAGATCTGATCTAAAGCCGACTACTAGGAGTAACTGATCGTGGTGCCGATGATCCCTGGCTCCGGCTTGTGCTGGCTGCCGAACAACTTGTTCTCGTCGGGACGAAGTGAAACGCCCCGGCTCGGATGCCACGGGGGAGACATCGGAGTCGGGGCGACTTCGCTCATAACTCTACGTAATCAGCTCTGGCTGTCAAGGGTCCCTCGGCCGTGACCGCGCAGTCGGAGTCCCAGCGGCGCACCCTGGCTGCCTACCAGGCCGGCGCGCAACGCTATCTCGACGGCCTTCGACGGTCACCGGAGGCAGAGCAGCAGCTGGATTGCTTCCGCCGCCGCCTCGAGCCGGGCGCCCACGTGCTCGAGCTCGGCAGTGGACCGGGCCGTGACGCCGACTACCTGGAATCGGCCGGACTGCGGGTCCAGCGCAGCGATGTGACCCCCGCGTTCGTCGATCGGCTGCGCGCTCTGGGCCACTCGGTGCGCCAGCTCGACCTGCTTACCGGCGAGCTCGGCGGTCCTTGGGACGGGATCTGGGCCAACGCGGTGTTACTGCACCTGAG
>Ga0187809_10000184_pt1 | contig 40942 bp, 38 predicted proteins | sample NC_wetland_sal_i_8_FD_132415 | JGI IMG/M metagenome (GOLD analysis project Ga0187809, IMG submission 132415) | Wetland sediment microbial communities from Neuse River Estuary, North Carolina, USA - ASW_4 | ecosystem: Environmental > Aquatic > Freshwater > Wetlands > Sediment | place: USA: North... | reverse complement strand
GCCAGCGCGCCAGCGCGGTTGGCGCTGTTGGTCAGCGCGGCCGCGACCATCAAGGCGCCGACGCCAAACACCATCGCGGACGACGAAAGACCCGCGCGAATCGCGGCGCGCACGTCGTCCGGGATAACGGCAAGCAGCCGGTCGAGTTGATTGGTCTCGCGTAACGCGCCGAAGCCCCCGCAGGACAACGCCAACACAACCGAGCCACCGAGCGCCTGCAGCGGTTCGGGGCGGACGACGCCGACCTGTGCCGGGCTGGTGAGCAGCGCGGCGATCACCGCGTAAGGCAACGCGAGAGCGAACGTCGCTGCGACGGCGTCAAGCAAGTCGGTCCCGCCGCTGTGGCGGGCGGTGAGCCGGCCGGCGTGGACCAGCAACGCGCCCAGCAGGATGGTCAGTCCAAGCGGGATCACGCTCACCGTGCCGGCGCCGACGGCGATGGCGGTGTGCTGCGCGAGTAGCCACGCTTGCAGCGCGGTGGCGATCGCCGGCCGGATCGCGTCGTCGTGATGGGCCGCGGTCACCCAGGCGGTCAGGGTGAGGCAGATCAGGATTGCGACGCCAAGCGCGACGGTCCAGGCGGCGACCGCGATGCCAACGAACGCGACCGGCCGCGAGTTCGGCTGCGGTTCCCCCGCCTCAGACGGCTGCTGGGGCTTGCGGGCCGCCGCCGACGGGCGCGACATGGTGTCGGCCATGCGTCCCATGCTGTCAGCGCAGGCGCTGAATCCCTTGAATCTGCGGCTGTTCGGGGTGTCGCGAATGGCGAAGGGGCGGCCGACGAGACTTCGCCGGCCGCCCCTTCGTCGGGTGCGTTGCCTAGACCTGGTCGGACGAGTGGGTCGTCGGCTGGTCAGTCGGCGAGGTCGGCTGCGGCGGCGGAACCGGCGCGCCACCGGCCGCGGCCGGCTTGGCCATCGCGGTCGCGTCCCACGCCAGCTTCTCGCCGGAGGCCCTGAAGTTCATGACCGCGAACACGGTCTCGACCACACCGGCGAGCATCACGATGTAGCCGGACCACTGCACGCCATAGGAGTAACCCGGACCCGAACCGCTGTCGGCGGTGAAGCCGCGAATGATGATCAGCAGCGTGCCGAGCCCGGCGAGTCCGGCGATCAGCAGGTTCGTCCCGACCGGCAGCTTCGGCAGCTGCACCGCTCCCGAGACGACGGCAGCCGCGACGAGCGTCGCGAGCAAAACCAGCAGCATGCCGAAGAAGGCGTAGCTGTGCCACGCGTTGACCCCGGCGGAGTAATGGAAGCCCCCGACGTTGACCGATCCGCCGTAGTAGTGCGGGATGAACGAGAAGATCAGCGCCACGATCCCGGCACCGACGACGCCCTTGTCGTTGCGGCTGACTTGCTTTAGATCAAACCCGGGCATGAGCCCATCCCTCCTAGGACTGCACGGCGGTCCGCGCCGTGCAAAAGTTCAGCTAACAGTGGCCTAAGAAGAGGCCACTGTCTACGGGTTGACGCAAACCTTTGGGGCGTGTCGTTGTCCCGTCGTCCTAGAAAGAGCGCGCCGGCGGCGCGCTGATACAGGGCGGGATGTTCTTCGGACGTTTGCTACCGGATTCCGGGAGAAAACGTCACGAGAACGCGGGCGTCGCAAAGCGCGCCGCGTTAGAGCGACGCCATGACCTCGCGCATGATGCGCGCCGTCTCGGACGGCGTCTTGCCAACCTGCACGCCGACCTTTTCGAGGGCTTCTTTCTTCGCCTGAGCGGTACCGGACGAACCCGACACGATTGCCCCGGCGTGTCCCATCGTCTTGCCCTCAGGCGCGGTGAAGCCCGCGACATAACCGACCACCGGCTTGGTCACGTTCGCCTCGATGAAGGCGGCGGCCCGTTCCTCGGCGTCGCCGCCGATCTCGCCGATCATCACGATCGCGTCGGTGTCGGGGTCGTCCTGGAACGCCTGCAGGCAATCGATGTGGGTGGTGCCGATGACCGGGTCGCCGCCGATGCCGACGCAGGTGGAAAAACCGATGTCGCGCAGTTCGAACATCATCTGGTAGGTCAGCGTGCCGGACTTCGACACCAGGCCGATGCGGCCCGGCTTGGTAATGTCGGCCGGGATGATGCCGGCGTTCGACTGCCCGGGCGAGGCAATGCCGGGGCAGTTGGGGCCGATGACCCTGGTCTTGTTGCCGCGCGCGACGTTGTACGCCCACGCCGACGTGGTGTCGTGCACCGGGATGCCTTCGGTGATGACGACGGCGAGCCCGATGCCGGAGTCGATCGCCTCGATCATGCCGGCCTTAGCGCCGGCGGGCGGCACGAACGACACCACGACGTTCGCGCCAGTCTCAGCCATCGCGTCGGCGATCGTGCCGAACACCGGCAGCGAGTGGCCGTCGACCTCAACCGTCGTACCAGCCTTGCGCGGGTTGGTTCCGCCGACGATGTTCGTGCCAGCCGCGAGCATGCGACGGGTGTGCTTGCTGCCCTCCGAGCCGGTGATCCCCTGGACGATCACGCGGCTGTTCCGGTCGAGAAAGATTGCCATGGGTTTCCGTTCTCCTACCGGGCAGCCAGTTCGGCGGCGCGAGCCGCCGCGCCGTCCATCGTGTCGTTTTGCTCGACGCCGAGAAGCCCGGCGCCGCCGAGGATCTCGCGGCCCTCGTTCGCGCGGTTTCCGTCAAGCCGGACGACGAGCGGCACCGAGATGTCCTCGCCGGATTGCCGCAGCTTTCCGAACGCCGCGACGATTCCGTTGGCCACCGCGTCGCACGCGGTGATGCCGCCAAAGACATTGACGAGCACGGCTTTCACCGACGGGTCGGACAGCACGATCGCCAGGCCCGCGGCCATGACGTCGGCTGACGCGCCGCCGCCGATGTCGAGGAAGTTCGCCGGTTTGACGCCACCGCGCGACTCGCCGGCGTACGCGACGACGTCGAGCGTGCTCATCACCAGACCGGCGCCGTTGCCGATGATGCCCACGTCGCCGTCGAGCTTCACGTAGTTGAGATCGGCCTCTTTTGCCCGCGCTTCCAGCGGATCCGTCGACGCCTTGTCGACCAGTGCCTCGTGCTCTGAGTGCCGGAAGCGGGCGTTGTCATCGAGGGTCACCTTGCCATCGAGGGCGACCAGTCGACCGTCAGTGGTTTTCACCAGCGGGTTGACCTCGACGAGAGTGGCGTCTTCTTTCACGAAGACGTCCCACAGCTTGACGATGACGTCGGCGGCCTGGTCGATCACGTCGTCCGGATACTTCGCGGCCAACGCGATTTCGCGCGCTTTCGCGAGGTCGACGCCGACGGTCGCGTCGACCGGCACTTTCGCCAACGCCTCAGGGTTTTCAACCGCGACCTGCTCGATCTCAACGCCGCCTTCGCGCGACGCCATCGCGAGAAACGTTCGATTCGACCGATCGAGCAAGAACGAGAAGTAGTACTCCTCGGCGATGTCGGTGGCCTCGGTGACGAGCACGCGATGGACCGTGTGACCCTTGATGTCCATGCCGAGGATCGCTTGCGCCTTCGTCTTCGCGTCATCGGCGTCATCGGCGAGTTTGACGCCTCCGGCTTTGCCGCGGCCGCCGGTCTTCACCTGCGCCTTGACAACGACCTTGCCGCCGAGCCGCGCGGCGATCGCGGCCGCCTCCTCCGGCGTCACCGCCACTTGGCCTGGCGTCACGGGAACGCCGTGCGCGGCGAACAGGTCCTTGGCCTGGTGCTCGAACAGGTCCACGTCGAGATTCCCCTACGGGTGGGAGGCGGTTGCGGCTGCGGGTGTGCTTGCGAGGTTACCCAGCCGCCGGATTGAACCGACGCCCGGCCCGTCTCGTTCACGGGATAACTGGCCGGGCCTGCTGCCCGAGCGGACCCGGCCAGTCCACTTCCCGGCGATCGGGCGGCCGGCTACGGATTGCGAGCCGCACAGCCGATGACTTTCTAAAGCCATGGCCGACGTCCCGTTCGAACAGACCCTCGCCGCCGCCCGCTCGGGCGACGAGCAGGCGTTCGGCACGCTGTGGCGGGCGTTGCATCCGCCGCTGTTGCGTTACCTTCGGGTGCTGGCGCCCAAGATCGCCGACGACGTGGCGTCGGAGGTCTGGCTGCAGGTGATCCGCGGGCTGCGAGGCTTCTCCGGCGACGAGGCGGGCTTCAAATCGTGGTTGTTCACGATCGCCCGCAACAAGGTGACCGACAGCGCGCGGCAGGCGGCCCGCCGTCCGCTCGAGATCTCGGACGACGACATCTCACCGGCCGTGGCGCCCGACGACACCGCGGCGCAGGCGCTTGAGCGCTTCGACACCGAGGCGGCGCTGGCGCTGATCGCCACGTTGCCGCCGGACCAGGCGGAGATCATCATGCTGCGCGTGGTGGCCGGACTCGAGGTGGCGGACGTGGCTCGCGTCGTCCGGAAAAGCCCTGGCGCGGTACGGGTGACGAGCCATCGCGCGCTCCGAAAGCTCCGGGCGCTGCTGGCCCAATCGGGTGATTCGGCGGCCGCGGAACCGAAAGCTGTAACGCGATGAGGCCGGACGACGTTCCGCACGCCGAGATGCTCAAGAGACTGCGATTCCGATTCCGCTTCGGCAAGCACGCCGACGCGCTGTCGCCGCAGCACCTGCAATCCGGCGAGTGGTACGACGTCGCCGATCTGCTCGGTGCGGCGGCCGCGCCAGCGAGCGCGTCAGAGCTCGCCGGCGAGCGGGAGTTCGTGGCCGCCTTCCAGCGGGAGCATCTCGAGTCCGAATCCGTGCCGGCTCGACGCCGCTCCCCCGTGAGGTCTCGCATGCTGAACTCCCTGTTGACGGGCAAAATCGCCGCCGCTCTCGCCGCCGCCGCGGTGACCGCGACGGGCGCCGCCACCGCCGCCTACGCCGACGCGCTGCCCGACAGCGTGCAGAACATCGCGCATCACCTCATCGCCGCGCCGCCCGCGCATTCGCACGCGAGTGACACCGGGCGGGAGCACGGCGACGACTTCGCGACCGCGGTCGCGAGCCCGTCCACGTCTGCCTCGCCGTTGGTGTCGCCGTCACCGTCGGTCTCGCCGTCCCCGTCGCCATTGGCGTCGTCATCGCCGCTGGTCTCGCCGTCGCCGTCGTCGTCGACCGACCCGGCCGCGTTCGGGCTGTGCACGGCGTGGGGCAACGCCGTGGCGCACCACTTGGAGCACCAGGTCGGGTTCCGCGACAAGCTCGCGAAAATCGCGGACGGCGACGGCAGCGACGACAGCATCACGTCGTTCTGCGCGAATGTGCAAAAGCACGGCCACGACGACGCGGCCGACGAGGCCAGTGAGTCGGCGAGCCCGCTCTCAAGCGCGAGCCCAAGCGCCAGTTCCGACGACCGCGACGGCGACAACCACGGCGCAAGCTCGCACAGTGGTGAGGGCAACAGTCAGGGCAACGGGCAGGGCGACGGCCACGGCAACAGCGGCCACGGAGGCAACGACGGCCCGGGCCACCACTGATCGGCAAGTCAGCCGTCAGCTGGCGGCAGGGCTGACCCCCACGTTCGCGCGCACCCAGTCGACAATCGACTGGGTGCTCGCGCCTGGGGTGAAAACCTCCGCCACCCCAAGGGATTTCAGCTCCGGAATGTCGGCGTCGGGGATGATGCCGCCGCCAAAAACGAGGATGTCGCCGGCGTCGCGCTCGCGCAGCAACTCAAGGACGCGGGCGAACAACGTCATGTGCGCGCCGGACAAGATGGACAGGCCGATCGCGTCGGCGTCCTCCTGTATCGCGGTGGCGACAATCTGCTCAGGTGTCTGGTGCAGCCCGGTGTAGACGACCTCGACACCGGCGTCGCGTAAAGCTCGCGCCACGACCTTCGCGCCACGGTCGTGACCATCAAGGCCCGGCTTCGCGACAACGATGCGGGCCCGACCGGCGTCCGCCATGCGGTCCTCCGCTCGAACGGATGTGACAAACCACTCGTTCCAGAGCGTATCGCCGCCCGGGCTTTGCCGAATGGGCGCGGCCTGGGTTAACCTCGGCGCCGCTGCTGTCTCAGCCAGTTCTTGAGGCCGACACTCGACCCGAAGGACACCCTTTCGTGCAAACGGTTCGCCGCCGCGCGCTGGTCGCGGTCTGCGCCTGCGCCGCCGTGTCGGTGGCGTCCGCGTGGGCCGCCGGGCCGCGCGCCCAAGGCGCGACCGAGCCCTTGGAGGCGACCGCAAGCAGCGCCCTAGGCGTGAGCCACGACGGCGGCGAGACGGCGCTGCGGGTGCGCACCCCGAACGACGCGGCCGACCGCTCGTTGGCGCGCACCGCGCTTGGCGTCAGCCCGGCCGGGGGCGACGTGGTGGCGCCCGTCGCCACCCAGCCGCATCAGGAGACGCTCGCCGACGCGGCCGCCAAGCTCGCCGCCCAACAGGCCGCCGCGAAGGCTGCGGCCGACGCGGCCGCGAAGGCGAAAATCGCTGCGGCTAAAGCAAAAGCAGCGGCGGCGAAACTGGCGTACGAGCATCGTTGGGTGCGACCCAACTATGGCGGGATCAGCTCACCCTTCGCCATGCGATGGGGGCGGATGCACGAAGGGGTCGACCTCGCCGGGCGCTACGGGTCGCAGATCGTCGCCGCGGTCGAAGGCACCGTGCTCTACGCGGGCCCCGAGAGCGGCTACGGCCGGGTGGTGAAAATCCTCGACTGGGACGGCACTCAGACGTGGTACGGCCACATGGAGAAGTTCCTGGTGAACGCGGGTGACCATGTGCAAGCTGGCCAGCCAATCGCGCTTGTCGGCGCCGCCGGCGACGCCACCGGGCCGCACCTGCATTTCGAAGTGCGTGTCGGCGGCGTGCCGGTCGACCCGGTCCCATTCCTGGCCGCCCGCGGCGTGCACATCTAGCTAGAGCTTTTCGATCGGCGCGTATCGCAAGACGAACGTCTTCTGGCCGGTCGCCGCGCCGAAGTCGACCTTGGCCTGCGCATTGTCGCCCGAGCCGGACGTCGACACCACCGTGCCAAGGCCGAAGGTGTCATGGCTGACCCGGTCGCCCGGCTGCAACGACGGAATCGAGCGATTACCGACGCCCGATGGTTTCGCGGGCATGCCGCGCAACGCGGCCGGTGAGGACGACGCGCGGTAACCGCCGGTGGGCGTGAACGACTTGGGCTGCGCGCGTTTCCACTCAACGAGATGTTCGGGCACCTCGTCGAGAAACCGCGATGGCGGGTTGTACGACGGCGCGCCGTACGTGCTGCGCTGCATCGACCGGCTGAGATACAGCCGGCGCTGCGCGCGCGTGATGCCCACGTACGCGAGCCGGCGCTCCTCCTCCAACTCCTTCGGCTCGGTCAGCGACCGCATGTGCGGGAAGACGCCGTCTTCAAGCCCGGTGAGAAAAACCACCGGGAACTCAAGGCCTTTCGCGGTGTGCAACGTCATCAAGGTGACCACGCCGTCGTGCGCGTCGTCGCCGCTCGGAATCTCGTCAGCGTCGGCGACCAACGCGACCTGCTCGAGAAAGTCGGCCAGACTGCCATCGGGGTTGGCTTCTTCAAACTCACTCGCGACCGTGACTAGTTCACGCAGGTTCTCGACGCGCGACTCGTCTTGCGGGTCGCTGCTCGCCTCGAGCTCGGCGAGGTAGCCGCTCTTCGACAGCACCGCCTCCATCACCTCGGACGGCGGCGACGACTCCGCCAACAACCGCAATTCGTCAAGCAGCGCGACGAAATCCTTGATGGCGGACGCCGACCTGGTGGCGATTCCGTAGGCCTCGTCGCAACGCCGGAGCGCCTGCCCGAACGATATGCGCTCGCGGCTCGACAACGCCTCGACGCACGCCTCAGCGCGATCGCCGATGCCGCGGCGGGGCACGTTCAAGATGCGCCGCAACGACACGGTGTCTTCGGGATTGACCAGCACCCGCAGATACGCGAGCAGGTCGCGCACTTCGCGCCGCTCGTAGAACCGCACGCCGCCGACCACTTTGTAGGGCAGGCCGACCCGGATGAAGACTTCTTCAAAAACCCGAGACTGCGCGTTGGTGCGGTAGAAAACCGCGACGTCCTTATATGTCGCGACTCCTGCGTCGCGCAGATTGTCGATCTCCTCCGCGACGAACTGCGCCTCGCTGCGCTCGTCGTCTGCCACGTAGCCGCCAATGCGGTCGCCGTCGCCCGCGTTCGACCAGAGGTTCTTGGCTTTGCGGCCCTCGTTGCGGGTGATGACCGCGTTCGCCGCGGTCAGAATCGTTTGCGTGGAGCGGTAATTCTGCTCAAGCAGGACGACGGTGGCGTTGGGATAGTCGCGCTCGAACTCCAAGATATTGCGAATCGTCGCGCCGCGAAACGCGTAGATCGACTGGTCGGCGTCACCAACGACGACCAGCTCCGCCGGCGGAACCTCGGACGACGCGCCCTCGCGCACCAAGTCACCGTCGACCGTGCGCTTCTCGGCGTGCGCTGTCGAGCCTCCGACCAGCTCGCGCACCAGCGTGTACTGCGCGTGGTTGGTGTCTTGGTATTCGTCGACCAGCACATGCCGGAACCGTCGGCGGTAGTGCTCCGCGACGTCCGGAAAAGCTTGCAAGAGATTGACCGTGACCATGATGAGGTCGTCGAAGTCGAGCGCATTGGCCTCGCGAAGCCGGCGCTGGTAGCCGGTGTAGGCCTCGGCGAGCGTCTTCTCGTGATGGTTCGCCGCCTTGCGGGCGAAATCCTCGTCGTCGATGAGCTCGTTCTTCAGATTTGAGACCTGGTTGGAAAAAGAGCGTGGCGGGTAGCGCTTGGGGTCAAGGTCGAGTTCGCGGCAGACCAGCGCCATCAACCGTTGGGAGTCGGCGGCGTCGTAGATCGAGAACGTGCTGGTGAAGCCAAGCCGTTTCGCGTTCTCGCGCAAGATCCGCACACACGCCGAGTGGAAGGTCATCACCCACATGACCCTGGCCCGGTTGCCGACCATCGCGGCGACCCGTTCCTTCATCTCACCGGCGGCTTTGTTAGTGAAGGTGATCGCCAAGATCTCGGACGGCGCGACGTGCCGCTCGGCGAGCAGGTAGGCGATCCGGCGGGTCAGCACCCGGGTCTTGCCCGACCCGGCGCCCGCGACGATCAGCAGCGGCCCCCCTTCGTGCACCACGGCGGCGCGCTGCTGAGGGTTGAGATCGGCCAGGAGCTCTTCGGTGTGTGCTGACATCGCGCCGACGAGTCTACGGACCCAGCCCGACAGCCACCGTAGGATGGCGCGCGTGCCAACCACACCTATGCCTGACCAAGAAGTCGAGCGCGCGCTGGTCGTGACCGCGCACCCCGACGACGTCGACTTCGGCTCCGGCGGCACCATCGCCACCTGGACCGACGCCGACATCGAGGTCACCTACTGCATCTGCACCGACGGCGACGCGGGCGGCTTCGATCTTGAGTTCCCGCGCGACCAGATCGCCGGGGTGCGCCGTGCCGAGCAGACCGAGGCGGCCAAGCGGCTCGGCGTCCACGACGTCCGCTTTCTCGGCTACCGAGACGGCAGCCTCGAGCCGAGCCTCGAGCTGCGCCGCGACATCAGCCGGGTGATCCGGCAGGTGAAGCCGCAGCGCATCCTCGTGCAGTCGCCGGAGCGCGACTACGAGCGCATCGGCCGCAGCCACCCCGACCACCGCGCGGCCGGTGAGGCGGCGCTCAACGCGGTCTACCCCGACGCGCGCAACCCGTTCGCACACCCCGAACTGCGGGTCGACGAGGGCCTTGACGCGTGGAGCGTGCCAGAGACCTGGATCATGGGCGCACCGCACGCCGCGCACCTAGAGGGGCACTACGTCGACGTCACCGACGCGTTCGACCGCAAGGTCGCCGCGTTGCGCGCGCACGAAAGCCAGACCGGGCACATGGAGAACCTGGAGGAGTTCCTTCGCGCCTGGCTGAAGATCAACGCGGAGCGGGCCGGCTGGCCGGAGGGTCGGCTCGCCGAGTCGTTCCTGGTGATGAACACCGCCTGAGCGAATGACGCCGCGCCGAGCGATCGCCGTCGTCGGTCCAAGCGACACGGACGACGCGCTGCGCGAAACCGCCTACGCCGTCGGCAAACTGCTGGCGCAGCGCGGCGCTGTCGTCATGACGGGCGGCCTCGGCGGGGTGATGGCGGCCGCCTCGCAAGGTGCGCATGACGCCGACGGCTTGGTGATCGGGCTGCTGCCGACGTCCGAACCGGCCGACGCCAACGAGTTCGTCGACGTCGCGATCCCGACCGGGCTCGGCGAGTTGCGCAACGGGCTACTGGTTCGATCCGTGGCGGGCGTCATCGCGGTCGGCGGCAGCTGGGGCACGTTGAGTGAGATCGCGCTCGCGATGCGCACCGGCACGCCGGTGGTTTGCCTGCTGGGCTGGAAAATCAGCGATCAAGCGGGCGACCGCGTTAACCTGGTCACCGCAAGCAGTGCGGCAGAAGCCATCGACGTCCTCTTCCGTGCGATGAAGGACTAGCCCCTACCTGCCGACCAATTTGTCATGAGCAACTCGCTCGACCACGTGATCGCGGCCACTACTGAGTGGCTGATCTCCGCGTTTCCATCGACCGGCGGCGCACATGCCGACGCGCTCGCGCGCCAGCAAGCCCGGCAGGCGGTCACCGTCGCAGCCTGGTTGCGCTATCCGACCCAGACCGACGCCGCGTTGCTCGAGCTGCTCCCACCAAGCGGTTCGTGGTGGCTTGACGACGTGCAAGGAGACGTCGACGCGCAGCCGTGGCGCACGTGGGTCGACGACGTCGTCGCGAGTTGGGCGGCCGCGCTGCTGACCGACCGCGCGCTCGCCGTTCAGGCCTGCGAAGCGATCGCCGACTCTGCACACACCGGCGGCTTGCCCATGCAGTTCCGCCGGCTCACCCATCCTGACCACATCGACAGTGCCGCCGCTGCCTTGTTGCGTCACCCGGATTTGCTCGCGCCACTTGCCGATCGGCACCGCGCCGAGCTTCACGATGTCCTCGCGGCCCGAGACTTCCATGATGCGTAAAGAACTTTCGCCTATGACTCAAGAGTTTTCGTGATCATGGGCAAGGCGGGTGCTACACCAGACGGCGGTCGGTCGCCCAGCGAGTGAGCTCGTGCCGGTTCGACAGCTGCAGCTTGCGCAGCACGCTCGACACGTGCGTCTCCACGGTCTTCACCGAGATGAACAGCTCCCGCGCGATTTCCTTGTAGGCATAGCCGCGCGCGATCAAACGCAACACTTCGCGCTCGCGTTGGGTCAACGCGTCGAGCTCAGGGTCGATCGACGGCGCGTCCGTGGCGGCGAACGCGTCAAGCACAAATCCCGCTAGCCGCGGGGAAAACACCGCATCGCCGTCGGCCACGCGCACGACCGCGTCGGTCAAATCCGCGCCGGAGATGGTCTTCGTGACGTAGCCGCGCGCGCCGGCGCGGATCGTGCCGATCACGTCCTCGGCGGCGTCCGACACCGACACCGCCAAGAAGCGCACGTCCGGCAGCTTCGGCAACACGGCGCGCAACACCTCAGCGCCACCACCACCCGGCAGGTGGACGTCGAGCAGCACGACGTCGGGTGTGAGCGCGGTTATCGCGGCGATGGCCGACGGGACGTCGTCGGCCTCGCCCACCACATCGACCCGAGACCCCAGCTCGGCTCGCACACCGGACCGAAACAGCCGGTGGTCATCGACCAAGACGACGCGCACTGCGGGTGTCACTTCAACTCCATCTCAAGCCTGACCTCGGTGCCCTCACCGGGCGCGGTGCGGATGAACGCCTTGCCTCCGTGGCGTTCCATCCGCCCCACGATCGACTCTTTCACGCCGAGCCGGTCTTCGGGCACACCGTTCATGTCGAAGCCCTTGCCGCGGTCGCGTACGAACACGGTGACCTTCGACGCTTCGATCTCGGAGTAGACCGAGATCGCCTCGCTGCCCGAGTGTTTCGCCGCGTTAAGCGCGGCCTCGCGCGCCGCCTGCAATGTCGCATGCAGCCTGTCGTCGATCTCACAGTCGCCAACCACGATGACGTCGATGGAAACGCCTTGGCTGTCTTCGATTTCAGCGAGCGCCCGTTCAAGCGCGCGACCGAAGTCGCGCTCTTGGTCGGACGACGGGCGGTAGAGCCACGTTCGCAGCTCACGCTCCTGACCGCGGGCGAGCCGTTGCACCTCGCGCGGGTCGTCGACGTGCCGCTGAATCAAGGCGAGGGTGTGCAGCACCGAGTCGTGCAGATGCGCTGCGAGCTCGGCGCGTTCTTGCTCGCGAATGCGGGCGCGCCGCTCGGTCGACAACGCGCGCACCGTGCCGAGCCACCACGGTCCGGTGATGACCGCGACGCCGGTGACGAGCACCACGGTCGAGAGCAGGCCGTTGCGCACTTGGCTCAACTGCGCGTGGTAGGCGAGGAACGTCGCGGCGCCGGCGAAGACCAGCACCGCGCCGATCAAAGTGGTGGCCAATCGCGGCCGCCGGTTGCCGACGACCGAGCGCCATCGGGTGCGCTGCGCCCCGTCGGCTTGCCGCCAGAGCACCGCCGCGCCGAACGCCGTGAGGGCCAGCGGCCACAGCAGCCCGGCGGGCAAGCCAAGGCCGAGTGACTGGACAGCGAGCACGCCGCCGATCGCGACCGCGGCCAGCGCGACGTACTGTCCGTTGTCGCCAAACCGGTCCCGCGCGGCGCGGCGACGTCCGCGTCCGACCGAAGGAGCGGCCGGCCTCGCGTCGTCCACGCCCGCGACGGCCACGGGGACGAACGCCCAGAACGCGGCGTACATCGCGATGCCCGCGCCGCCCGCGAAGGCGAGGACGACGAACAGCGCGCGGACGACAAGGACGTCCACGCCGATGTGGTCGGCCAGGCCCCGCGCGACGCCGGCGACCATCCGGCCGCGGGTCGCGCGATACAACTTCGGTGCTTGCACGCCTCGATGGTCACACGGATCAGGGCAGATAGTGCCCGCTCAGGCGCCAGATCAGGGTCGCGCCAGGGTAGTTCCCGATGTCGGCGGCGACCGGCCGGCCCGACGATGTGGGTATGAGCGAACAGAGTCCCACCTCGGCACCACCGCTTGGCCGCCACGACCTGCGCAATCTTCGGCGCAGCAGCGGCGACCGGATGATCGCGGGCGTTTGCGGCGGCCTCGGCCGCTACACCGGCATCGACCCGGTGGTCTTCCGCATCACGCTGGCGGTGCTCGCCGTGTTCGGCGGCGCCGGCCTGCTGCTGTACGCGATCGCCTGGCTGCTGATCCCGGACGACACCGCGGCGCAGTCGGAAGCGCAACGGTTGGTGCACGGCCGGGGCACCCTGTTCACCCTCTTCGCCTTCGGCATCGGCGTCCTGGGCGTCATCGCTCTTGGGGCCATGGTCGGCCATGGCTGGCCCGGGCCCTTCCCCGCGATCATCCTGGCCGCCGCGATCGGCGCGCTGATCATCTACCGGCATGGATATGGCGAACCCGCGCCCGGCCCGCAGGATCGGCGCGCCTCCGGTGGCGGCGGCGGGGCGCCACTGGGGCCGCCGCCCGGGTACAGCGCGAGCTCCACCACCGAAGCGCCGTACGCCGCCCCCAGCTACCCGGCCCCCAGCTATACGGCGCCCACCGCACCGACGTACACCGCACCGACGTACACCGCGCCGATCTACCCCCCGCCGACCGACGAGACCGACGAACCGTGGCTGTCGCCGCCGCCCCCTCCCCCGGCGCCGGCGCCGCGTCGTCCGCCGTCGTTTCTCGGACCCATTGGGTTCAGCCTCGGCTTGGTGGTCGCAGGAGTGCTGCTCGCGCTCGGCGCGGCGGGAGCGTTCGACGTCTCGGCGCAGGGCGTCTTTGCGGCGGCGCTGCTCACCGTCGGATTGGTGCTCATCGCCGGCGCGTGGTTCGGCCGCTCGCGCGGGCTGATCGCCTGGGGTGCGGTGCTGACCGCCGGGCTGGTCTTCGCGGCCGCGGCTAACGTGCCGCTGCGCGGCGGCGTCGGCAACCGCCACGACACGCCGATCAGCGTGACCGACCTGCAGTCGAACTACCACCTCGGCGTCGGCAACCAGATGCTCGACCTGGCCCAACTGGAGCTCAACGGCGCCACCAAAAAGGTCGCCGCGACGGTCGGCATCGGCGACATGGACGTCGTCGTGCCCGACAACGTCAAGGTCGTCGTGCGCGCGCGTGCGGGTGCGGGCGAACTTCGGCTGTTCGACCGGAACTTCGGCGGCACCCAACTCGATCGCACCATCACGATGGCGGCGACCGGCAAGCAGGCCGGCGAGCTTGACCTCGACCTTCGCGTCGGCCTCGGCCAGGTGCAGATCTGGCAAGCGCCTGCCGTCGTTCCCGTCCCGAGCCAGCAAGGAGCGCAATCGTGAAAAGGCACGAGCCCGACCTGACCTCGCTCATCGCGGGGATCACGTTCTGCGTCATCGCGCTGGCCTACATCGGCGGGGAAGTCACCAACCGCACGTTCCAACTGCGCTGGGTGGCGCCCATTCTGCTGATCGGCCTCGGCCTGTCCGGCCTGGCCGGTGGCGTGCTGCGCGCACGGCAGCGCCCGCCGTCCGACGACTGAGAACCGGCTGGGAAAGCGCTGCGAAGTTGCCGCGAATCCGGTGGTGCGGCTTGTTCGCCGTCAGCGGTGACCGCACGCTTGCGACGTGCGAACCCCCTCTTTTCTCGGACGACGCGGCGTCGCCGCGGCCGCCGGCGTGTCGTTCACCGGCGTGGCGATGCTGCTTGTCGTGGCAGGTTGCAGCGCGGGGGCGGCCGGCAAGACCGCAAGCAGCACAGGCACTTCCGCCGCATCGTCATCGACGGTGACGGCGCCCGCGTCGAACCGGGCAGCCGACTTTCGGGCCTACACCCAATGCCTTACGCAGCACGGCGTCGCGGTGCCGACGTTTAGCGCGCGGCCGCGGCCGTCTGGATCGTTCGTGCGTCCAAGCGGTGCGCCACGCAGCGGCGGACCGGGCGGCCGGTTTGGCTTTCTCGGCAGCGCCGACCCGAGCACGCGGGCCGCGATCCAGGCCTGTCAAAGCCTTGCGCCACAAGGTGGATTTGGCTTCGGCCGCGGCGGCGGCGCGACCATCAGCGCCACGACGTTCGCCGCGTTCAAGAGCTGCATGAGCGACAACGGTGTGACGATCAGCCAGACCGACCCGCAGCAGGCGTTGCGTTCGCTGAACCGGTCCGACGCGAAGACCGCGGCCGCGCTGAAGGTTTGCGACCCGATCCTCGGACGGCCGAGCGCGAGCCCTTCGCCGACTGGGTGAGGCGACAACCGGGATCAACGGGATAGTGGCCGCCGACGGTGGGTAGGGCGGCACGCATGACCGACAAGCAGCACGACACCGAACTGCACGACATGGGCGGCGACATCGGCCCGGCGTCGATTCGTGGCTCCGAGGAGCCAATCGGGAGCCGCCCCGACGACGACGCGGCGCCGCGATCGGGATACGCGCAGCCCACCCGCGCAGGTCAAGAGGACGCGCGGCCGGGCACGACAGGCGCGGAGCTCGGCACACCCGCCGCGCATCAGTCGAGCAACCCGGCCGACGTGACGGCAACGCCGGAGACCGCGTTGGACGAGGACGCGCCGGTCGACGAGTACGTCGAAATCGACCCCGCGCCCGGGCACCCGAACGGCGGGGCGGACGGCGAGTGGGACGCCCGGCTTGAGCAGAAACATCGTGGCGGTCCGTGACGAATGGCCGACTACGTCGGGCGCCACCTTGGCGCGGCCGATCGTGAACTGGCGACCGAGCCCGCGAGCGAAGAACCGGGCACTCCACGGCCGCCCCGAATCGGGGTGCCCGTCATCGCGCTGGCGGTGCTGCTCCTCCAAGCGGCGTTCATCGCCTCATACGTCGGCGGGCTCCACGCGCCGTCGCCCAAGCACATTCCGGTGGCGGTCGTCGGCGGCCCTGACGCGGTCGCCCAGTTGAGTGCCGGGCTCGGCCCGTCGTCCGACATCGTCTCTTTGACGCCGGCGAGCGACCTGGCGAGCGCCCGGCGAGCGATCCGCGATCGCGACGCGGACGCGGCTTTCGACCCGTCGACCGGCACCTTGGTGCTGGCCAGCGGTCGCGGGCCCGCCGCCGACTCCGTGTTGACGCCACTGTTCTCGAAGGTCGCCGGCGGCCGGTTGACGACGCATGACGTCGCGCCGTTGCCGAGTGCAGACCCGCGCGGGCTCGTGACGTTCTACCTGGTCATCGGCTGGATCGTCGGCGCGTACCTGCTCGCCGCGGTGTTAGGCATCGTCGGCGGGATGGCGCCGTCGTCCGGTGGAATGGCGCTGCGCCGAACCCTGGTCTTCGTCGTCTACGCGATCGGGTCAGGCATCGGGGGCGCGGCGATCGTGCAGTACGGATTTGGTTATGTGACAGGCAGTTTTTGGGCGTTGTCGGGTGTCGGCGTCCTGCTGGTGTTCGCGGTCGGCATCGCGACCGTCGGGCTGGAAGCGCTGTTCGGGTTGGTGGGCACCGCGCTCGCGATCCTCGCGTTTGTGGTGGCCGGCAACCCGTCGGCGGGCGGGCCGTGGCCGATCACCTTACTGCCGTCGCCGTGGCGCGAGTTCGGTCCTTACCTGCCGAACGGCGCGAGCCTCACCGCCGTGCGGCAGGCGCTTTTCTTCGACCGGGCGGCGATGTTGGCGCCGCTCGGCGTGCTCGCCGCGTACGCGGTCGGCGGCTTGTTGCTGACGTTTGCGATGACGAGGCGCGGCCGTCCGTTAGTCGAGTTGCTATGACTCGCTGGGATAAGTGAGCCCGATCTGCCGGCGGATCTCGTCCATCGTCTCCATGATGGCGATCGACTCGTCGAGCGGAAGCGCGTCGCTCTCGGTGAGTCCGGCGCGCAGGCACCGGCCAACGGTCGCGGCTTGGTGGCGCAATCCGTGCCCTTCGTGGGGGAAGTCGAACTGCTCGACGTCGCCGTCGCGGGTGATGAGCCGGAACCGCGACGGCGTGTAGAAGACACCCTCTATTTCGACGCGCGCCTCCGTGCCGTTGACGCACGCCCAGTTGGGAGTGCGGGTCTCGAGGCTGGTGAACAACACCGCGTGCTGTCCGCCCTCGTACTGCAGCAGGATGCCGGTCTGCGCGTCGACACCGGTGAACGCCTGGTCGCTGGCCGCGGTGATGCGCGACGGGTTACCGAGCACCATCGACGCGAACGAGATCGGGTAGACGCCGAGGTCGAGCAGGGCGCCGCCCCCAAGCTCGGGAGCGAACAGCCGGTGCGCGGCGTTCTTGGTGAACCACTGGCCGTGGTCGGCCATCACCGACCGTACGGCGCCGAGCCGGCCCTGGGCGAGGATTTCGCGAAGGGCCACGATGTGCGGCAGGTGCCTGGTCCACATCGCCTCCATCAGGAACGTGCCACGGGCGCGCGCCTCGCTGACTAGCTCGCGCGCCTCTTTCGCGTTGATGGTGAAGGGCTTCTCGACCAGCACCGCCTTACCGGCCCGAATGGCCAGCAGTGCGTTGGCGTGGTGCATCGGGTGCGGCGTTGAAACGTAGATCGCGTCGACCTCGGGGTCTTCGGCCAGCTGCTCGTAGGTCGGGTAGCGGCGCGGAATGTCGAACCGGTCGCCGAACTCGTCTGCTGACTTTTGCGAACGGGAACCGACCGCGACGACCTGCGCGTCGGGCAGCAGCTTGAGGTCGCCGGCGAACGCGGAAGCGATGCCACCCGTGCCGATGATGCCCCAGCGGATCGATTGGTCGGCGGCGATCGCCATCGTCAACTCCTACTCGACTGTGCTTCCCGAGGTTGCTGCTCGAACCCTACGCGACCCAGCCTGCCGGTTGATCACGTTAAGGACGTGTACCAGCCCCTGGACACCTCCACAGGCCTGTCTTCGGACAGGTACACGTCCTTAACGTGATCAACTCCCGAGGGCGCCGGCGTCATAAACAAGCAGTCCGCCGTCGGTCAGCCGGGCGGACTCGGTGGGCCGATGCTCCGCCAACCTGCCGTCGTGCATCAAATGCCGGACGACGGCGCCACGTGCCAACACGACGAAGTCGGCGATGATCCGCCGATGGCAGCGCCACCACACCGACTCGCTGCACATGACAACCGTCGTCCGGCTGCCGGCCTCGGCGAGCACCCGGTCGATGGCCGCGAGGAACTCCGGCGTGCGGGCATATCCCGCGTAGCCGCGAAACGACGGGTTGGTCCAGCCGACGTCCGGCGAATCGGGCGCCGCCTTTCGAAAGCCGCCGAGGTCCTTCTCCCACCGATACGCGATGCCGGCTTCGGGTAGCCACACCTGCAACGAATCGCGGCCGACATGCGGGTTGCGTCGACTCCCCGGCGCGGTGCGGACGTCGATCAGATTCTCGACTCCCGCGCCCGTCAGCAAACCGGTGATCTGCTCCTGGCTCGCGGTGCCATGGCCGAACGTCAGAAGGGTCACCCACGATGATTACCCCGCTGCCCTGCGCGCTTAGCCCGGCAGCACGCCGCCGCGTTCTGTGGGCGGTCCGGCGTCGACGACGGTGCCGGCGAACGTCCCCGCGACACCCAGCACGGCAACGCATCCCGACACGGCGAAGAGCATCCCAAAGGGCTGCCCCGCGCCGAGGGCGACCGCGACCCAGGCGGCGCCAAGCGCCGAACCGGCGAACCTCACGAGGTTGAACAATCCGAGGGCGCTACCGTGCCGGCCAGCCTCGGATCGGGTCACTCCCATCGCCGACGGCGTCTGCACGAACGCCACCCCGGCCCCTGCGAGCAGCAGCGCGGCGACGAGATCCATGCCGCGACCGTTGTGATTCACAAGCTCGACGCCGAGGAGGCCCTCCGCCGCGGCAAGCGCGAGCAGGCCGCCGCGGATCACTTGGCGGGCGCCCAACCGCTCAGTGACAAAGCCCGCAACCGGCGCAAGCACCGTCATCGCCACCGGTAGGCCAAAGATCAGCGCTCCAGCGTGCGCCGCCGAAACGCCAACCTCCTTCGTCAGATAAAGCGGCACTGCAAGCAACGTGGAGGCGAGGCAGAACATCTGCGCGAAAACAGCGAGGCTGCTCCGCAGAAAGGCGATTTCTCGAAATAGCCGGCGAGGAACGAAGGACTGCCGGTCATCCCGCGTCGTTGTCCAGAACCAGACGACGGTCGCGCAGCCCGTGACCGCGAGCGCGATGACTGGTACCGAGAGCGCACCGGCTTTGGGCACCGCAGTCGCCGCGCCGATCAACAGCGCCGCTCCTAGGGTCAGCGTTAACGCACCGGGCCAGTCCATCGCGATGAACCGGGACGGCGAACTCGGCACAAACCGAAGCGTCAAGCCTGCGGCGATGATCGTCAGCGGAACGACGGGCCAGAAGATGGCGCGCCAGCTGGCGAATTCGACTAGGAATCCCCCGAGCGGTGGCCCGACGGCTTGCCCCAAGCCGTTCACGGCCGCCCACCAACCCAGGGCCCGCGCCCTGCGCTGAGGGCCGAACACATCGGTGATGATTGACATCACCGTCGGCAGGATCGCCGCCGTGGCCGCCCCTTGAACGACCCTGAACCCAACGAGGATCGGCAACGTCGGCGACACCGCCGCGCCGATAGCGCCGCCGGACAACGTCACGAGAGCGCAGAGGAAGACCCGTCTGCGCCCGAAGCGATCACCCAGCCATCCCGTGAGCGGCATCAGCACGGCGAACGTCAGGTTGAAGGCGACGACGACGAGCACACCTTCGGACAGCGGCACGTGAAGGCTTCGCATGATGTCCTTCAGCGGAACGTTCACGATGTTGTTGTTCAACGTCCCGCAGAACGTTCCGAGCAACAGGGCGATGAGCGCAAGCCATGCGGACTTCTCTTGACGCGTCGCGGTCACGGGTGACGCTGGCGACTCACCCTCTAATGAGGCCGCCTGCCTCATGTGCCGGTAAGCGGCACGGCGTGCAGATCCGCCCCGGCCAGCGCCTCGACCTCTGGATCACCAGCGCGATGGCACAACGCCCAGTGCGACTCGCCGAACCACACTGGCTCGGGCACCCGCTCGTGGCAGATTTCGCGGGCGACCGGGCAACGAGTGTGGAACCGGCACCCCGGCGGAAGGCTCGTGGGGTTCGGAATCTCGCCGGCGACGACAATGCGACGACGTTGGCGCTGCCGAGGCGGGTCGGGGATGGGAATCGCGGACAGCAACGCCTTCGTGTACGGGTGCCGCGGATTCTCGTAGATCTGCTCGCGGTCCGCCACTTCGACAAGCTTCCCGGCATACATGATTCCGACTCGGTGCGAGATGTGACGCACCACTGACAAATCGTGCGCGATAAACAAGTACGCGATGCCAAGCTGCTCCTGCAAGTCTTGCATCAGGTTGACGACCTGCGCCTGGATTGACACGTCGAGGGCCGACACCGGTTCGTCAGCCACGATGAGTTCCGGTCGAAGCGCGAGCGCACGTGCGATTCCGATCCGCTGCCGCTGGCCGCCGCTGAACGCGTGGGGGTACCGAGTTGCCGCGTCGGCTGGGAGACCGACAAGCTCGAGCATTTCCTTCACGGTCGGCGCGGCGTCGTGCATGTGCTTGACGATGCCGTGCACCAACAGGGGCTCGGCAATGAGGTCGTGCACCTTCATGCGCGGATTCAGGCTCGCGTACGGGTCCTGAAACACCAACTGCATATGGCGACGAATCGTGCGCCTACCCTGGCCCGTGAGGCCGGTGATGTCTTGACCCTTGAACAGCACGCGGCCTGACGTCACCGGGGCTTTGCCCAAAATCGCGCGGCCGGTCGTGCTCTTCCCCGAACCGGTCTCGCCGACGAGCCCGAGTGTCTCTCCGCGGCGGATTTCAAAACTCACGCCACTGACCGCGTGCGCGACGACGCGGCGCTGGCCCCAGAAGCCGGCGCGGCCGACGGGATAGTCGACGCTGAGATTCTCGACTCTGAGCAGCACGTCGTCCGTCTCGCTCTGCGGTCGAACAGGGGCTATCTGCATCGCAAGCACGCCACCTTTCCGTCGTTACCGTGCGGCACGAGGTGAGGCTCCTCGACTGTGCATTCGGGCATGACGACGTCACACCGAGGCGCGAACGCGCATCCGGGAGGAGGAGACACCAGCACGGGCGGTACGCCGGCGATCCCGGTGAGCCGGTGCTCGACCGCGTCGAGCCTTGGCATCGAGGCGAGCAGTCCCCTGGTGTACGGATGATTAGGCGCGGCGAAGAGATCGTCGATCGGCCCGGACTCGACGACCTTGCCGGCGTACATCACCGCCACCTTCTGGCAAAGCCCCGCGACCACGCCCAAATCGTGAGTTATGAGCAAGACCGCGAGATGCAGCTCCTGCTGGATCTCCGCGAGCAACTCGATGATCTGCGCCTGAATCGTGACGTCGAGCGCCGTGGTCGGCTCGTCGGCGATGAGCAACTGCGGTTCACAGGCCAATGCCATCGCTATCAGCACACGCTGGCGCATGCCGCCCGAGAACTCGTGGGGATGTTGGTCAAGTCGCTCGCGAGGCGACGAGATCCCCACGCGCGCCAGCAACTCGACAGCTCGCTCGGTCGCCTGCCGGCGAGTGAAGTTCAGGTGGCGTCGGAGCACTTCGGTGAGCTGGGTGCCGACGGTGAACGTCGGATTGAGCGACGTCATCGGGTCTTGGAAAACGATCGCGAGCTCCTTACCGCGAATCTGATGCAGACGACGGGTGCCCTGGGGGCCAAGGAGGGACTCGCCTTTCCACCGAATGTCGCCGCCACAGATTCGACCGGGCAACTTCAACAGGCCCATGACCGCAAGCGAAGTGACGCTCTTTCCCGATCCCGACTCGCCGACCAACGCGAGTGACTCTCCCGGGTGAATGCTGAGTGACACATCGCGGACGGCGTTAACCCGGCCGCTGCGCAAGATGAAGTCAACCTTGAGGTGGTCAATCTCCAAGATCGGGGTGGTCTTCGGCGGCCGCGGCGACAGGGCCACGGTTTGGACGTCGGTCATACGCCTCCTCCGGCAGTGATCATCGCCGTGGCGGCGAACCGCTTCTCGCGCTCTTGCGGATCGGCCGCGACTCTAAGCCAGCTCGAGAACAAGTTGATCCCGAGCACCGTGACCGCGATCGCGACGCCTGGGAAGGTGACCAGCCACCAGTTGCTGAGCACGTAGTCCTGTCCCTCAGCGATCTCAAGTCCCCATGACATTTGCGGAGGCTGCACTCCCAGTCCGAGGAAGGACAACACCGATTCGGCGAGTACCACGCGGGCGAACTCAAGCACGCCAAGGGTGAGGAGCGGGGAAGCCAAGTTCGGAAGGATGTGGCGGAACATCACCCGCCGGGGCGTGCAGCCGACAAGTTCGGCCGCCTCGACGTAGGCGACCTCGCGGGCCGACAGCACGGTCCCTCGTGCGACACGCGCGTACACCAGCCAGCCGTCAATGATGAGCACGACGATGACGGTCTTCGCGCTCGGCCCGACTGCGGCGAGGATCAGCATCGCGAGCAGCAGCCCTGGGAAGGCGCCCTGGGTGTCGACGATGCGCATCAGCACGGCGTCGACACGGCCGCCGAGATATCCGGAGATCACCCCGACGGTGGTGCCGATCGCCATTGCCACGACGACGACGGAGCCACCCACCAGCAAGGAAATTCGTGACCCGTAAATCACCCGGGAGAAGATGTCGCGCCCAAGCTGATCCGTTCCCAGCGGATGCGCGAGTGTGCCGCCGTGCTGCCAAAACGGCGGCGTCAACCGGGTCAGGATCGACTGCGTCGAAGGGTTGTCGGGCGAAATGAGCGGGGCGAACACCGCGCCAAGCACGAGCAAGACGACCACCAGCAGCCCGAAGAATCCAGCCTTGTCGTGCCACAGCTCCTTTACCCCGGCGAGCACCGCCCGACCGCGAGAGCGTTTAGCCGCCACAGGAGCAACTGGGGCCGGCGCGTGTACCGCAGCAGCCATCACGCCACCTTCACTCGTGGGTCGATCACGCGGTAGATGAAGTCCATGACGATGTTGATGACGACGACCATGACCGCGACCAGCAGGACGATCGTCTGCAACTCGGTGAAGTCCTGCCCCTTGATGGAGTCGTACGCGAGGTGCCCGATCCCGGTCCAGCCGAAGACGACTTCGACGACGACGTCGAAGCCGGCCAGCGCCCGAACTATCTCCCAGCCGAGCAGGCTCACCGCTGGCCCAAGCGCGTTCCGCAGAGTGTGGACACCGATCGTGCGCCACGCTCCAAGGCCCTTGGCCTCCGCGGTTCGGACGTATTGCTTGTTCAGCTCGTCGATCATCGAAGATCGCACGATCATTCCGATCCGGCCAGCGCTCGGCAACGCGAGGGAAATCGCAGGCAGGACGATCGCGGTCGCACCCGACTTGCCGGAGACCGGGAACCAGCCGAGCTTCACGCTGAACACGATGATGAGCAGCAGCCCGAGCCAGAACTGCGGCATCGAGAGTCCGATGAGACTCGCGAAAGTGATCACTCGATCGAGGGCCCGGCCGGGTCGAAGAGCGGCGACGACACCGGCCACGACCGCGATCACCGCGGCCAGCGCCATGCCGACAGCGACGAGTTTGAGAGTTGCAGGAAGGTAGGTCAGCGCGACGTGCAACGCCGGTTGGCGATGCGCGAGCGAGTTTCCTAGGTTGCCGTGCAGTATGCCTTTCCAGTAGTCGACGTACTGCACGAGGATCGGCTTGTCCAAGCCCAGCTGATGGTCGAACGCTCGTCGCTGCTCAGCGGTCGACGTCAACGGCAGCATGATTTTGGCTGGATCGCCGATCACGCGTCCGACGATGAAAACCGCGGTGACTACGCCGATGATGACCAGCAAGCCTTGCAGCAGCCGTCTGGCGAGGTACCTGCCCATTACCTAGCTGACCTACCTTCCTCAACACTCGGCTGTCAGCTGGTGACGCTCATGTCGCTGACGAGAATCTCGCCGTCCTCACGCGGCTTCCATTGGAGTCGCTTCGCGGCTCCGTACAGGTCCTGCACATGCAAGCCGAAGTAGAACAGCGCGTTGTCGCAACCCATCTTCATAATCTGCTGGTAGTCCGCCAGTCGCGTCTGCTGATTCATCTCGGTACGCGCCGCGTCGGCCAGCTGAATGATTTGCGGGTCGGTGTTCGAAGCCCCCGAGCCGCCCTTTTCGTAGTACGTCGTGACCGTTCGGTCTGCGTCGAACAGTGAGTTGTCGTGGTAGAGGATGACCGCGTCGGGTCGGGCCGGCTGGTTGAACAGCTTGTCGAGGTACTGGCTGAACTGCAGGAGCTCGACGTTCACCTTCAAACCGGCTTCGCGCCAGTACTGGGCAAGTGCTTGCGCGAGGTCGCGGTCGGCGAGCCAGCGGCCCGACGCGTCGGCCACGAAGTCGAGCGTTTTGCCCTGAGCGCCCGCGTCCTTGATCAGCTGCTTGGCCTTAGCCGGGTCGTACGTGTAGGGCTGAAGGTTCGGGTTGTAGCCGAACCACGACGGACTCATGATTTGGCAAGAGTCGACCGTCGCGTACCCGTCGAACAGCTTGCTGGCGAGCGCCTTGTTGTCGACCGCGTAGTTGAGCGCCTGCCTCACCCGCGGATCCGCGGTGATGCCACTCTCGGCGTTGAAGATGACCAGCGTGTGGTTGTCACCGGAGCCGGCGAGCAGTTGCGGCGCCGACTTGGCGTCTGTCGGCTGCAGATTCGTGACGAGGTCGGTCTTGCCCGCGAGCAGTTGCGCCAAGCGGGTGCCCGACTCCTCCGGGTAGTTGAACGTCACTTGCGCGACGCTCGGCTTGTTACCCCAGTAGTTGGGATTGGCTTTGAGGGTGATGTGGTCACCGTGCGACCACGAGTCGAGCAGGTAGGGACCGGTGCCCACCGGCTTTTGCGCGACGTCACCAGACTGCACGGCGTTAGGCGCCATCATGGCGATGAACGTCATGCGGGACGGCAAGATCGGGTCGGGTCCCTTCGTGATGACGTCAAGCGTGCTGTCATCGACCGCCTTGGCGCTCGTGATGGTGCTGACCGAGGACGCGAGCTCGGAGTTGAACTTCGGATCGATGATCCTGTTGATGCTGAAGGCTGCCGAGGTCGCGTCGAACTTCTCGCCGTCCGTGAAAGAAATGCCCGTGCGAAGCTTGAACTCCCACGTCGTCGGATTGACTTGGGTTGGCGCTGCCGCGGCGAGCGACGGCTGGAGTTGCTCGGTCGCGTCGCGAACCATCAGCCGGTCAAAGATGTTCCATGTGACGTCACGCAAGTTGCCATCGTCACGAGCCTGCGGATCCAGCGTCGTCGGCTCACCGTTGATCGTCAGCGTCACTGACGCGCCCTGTGCGGCGGGCCCGGGCTGGGACGCCGCCGCGGTTTGACCTGCGCTGCTCGACTCCCCGCCTCCGCCTGCCGAACTTCCGGTTGGGCTGGCGGGCTTGGCCCCGCCTGACGAACCACACGCCGACGCCACTAACACGACGGGCGCGACAAGAATCGCTGCCGCCCGACCGCTTCGTCTCATTGCGTTCTCCCTGTGAGGCCTCGTTTGGGTAAGGCGTAGTCGCAAGCCCGGACTCAGGATCGGTGGCGATCAGCAGCAGACCACGTCGTCTCCCGCAGGAGACGACGACAACGGTGGCGCGGGGGTCGACGACGGTGCAATCGCAACTTTGCACAGAGCAGGCAACCGCGAATGTGCACACGGCCTAAATGCCGCCAGCCACTTAGGCTGCGGCGCGCACACGGTTGACGTCGCGATCTGCCACATTCGCGCGCTGGAGCTAGCACTTGCGATGCACTCCAGAAGTGTGCCGCAGGGTCGGGCGCTCGATAACGGAATTGGTCACAGTGCTGCGGCGTTTCCGTAACGCCGCACGAACCGGTGGGCGAACTAGGTCGTCGCACCTCGAGCCGCGGCGCCGGCCGGCGGCGTCGTCGCGTTGTCCGACTGGTCATACTCTTCGACAAAACGTCGCAAGAACGGCCCGTACGTGCGAGTCGCGACCGCGCGAAGCACGCCGACAGCCATCGTGGTCAGCGCGGCGTCGATCGCGTGCGCTGGCAGCGCCAGGCCGGCAAGGCTGTGCCGCATCGTCCGTTCCGCCCGGACCACCTCCCTCGCGACGGTCTGATTGGCTCTCAGCACGAGACCTTCCTCGCCCGTGACCACCTCACCCAAGCCGCCCAAGACAGCGGTCAATCGCATCAGCTCGGTCTCGGAGCACCCGTCAATGACGATGACCCCTCTCGCACCGCTCGCCAACTCGCTCGCCTGCCCGATGACCTTCGCTGACACCACTCTCGCGGTCGGGGCAAGCGCTTGGAGCTGTCCAGTCGCCGCCTCGGTCGCCATGTTGGCGACGATGGTGTTCGCGTCAAGATGGGGCGACAACCGGGTGACCACCTCGGCGGTCGCGTCGGGCGGGACGGCCAGCAACACCACGTCGCTGCCCTCGACGACGGACGCGTCATGGGTCAGCCGCACCCCTGCTGGAAGCCGGTGACCTGACTGCGACGGGCCGCGGGTCAACGCCACGACCTCGCGCGAGCCTGCCGCCGCGCCCGGGTCATCGGGGTCGACCGACGCGATGCGGCTGAGCAGGGCTTGGCCGAGGCGACCGGCTCCAACGACGACAACCCGCGGCCGGGCCAGTGCGTCGACAGCGCGTTGAGCCGGTGCCCGCTGAACGCGCGAAGACACACCGAATCGAAGGCTGGCGAGGAGGAGCACCGACGCCAGGCTGGCCACCTGGACGATGGGGGTGAGCGACCGAAAGTGGGTCGCGAACGCCGCGCCGGCCGCCGCCCCGCCGACCAGGCCGAGCAAGATCTGGGCGCTGTGCACGACTTCGCGCACCGGCCGGCCACTCACCACGCGAATTACTATGGTTGTGAGCGTGCCCGTGAGGTACGTGGTCGACAGGCCAGACACGCCAAAGCGCTGGACGGCGCTGCTCTGAATGCCGAGGGCGACAGCGCTCACTGAGAGCAGGGCCAGTTGGGCGCCGCTGTCTGGACGGGACCGAAACACCCACCAGCCGACCGCGTAGCTGAGGACGAGGACGGCTTCGACCGCCAGCGCTCTCGTGATCGCCATCGGCCACACCGGGTCGTCCGTACGCGGTGTGCCCGCGATCGCGGCGCCGATCGCGCAGCCGCCGATGTAACAGACAATCGCGGTGCCGATGTGTGCGGCTGCCGTCCCGTGAAAGCCAGCTGCGGCGGTGCCTAGCAACACCATGTTTCCGGTCATGACGCTCGTGAAGGCGCCCCCGAGGGCGAGAAACCCAATCGCGTCCGTGGCGCCGCTGTTGACCGCCAACAAGACGACCAGCCAGTCCCGAATCCGGTGATGAGTCGGCTCCGCTGGCATCGACAGCACACTCCTTCGTCGGGTGAGATTGAGGGTGACCCGCCGGCGGCGCCGACAGTCTGGTCGCCTAGTCTCGCCGCCGGGATCGTTCACCAGGGCCCGGCGATCTGCACACGAAATGTGCCACGACGATGTGCACATTGACCCTGTGTCTGGGGGAACCGCCGTTCCTACCGTTGTCTGCGCGATCCCATCGATGTGATCGCGACCGATCATGCAACCGACGGGAAGGTGACCCAATGCCCGAGCTCATGTCGCGCGATGACTTTCGCGCCGCGCTGCAGGACGCGATTAAAGGTCGTGAAGCGAAGAACGCATCATTCAGCCAGGCCTGGGCGGAGGGTAGGTTGCAGCGGCATCACTTCGCGCGATGGGCCGAGAACCACTACCACTACGTCGGCCCGTTCGCCGACTACTTGTCGTACATCTACGCCAACACACCGGACTCCGCGACGGACGCCAAGGATTTCCTCCTGCAGAACATGTACGAGGAGGAGCTCGCCGACATCCGGCACACCGACCTGCTCATCCGATTTGCTGAAGCGTGCGGAACCACTCGCGAACGTATCGAGAACCCCGAGAACATGAACGCCGTGACCCGCGGCCTGCAGTCGTGGTGCTACGCCACTGCGATGCGCGAGCACTTCGCGGTTGCCACGGCCGCACTCGTGGTGGGGCTTGAATCACAGGTGCCGAGCATCTACAAGAAGCAAATCGTTCCGCTGCGTGAGGCATACAAGTTCACCGAGGACGAGATCGAGTTCTTCGAACTCCACATCACCTCGGACGTCGTGCACGGCGAGCGCGGATATCAGATCGTTCTCGACAACGCCAACACGCCCGAGCTGCAGCAGCGCTGCCTGCAATTCGTCCGATGGGGCGCCGGTATGCGGTTCGCGTACACCCAAGCGCTGTACGACGACTACGTCGCGCCCGACTTGGTCGCGGCTTCCTAGCTGCATCCAGTTACCGTCTCGACGCTTCGGCGTCGGTGGTCACCCCCAACCGCTGGCTTGCGCCGGGCGGGCGCCTTGCTTCGCCCGACGCGCCATCGTTGACGATGAAAGGACGTCGCGTGAACGAGTGGGTGCACGTCGCCGAGCTTTCCGACCTCAAACGTCACCGAAAGCTGCAGCTCACCGCCGGAGACCAGACGGTCGCGTTGTTTCTCATCAATGACGAGGTATACGCGCTGCGCGATGTCTGCATTCACAAAGGCCGATCCCTGAGCAATGGAACGGTGCTCCACAACCGGGTCATCTGCCCTGGTCATCAGTGGTCCTTCGACCCCGCCACCGGCGCGGCCGAGAACGACCAAGGGTGCCAACCGACGTACACGGTCAAGGTCGTCGACGGCTCTGTGTACATCGACCCGCGACCGCGAGTCCTGTACAACGCCGACGCCGCGTTCGGATCAGTCTGATGCGCACGATTGTCACCGTGGGAGCGGGGCAGGCCGCGGCCGTCGCGGCAAGAACGCTACGCCGCCGAGGGTATGACGGCCGCATCGAGCTGATCGGCGACGAGCCTCATCTGCCGTATCAGCGCCCGCCGCTGTCCAAAGAGTATCTCGACACGGGAGACGAGGACGATGTGTTCCTGCTCTCCCAAGGTTGGTGCAGCGACAACGACGTGCACGTGCGCAGCGAAACAGCCGTCTCGCGCATTCGGACCAGCGACGGTTCCGTCGAGTTGAGCGACGGATCGGCTGTCAAAGCCGACGCCGTCCTGATAGCGACGGGGTCAACACCCCGTCGGCTGCCGCATGCTGACGGCGACCGCGTGCTGTACCTGCGCACGCTCGACGACGCGAGACGACTGCGCGAGCACTTGCACGCCGATCGCCGGCTTGTCGTGATTGGCGCCGGCTTCATCGGATCGGAGGTCGCGGCGACCGCTCGCGCCAAGGGCGTCGACGTCGTGATCGTGGAAGCGTTGGACACGCCACTTCGCAACGTTCTCGGTGCTCGCATGGGGCGGGTGTGCGCTGATCTGCACGTGGCGAACGGGGTCGATCTCCGCCTCGGCGAGACAGTCGAGTCCATTCGGCAATCAACGCACAGCGTTTTGGTCACCACGAGTGCTGGCTCGATAGAGGGCGATGTCGTCGTCGTCGGTGTCGGCGTCACGCCGAATGTCGACGTCGCGGTGCGATCGCAGATCGCGACGGACAACGGTGTGCTGGTCGACGAGTTCTGCCGCACGAGCGCGCCCAACGTCTTCGCCGCGGGAGACGTCGCCAACCACGATCACCCGGTCTTTGGCCGCCGACTCCGCGTCGAGCACTTTGACAACGCGAGCCGGCAGGGCGCGACGGCCGCGGACAACATGTTGGGCCGCGGGATCTCGTATCGCGACCCACATTGGTTCTGGTCGGACCAGTACGACGTCAACCTCCAATACGTCGGCGACAGCGCCGGCTGCGACCAGACGGTGGTCCGCGGCGACATCGAGAACGGCGACTTTGTCGCGTTCTACCTGCGGGGCGGCGTGGTGAGAGCCGCGTTCGCGGTCAACCGCGGCGCCGAGATCATGGCGGCGAAAGAACTCGTCGGCGGCGGTGTCACCGTCGACGAACGACTGCTCAGCGACGAGGACGTCGACCTCGCCGAGCTCGCAACCCTGGAGGCGCGAGCGTGAGCGTCAACTTCATCGGCTCCACATGGGTCGGTTCGTCAAGCGGCCGGACGCGCGATCGGCGCAACCCGGCCGACATCCGAGACGTCGTGTCGTCCGCGCCTGAGTCGGACTCCAGTGACGCGGACGACGCGATCTCGGCGGTGGCGGCCGGCTTTCATGAATGGGCCGATCGCAGCCCTGAGCAGCGGGCGGAGGTGCTGTACCGGGCGGCGGACGTCCTCGAGAGCCGGGCCGACTCCCTGGCCCGAGAATTGGTCCGAGAGGAAGGCAAGACTCTTGCCGAGGCGCTGAACGAGACCCGGCGCACCCCGGCGAATTTCCGGATGTACGCGGCTGCGGCGATCCAGCTGTCGGGGCAGACTTTCACCGCCCAAGGGTCGTCGCTGGTCTACACGGCACGCCAACCGGTGGGCGTGGTCGTCGCGATCACACCCTGGAACTTCCCGCTGAACATCCCCTCGCGAAAACTCGGGCCGGCTCTCGCCGCTGGCAACGGCGTGGTCTTCAAACCGAGCGAAGTGACTCCGTTGCTTGGCCAACGCCTGGTTGAGAGCTTGCTCGAGGCTGGCTTGCCTGGCGGCGCGATCGCGCTCGTGCACGGTGGCGCCGAGGTAGGCCACGCGCTTGTTTCGGACGAACGCGTTGGCGCCGTCACCTTTACGGGGTCATACGCCGTCGGCACAGCCATACATCGCGCGGTCGCGCCGACGACCCGATGCCAGTTGGAAATGGGAGGGAAGAACGCCGTCGTCGTCATGGCCGACGCTGATCTCGACCGAGCCGCCACCATCATCGCGCGCGGCGCGTTTGGACAAAGCGGCCAGGCGTGCACGGGCACCAGCCGGGTCGTCGTCCATGCCGCCGTCCACGACGCCCTCGTCGATCGGGTGCTGACACTCGCACGCCGTCAAGTGGTCGGCGACGGACTCACAGACGGTGTCGACATGGGTCCGCTCGCCACAGAAGCACAGCGTGCCAAGGTGGCGGAGCACATTGAGAAAGCGACCGCCGACGGCGCGCAGCGACGGGCCGGCGCCGAGCCGATTGACGCTGCACTTAGCCATGGTTACTTCGTGCGGCCCAGCGTGTTCGTCGATGTCGACCCCGCGTCTCGACTTGCTCGCGAAGAGGTGTTCGGCCCGGTCTTGGCGTTCTTGCGAGCCGACTCGCTCGACGACGCGATCGCCGTCGTCAACGACTCCGAGTACGGACTGTCCGCAGGGATCGTCACGAACAACCTCGAGCAGGCGCTCACGTTCGCCAGCCGCGTGGAGGCCGGTGTCGTCAAGGTCAACCAGACGACCACAGGTGTCGCGATGAACGCACCGTTCGGCGGCCTTAAGCACTCGAGCACCCAGACATTCAAGGAGCAGGCGGGCGAAACGATGATGCACTTCTACACGGTCGAGAAGACGGTCTACGTGAACTCATGAGCGAAGACAAGACAGTCGCTGAAGTCGTCGGCCTTCAAGTGCCAGCCGACCTGCTGGCGGAAAAGCCGGACATCCAGTTCTTTCGCATCGCCCGGGCGGGCCAAATTCCCGAAGGCTATGTGCGCCGGTTTTTCGCCAACGACCTGGAGATGTGTGTGGCCAGGTTCCACGGCAAGGCTTACGCGACCTCCAACTACTGCACGCACCTTGACTGCTTGCTCTCCGCGGGCAAGCTCGTCGACGACGGCATCGGATGCTCGTGTCACGGGAGCGTGTTCGACCTCGAATCCGGCGACGCCATCTACCCTCCCGCAACCGAGCCGATCCGCACGTACCCGGTGATCGAGCAGCAGGGCGACGTCTATGTCGGCATCACGCCGGCCGACTTCGAGTCAGGTGGCCCGCGCAGGCGAGATCTGCGGAAGTGATGCCTTGATGACGTCTTGGCCCGCGCCACCACTCAACGCGGTGTACGCGTTGCGCGACATGGTCGTCGCCAATCACTCGGCAGTGGCGCAGGTCGGCGCACAGGTTCTTCGAACCGGCGGAAACGCGATCGACGCGACGATCGCCATGGCGGCGATGAGCTGGATCGCGTTGCCTGGGCAATGCGGCGTCGGCGGCGACGCATTCGCCGTCGTCCGGCACTCGGACGGATCGGTCATCACCGTAGGTGGCAGCGGTTTCGGCCCGGACGGCGGGGAACCAGAGTTTTACCGTGAGCGCCGGCTCACGGCGATCCCGCCAACCGGCGCGCTCGCCGTCGCCGCGCCGGGCGCCATCGCGGCGCTCGCCACACTGCACGAAAAGGGCGCGACCCGCGGGCTCGAGGAACTGTGGCTTCCCGCGATTCGAGCAGCCGAGAAAGGAATCGCGTGCTCACAGCGGACGCGAGAGAACATCCTCGACTTCGAATCGCAGCTGCGGTTGGACGACGGCATGCGGAAGGTCTTCTCGCGTGACGGACGCGCACCACAGCTGGGCGAACGGCTTGAGTGGCCGGAACTGGCGAATTCCATTCGGGCGCTGGCGGCCGATCCGGCAACGCTGTACTCCGGCGAGTTAGCCGAGCGCGCCGTGAAAGCTTTGGTGGCAAGCGACGCGCCCTTCACCGGGATCGAGTGGGCGATGGCCGGAGACGCCTTGGTGTCGCCTGCGATCGAAGGCCGCTACCGCTCGTACGTCGTCCATGAAACGCCGATGCCGACGCCCGGCTGGATGGTGCTGCAGCAGGCGGCCATGTGCGACGGGGTGCTCACCGGGCTGCCCTGGCTCAGCGGCGAGGCGGTCGACGTCATGGCGAGGGCCGCCCGTCGGTCCTTCAGGGATCGCCTCGAACGCTGCGCCAGCGACAACGAGGCCTGGCGTGAGTTGCTTCAACCTGCGTTTCATTTGGACGGCGACACCACCTCGACGGTGGCGATCGACGCCGATGGTTGCGCGGTCAGCTTCATCCAGTCGCTGGCGTTCACCTTCGGCTCGATGATGACGATCCCCGGAACCGGGATAGTGCTGAACAACCGACTGGCCCGCGGCGCTTACCTGACGCCCGGTCACCCGAACGAAGTGCGCCCGAGGCGACGCCCGTTGCACACGCTGAACGCGTGGATGGTCACCGACGAGGCGGGCCGGTTGCGCCACCTCGGAAACACCCCGGGTGGCGACGGCCAAGTGCAGTGGAACATGCAGTTGTTGTCGCACGTGCTCGACCACGACCTCGACCCTCAGGAGGCGGTGTCCGCACCCCGCTTCACCGTGTTTCCGGGCAGCGACGCCAACGTGGTCGGCGCGCCCGAGGAAGTGCTGTGCGAGGCGCGACTCTCGCCGTCGACGATGCGTCACCTGGCGGACGCCGGCCACAACGTTCGCGAAATCGGCCCATGGGACGCCGGCGGCGGCGCACTGATCATCTCCCTGGACCATCAGCTCGGCTGCCTCAGCGGCGGCGCCGACCCCCGCCAGGACGGCGTGGTGCTCGGTGACTGATCCGGTCCCCGCTCTCCCACCCGCTCCCAAACCGCGCGGCGCCTACGTCGCCGCCGTCGTGATGAACGGCGTCGCACACAGCGCCGGCATGACGCCGCGAGTGGCTGGCGACCTCTACGTCCGCGGCAAAGTCGGCGACGAGGTCTCCCTCGAGCTGGCCAGCGAGGCGGCCGGGATCGCAGCGGCGAACGCGCTGGCCGCCATCGCCGAGGCGGCCGGGGGCCTCGGTCGGGTCTCCCGTCTGCTTCGCGTCACGGTTTACGTCGCGTGTGGCGCGGAGTTCACTGACCACTCGGCCGTCGCCGACGGCGCGTCGACCGCATTGCGCGGCTACCTTGGTGACGCTGCAGCAGCGGCGCGGACAGCGATCGGCGTCCAATCGCTGCCCTCAGGCGCGCCCGTCGAAGTCGAACTGATCGCGGCACTGCGGCCTTGACCACGCGGGTTAACGGAACTGCCGTTCGATCAGCCAAGCCCCAACTCGGCCACGTGCTTGGCGAAGGCCTCCAGGCCCGCCGCGCCGACGGCCTTGTCCTGATCGCCGTTTCCGCCGCTGACACCCAGTCCCCCGACGATCTGGCCCTTGTACTCGATCGGAAAGCCGCCGACGAACACCGCGAACTTCCCGGGGTACATGTGGCTGATCCCGAATGCCTCGTTGCCTGGCAACGCCGGACCGTTCGGCGGCTCGTTGAATTTGTGCGTCGCGCGTTCATGTCCAGCCGCCGTGAAGGCCTTGGCGATCGCGATCTCGACACCGGTGAGCCGACCGCCCGGCAGCCGGTGGAGCGCGATCACGTTGCCGCCGTCGTCGCACACGCAAATTGTCTGCTTCACGCCGATCTCGTCGGCTTTGGCACGTGCCGCGACCAGAATCGGCAGGGCGTCGTCCAAGGTGATTCGGTAGATCGTGTGCACCGCGCACCCTTCCGTGTCGGTCAGTTAGGCGCGTCCAGCTTGCCCAGCCCGAGAAAGCACAGACAATGGCCAACCTGCAGTGACACGATGCTGGTTCATTGTGCATCTTGCATGCGGGATCCGCGGCCGATGCGCGACCGGCACCGACACCCGCGACACCAAGAGCGGGACTTACCTGGGACGGCGGTGACACGTTGAGTGTCGTCCATGATCCGCACACGGCGTCCATCCACCAGACGCTGACGATCGCGCGCCTCCTCCAGGAGCGGCTGCTTCGCCTGGCCCGCGTCACCGGCGGGGCCGATGTCTTGGACCGCCAGGTCGACTGGTGCTTGCCGTGGGACCAGGCAATCGTCGGCGGCCACCTCGCGGGCATGCTGGTGTATGCGCGTGCCGAACAAGTCGATCCGGCCGGCATCGCCGCGCTCGAGGCTCGCGACGCCGCCGGACTCGTCGTCACCAATGGAACACCGAGCTTCGATGTCGTGACGTCCATCGCCTACATCCACTCCGACGCCCCGGTGTCGTTCGCCGACCTCAGTCGGCTGGTGGCCGAGCTGACCCTGGCTCGCGAGGCACACGTTCTGCGCTACGGGCTCACCGTCCACCGAACCCTCGCCGACCTGCTCTATCGGGGTGCTGGCCTCAGTGCGTTGTGCCGAGAGATGGCCGTGCTCTCGAGGTGCGCGGTCGGGATTTTCGACACTCAATTCCGGGTGCTCGCGTTCGACGCCAGCCGGCATCGGGCGCTCGACCCAAACGCCATCGCCAGGGCGCTCAGCGGAGGAGTCACCAGTGTCAACGGGCTCCATCCGGAACCTGCGGTGTTGACTGTCCAGACTGCGCTGGCGCCGGCGACTCTCGTGAGCGCGCCCATCGTCCTGAGTGGCACGCACGAGGGGTGGGTCGTCGTCGTCGAATCGAGCGATCCTCCGCATCCACACGACGTCGCCGAGCACCGGGTCGTCGTCGAGCAGGCCGCCACCATCATCGGCACGCAAATCCTTCGAACCCGAAGCGTCGAGGAGGCCGAAGAGCGCGCCCGAGGCGACTTCGTCCACGCCCTCTTACACGGTCGGTTCGCCAACAGCCACGACCTCGAGGCGCGGGCGGCCCACTACAAGTTCCCCACCGAGTCGACCTACGCGGTGCTGGTCGCGGGAAAGATCGGCAGCCCGGGAGTTCCGGAATCGATCGACATCTTGTTCCAGCTGGCGCGTGACGTCGCGCGCCTCGCAGCTCGCCCGCAGGTTCACACGCTGGCCGCGATCGTGGGCGACGTTCTCGCGGTCATCCGCGAGATCGAGCCAGAAGCACGTCACGGCCTGCCCGAGCAGGTGGACAAGTCGATCTCCGAGTACGCCGTCGCATTGGAAGCGGAGCTTGGACGCCGCCTGCACCGACCCGTCCTCGTGACCTACGGACGGCCAGTGTCTGGCGCGCAACGCATCTTCGCGAGCTATCGCGACGCGCGGATCGCGCTCGGCCTGCGCGAACGGCTGCATATCGAATCCCCCTGTGGCTTCAGCGACCTGCGCGTCTACGCCGCGCTCACCGAACTCGCCGGCTCCGACGCTGGACGCGCCTTCGCCAGTGACCTCCTGGCGCCGCTGCGAGGCCTACGCGGAGACGCTGGCAGCCTCGAGGAAGTCGTCATCGCCTACATTCGGTCCGGAGGAAATCTCAACGCGGCGGCGCGCGAGCTGCACGTTCACAGAAACACGATGCTGTACAAGCTCGACCGTGCTTCGCGGCTGCTCCAACTCGACCTGAGGCAAGCCGAGCACCAATTCGCGATCTGGTTGGCCTACAAGCTTCGGGTTCTCAACGAGACGACAACCGCCGTCGACCGCGATCTGCGGCCGCGCTGACTGCGTGCTCTCGAAGCCAGCGGGCCGCTACTCCCACTCGATGGTGCCGGGCGGCTTGCTCGTGACGTCGAGCACCACCCGGTTGACCTCGCGCACCTCGTTGGTGATGCGCGTCGAGATCCGCGCCAGCACGTCGTACGGCAGCCGCGACCAGTCGGCGGTCATCGCGTCTTCGCTCGACACCGGCCGCAACACGATCGGATGGCCGTAGGTGCGACCGTCGCCCTGAACGCCAACCGATCGGACGTCGGCCAACAAAACCACCGGGCATTGCCAAATCTCGCGGTCGAGCCCAGCGGCGGTGAGTTCTTCACGCGCGATCGCGTCGGCGTCGCGCAAGACCTCAAGCCGGTCACGGGTCACCTCGCCGATGATGCGCACCGCCAGGCCGGGGCCGGGAAACGGCTGCCGCCACACGAGTTCTTCGGGCAAGCCAAGCTCGAGGCCAACGGCGCGCACCTCGTCCTTGAACAACGTGCGCAACGGTTCTACCAGCGCGAACTGTAGGTCGTCGGGCAGCCCGCCCACATTGTGATGTGACTTGATGTTCGCCGTTCCGCTGCCGCCGCCAGACTCGACGACGTCCGGATAAAGCGTGCCCTGCACGAGAAAGTCGACCGGCGCCTCCGCCGAGATCTCGCGCGCCGCGGCCTCAAACGCCCGGATGAACTCGCGGCCGATGATTTTGCGTTTCTGCTCCGGGTCGCTGACTCCGGCCAGCGCGTTGAGAAAGGTCTCCGACGCGTCGACCACGTGTAGCCGAACACCGGTGCTGGCGACGAAGTCGCGCTCGACCTGCTCCGCCTCGCCCTTGCGCAGCAAACCGTGGTCGACGAAGACGCAGGTGAGCTGGTCGCCGACCGCCCGCTGCACCAAGGCCGCCGCCACCGCGGAGTCGACGCCACCCGACAACCCGCAGATGACCCGCCTGTGCCCCACCTGCCGGCGGATTCGCTCGACCTGCTCGACGACGATGCCCGCCGTCGTCCACGACGAACCAAGCCCGGCGATGTCGCGCAAGAACCGGCGCAACACCGTCTGGCCGTGCTCCGTGTGCCGCACCTCCGGGTGAAATTGCACACCCGCCAGCCGCCGGTCGAGGTCTTCGAACGCCGCCACCGGCGCGCCGTCCGACGCCGCGGTCACCGTGAAGCCGGCCGGCGCCTTCGTGACGGAGTCGCCGTGCGACATCCAGACCGACTGCTGCGGCGGCAGGTCCTTGAGCAAAACGCCCTCGGACGACGGGACGACGGTGACTTTGGTGCCGCCGAATTCAGCGAGGCCGGTGCGTTCGACCACTCCCCCGAGGGCTTGGGCCATCGCCTGAAATCCGTAGCAGATGCCGAAAACCGGGATGTCGTGGCCAAACAGTTTTGGGTCGACGCTCGGCGCGCCCTCGGCGTAGACCGACGACGGGCCGCCCGACAAGATCAGCGCCGCGGGCTTGCGCGCGACGATCTCGTCGACCGACTCGGTGTGGGGCACGATCTCGCTGTAAACGCCCGCCTCGCGCACGCGACGCGCGATCAACTGGGCGTATTGGGCGCCGAAGTCGATCACCAGGACGGTCGGGTTGTCGCCAGCGCTGCGCGCGCCGGTGGCATCGGTCACGAATCTCGCCTTCGCGTTCGGGGATCGTGCCGCCGATTCTACGGCCGCCTGCCACGGCCGCCGCCCACCGCTGGGCGACGGTGACGCCGCGCGGTGTGTAGCGTTCGGCGAAGATCGAACAGGTCGGCCGCTCGGCTGAAGCACGGAGGGTCCGGAATGGAAGAGCACACTGCGCATGCGATCGAGATGATGCGCGACCATCCGTTTTTCTCCGAACTGCCGCCCGACCTGCTGACCCCGCTCGCCAAGCACGCGCACATTCGCACGATCTCCGCCGGAGAAGTGCTGTTTCGCGAAGGCCAGAACGCCGACCGGTTCTTCCTCCTGCACAGCGGCCAGATCGCCCTCGACATGGAGGACCCCGACCGCGGGCGGGTGCGGGTCGACGTCCTGAACGACGACGCGGTGCTGGGCTGGTCGTGGCTGTTTTCGCCTTACCGCTGGCACCTCACGGCGACCGCGCTGAAGCGGACGACGCTCGTCGAGTTCGACGCATTTCGGCTGCGCGCGTTCATGAGTGAGCAGCCAGCCGTGGGCTACGAGTTGATGCACCGCTTTGCGGCGTTACTGTTCGACCGGCTGCAGGCCACCCGCCGCCGGCTTTCTGACTGACCGCCGCAGCCGCGCCCGACGCCACTCGTCGGCGCCCCACACCACCACCGGGAATGGCAGCATCACAAGGAAGGTCTGCCACGGCGGCACCGCGGTGTTAAAGACCGATTGCACACCCGGCGTCCACACCAGCAGCGCGGTGAACGCGACTTCGAACGCGATTCCCCACAACAGCAACGGATTACTGGTGAGGCCGACGCTGCGCAGCGACGCCAGGTCGGTGCGCGCCGCGAACGCGGTGCCGATCTGGCAGGCGACGATGCCCACGAACGTCGCCGTGGTCGCCTGCAGGTAGACGTGATGCAAAGCGGACGACGCGCCGGTCGCGTCACCCGGATGCCAGCCACCCAGCCACAGCGTGACGAAGAACGCCAGCAGCACGAGCACCGCCGAGAGCACGCCCATGAAACCCCAGGCGCGCACCAGCATCGACCGCTCGACCACGCGCTCCGAGCGCGGTCGAGGTGGCCGGTCCATCAGCCCTGGCTCCGCCGGCTCGCGGCCCAACGCAAGTGCCGGCAACGTCTCGGTGCCGAGGTCGATCGCCAGAATTTGCATGACCGTAAGGGGAAGCGGCACCAAGCCGCCGGCCAGCGCGAACACGAGGAACGGCACGATCTCCGGAACCGCGTGCGCGAAGATGTAGAGGATGAACTTGCGGACGTTGTCATAGACGCGTCGTCCTTCTTCAACAGCGGTGGCGATCGTCGCGAAGTTGTCGTCGGTGAGCACCATGGTCGCGGCTTCTCGCGCGACGTCCGTGCCGCTGCGGCCCATCGCGACTCCGATGTCGGCGCGGTGCAACGCCGGTGCGTCGTTCACGCCGTCGCCGGTCATCGCGACGACGTGGCCGGTGTCGCGCAACGCGTCGGCGATTCGCAGCTTCGCTTCCGGAGAGCTGCGGGCGAACACGATCTCGTCGTCGGTCGCCAGCAGCCCGTCGAGTTCGTCTTCGGGCATGTGGTCGAGGTCGGCGCCCGCCACCACCTGCAATCGGGGCCGTCCGATGCCCACCTCGCGGGCGACATGCGCGGCGGTCGCCCCGTTGTCGCCGGTGACGATGTGGATGCGAATTCCCGCGCGGTGGCAGGCGTCGACCGCGGCTGCCACCTCGGGCCGTGGCGGGTCGAACAACGCGGCCAACCCCACCAACGTCAATTGGCACTCAACCGCGTCGCGATCGGTCGGCACCGCGGACAGCTGTCGAACACCGACGCCGAGGACGCGCAACCCGTCACGGGTCAGGTCGTTGACGACGGCCGACACCTGACCGCGTAGCGCGTCGTCCAGCGGCTGTCGTTTTCCGTGCACGAGAACGGCATCGCTGCGGTCGAGCACCGACTCCGGCGCACCCTTCACCACCAACGTCAACGTTTGATCGTCATCCTGCCGCACGGCAGACATCAGCCGTCGCGACGCGCTGAATCGGAACACCGCCCTACGCTGCGCGTCGCGCAGTGCCAGGTCGGCAGAAGTGCCTAGCTGCTTGGCAATTTCGTACAGAGCCAGCTCGGTGGGGTCGTTCGCCGTCACGCCGTCGCCAGCTTGGACGACGACCGAGCAGGCCGCGATCGCATCAGCCAGCGGCCGCGCTTCGACGCCGGCCGAACCGACCGGACGACGGCCCGCTTCCGGCGTCCACAGCTCGACCGCGTGCATCTTGTTCGCCGTCAAAGTGCCGGTCTTGTCGGTGCAGATGACCGTCGTCGAACCCAGCACCTCGACCGCGCTCAACCGCTTCACGACCGCGCCACGGCGGGCGAGCAACCGCACCCCGACCGCCAGCGCCAAGGTGATCGTCGGCAGCAAGCCTTCGGGGACGTTGGCGACAAGAAGGCCCACGGCAAATAGGAAGGCGTCGTGCGCCGAGAGCCCGGCGAGCATGCCGAGCGGCATGAACGCGGCCCCGACGACGACGCCGACCGCCGCGATCAGCCAGGCGACCGAGCGCACCTGAAGCTCGAGCGGGCTGGGCGCGCGTCGCTGCCGTTGACTTAGCGCGGCGATCCGACCGAGTTCGGTGCGCGCCCCGGTCGCGAACACGATCGCCCGACCGGCGCCGGCGGTGCACAAGGCGCCGGAGAACAACAGGTCGCGGGTCGCCAACCAACCACCTTCGGCGAAGGTCGCGCCCGCGGTCCGGGTCACCGGCACCGACTCGCCGGTGAGCGGCGACATGTCGATCTCGACCGAGCCGTCGACCAACCGCGCGTCGGCCGACACCCGGTCGCCCTCTTCGACGACGAGCAGATCGCCGACCACCAACTCGATGGCCGGAACCTGCCGCTGCTCCCGGTCGCGAACGACGGTGGCGGTGTTCGGCACGAACTCACTGAGCGCGGCGACCGCGCGTTGTGCCTGCCGTTCCTGCAAAAACGAGAAGAGCGCGTTGACGACGATGACGAGCGCGATAGCGGCCGACAGCGCCGGCGTCCCCGCGACGATCGACAAGCCGGCCGCCGCCCACAACACCAGGGCCAACGGGTGGACGAGCTGCGCGGCGACCGCGCCGAGCCACGACTGGCGCGCCGGTTCGGGCAACTGGTTAGGACCGCCGGTGACCAGCCGACGCGCGGCCTCCCGCTGCGACAGCCCGTGCGGGCTGGTGCGCAACCGGCGCAGCAACGCCGGGACCGGTTCGCGCAGGTCGATCGGCGGCTGAGTCG
>Ga0187809_10000183_pt1 | contig 40994 bp, 39 predicted proteins | sample NC_wetland_sal_i_8_FD_132415 | JGI IMG/M metagenome (GOLD analysis project Ga0187809, IMG submission 132415) | Wetland sediment microbial communities from Neuse River Estuary, North Carolina, USA - ASW_4 | ecosystem: Environmental > Aquatic > Freshwater > Wetlands > Sediment | place: USA: North... | reverse complement strand
GTGCTGTTGGATGATTGGCGCGCAAAGCGCGCCGGGATTCTTTTTCTCTTCTCCGCGGCTCCGCGCCTCCGCGTGAGCCTTTTGAAAGCCGCAAAACGCAGAAAAACCGCCGCTTTTCAGCGATGGCTACGGTGTGGGCGCAGTTCGAGAGTTGGAAAGAATGTACGGGGGTACCGTTACGGTGTCAAGCTAATTGTCCTGATCGCAGGAAATTGTTCTAAGTCTCTGACCCATTAACAGAAACGGCGAAAAAATCGCGCGGGACGGCAAATCCCGCGCGAAAAATTTTCCACCCGCTTACGAAAAGATTTCAGGGATGATCGTGGTGGTCGCCATCGTGATCGTCGTGGTGGCCATCGTCATGCCAGTCACCATCACGGTCACCGTGGCGGCCGTCATGCCAGTCATGGCCATCGCCGCGGTCGCCATCGCGCCAGCCGCCATGATCGCCGTCATGACGCTCGCGATCGTGCCAGCCACCCTTGTCGTCGTGCCAGCCATCGCGCCAATGGCCGTCGCCATCATGCCAGCGCTCCCAGCGATGCCATTTGTGGCCGTCATCGTAGAAGCCGTCGTCGTTTTCGTAACTGGCGGTCTCGTAGCCGTCGTGGAAGCCGACGCGATAACCGTGGCGGAAGCCGCGATTGTAAGCGTGGCGGCGCGCGCGGTAGCAGCCGCAGTCATTGTCCCAATAGCGGTCGTAGCTGCCGTGGCAGCCATAGCCGCAATCGCCGACCTGCGGGACATAGAGACTGGATTCGTAACGGCAGTCATACTGCCCGGCATTGCAGGAGTAGACCTCCTGCCGGCCATAATAACCGCTGCTGCAACCATCACAGGCGAGCGCCGCGCCGCTGAACAGAAGCGCGCCGAACACGACAGGCAAAAGCTTTAAATATCTGGACATCGGAAAATCCCCCAACATCGCGAACAATCCTTCGCGCGCATGGTAAACGATTCTCGGCCTCTTCGGTTGCAAAGCCGTGACACGCACGGAGACGTTGAGAAAAGACCAGCGCCGTCAGCGGCTTGCTCGATCGGGCGAGTGGATGTGCTCCGGCCTGACGCCGATGCCGACGGCGTAAGCGGGGATCGTTCGCAGGATCGGGACCGCCTTCAGCAGCTTGAGCACGAAGGGCGGCTTCACCGGCGCGGTGCTCGCCAAAGTGGGCGCGATGATGCGGTTCTGGATCGCCACCTGCGCGGCCTGCGTCACCTTCACCGGAAATTCGCGCCGGTATTGCACTGCGTTCAGATCGTCGAGCGTGGGCTTTCGGCGCGCGAGCGGCTGCCACAAAAGATTGGCGGTCGCGATGGCATCCTGGATCGCCAGGTTGATGCCGATGCCGCCCACCGGCGACATGGCATGCGCGCTGTCGCCGATGCACAAAAGGCCTGGCCGTGCCCATTGCGGCAAGCGATCCACCGTGACGGTGAGAAGGCTCACATCGTCGAAGCTTGCGATGGCATCGATACGGTCGGCGGCAAAACCTGCCGCCTTCTTCAAGCGCGCATGGAATTTCTCGATGCCTTGCGCCTTGATCTCCTCGAACCCGCCCTTGGGCACGACGAAGGCGCATTGCCAGTAATCGCCGCGGTCGATCATCACGAAGAGCAGCCCGGCGGATATGCGGCCCAGCACCGCTTCCGGATCGCTGTCCTTGCGTGGCAGCTTCAGCCACAAGACGTCGATCGGCGCGCCAAGCTCCATCGGCTTGAAACCGGCTTTCTCGCGGATGGTGGAATGGCGTCCATCCGCGCCGACGACGAGATCGGCTTCGATGCGAAGCGGACCATCGGGCGTTTCCACAACAAGCCCGGTGACGCGATCGGTGGACGACAGAAGATCGACAGCCCTGGCTTCCATCATCAGACGGAAATGTTTGAAGGCCTTCGCCTTCTCCGCCAGGAAATTGAGAAAGTCCCATTGGGGCATCAGCGCGATGTATTGCGCGTGCCCCGGCAGGTGGCGGAAGTCACCGGCGGGATACGTCACGCCTTCGATCTCGGCGGCGACGTCGCGCAGCTCCTGGTGCGGCAGTTTGCGGAATTCGTCCAGCAGTCCGAGCTCGTAGATGGCGTTCAAGGTGGCGGGATGAACGGTGTCGCCGCGAAAATCACGGAAGAAGTCCTTGTGCTTCTCCAGCACGACGACGTCGATACCGGCGCGGGCCAGAAGAAAGCCGCACATCATACCCGCGGGCCCGCCGCCGGCGATGACAACGCGCGTTGAGATGGACCGGTCGGTCATGCCGCAAACTCGCGCGGGAAATCCCCACGCGCAACCTTAAAGTGGTTCAGTAACGGACTACTTCGCGTGTTCCGCCAGATAGGCCTGCGTGCGGGTTTCCGCGTTCTTGCGAATGTTCATATAGGCAAGCTGGTAGTCGTAGTCGTGATAATTTCCGCCGGGCTGCGCGAGCACGTGCCAGACGATGCCTTCCGGATCGCTGATGAACAATGCGCCGTCATCGCAACGCGCACTGACGAGATCGGGCACCACCGGCAAAGGTTTGTCGCCGCGGCCATAGACCCAACCGCCGAGATTGTCCGTCTTGGGCGCCAGCGTGTCCGCCGTCGTCCAGCTGAGCGGATTGGTGCAGACATAGCGATGATCGGCGGCGGACACGGTATCGCCGGAGCGCTGTACGAAATCCCAGCGCAGCTTTGCCGCATCCGATCCGTCCAGCACGCTGGACCATGTAAGCACGCAGCCGGTGTCGTCCGCGCGCTCGCAGGGCTTCAGTGTCTTGCGCGCCTTGAACCAGTCCGCGTCGATCCAGTTGCCCACCACATAGGCGGCCACGAGCTGCTTTTGCAGTGGCGTGCCGTCCACCATGTCGGCGAGCAGCGTGCGGGCATGGCGCGCGCCCTGGCTGTGGCCTGCGATGATGAAGGGACGGCCGTGATTGTAATGGGCGAGATAATACTGGAACGCGCGCTTCACATCCGAATAGGCGACATCCATCGCCTTGTCCGCTGCGGGCGTGTGATTGACGAAGCCGCGCAAGGACATCTGCCGGTAGCGCGGCGCGTACACAGCGCAGCAGCCGTTGAACACGCTGGCCTGGTTGCGCAGCGAGCCTTCATCGGTGCGCTTGTTGATCGCTGCATCGTCAGCCGCCGCATTCCACTCAGTGGGTGAGAAGAAGCTCGTCGGATAGATGAAGAAGACGTCGACGGGCGCGGTCTGCGGATCGGCGATGGTGGCACCGGGCGGCGCGACATCGCTGGCGTCCGTCTTGCCGGGCAGCGCAGCCCAGGCATCGCTTTGCGCATAATCGGGCGCGGGCGGCGTTTTCGCCGGATCGAAAGGCAGATCCTTGCCGTAGATGAGCCCGCCCTGCGCCACGGCCATCGCCGTCGCCGCCAGCAGCGCCGCCGCGCAAAAAACGGCCGTGCGAATTTTCATGAGAGCAACCTCTTACAAGAACGGGCAAATCACCTTATATTCCCCCTGCCACAACATTCGAAAGGAGGTGATCCAGTGTCTCATTGTCATGACCTGCGGCCCGTGAGGATCGCGACTGGATCGTTCGTTCTTCGAGAGGTCCTTAGCGCCTGACCGCTTAGGTGGTTCACGGGAACCGCCGAACTGACAATGGAAGGGCCGTCCGCTTGCAGGCGTGGCGGCCCTTCTTTTTTTGCATGGTTCCGCCCTTCTTCCTTTTCACGGCTTATCGCGAAAGCGTGATCGGGCGGCAGCCAACCTCCCTGTGCTAGAACCTGTCCCGGAATAAAGAGCGCGGGAATCCGCGCCGCTTCAGGGAAAATCTCATGCGCTTCCGCTCCGCCTTTCTCGCCGCCGCTGCGGTCGCCGCGCTGGCGACTTCCGCGATTGCCGCCGTGCACGGCATCGACACTTCGGCGATGGATACGTCCGTCAGGCCGGGCGACAATTTCTACGACTACGCCAATGGCGGCTGGACGAAGAGCGCCGAGATCCCGTCGGACCTGTCGAGCTGGGGGTCTTTCGCAGCACTCGCGGTCGACGTGCAGAAGCGCAATCGCGGATTGATGGAAGAGGCCGCCAACGCGCCCGAAGGCAGCGAGGCGCGCAAGGTGGGCGACTACTATGCCAGCTTCATGGACGAAGCAGCCATCGACAAGACGGGGCTTTCGCCACTGAAGGCCGAGATGGCGCGCATCGCCGCGATGAAAACCAAGGCCGACGTCGCACGCGAGATCGGCATGAGCCAGCGCATCGATGTCGATCCTCTGAACAACACCAATTTCCACACCGATCATCTGTGGGGCATCTGGGTAGCGCCGGGCTTCAACAATCCCACGCACTACACGCCCTATATGCTGCAGGGCGGCATCGGCCTGCCCGACCGCGACTACTATCTCACCGACAGCGCCAAGATGGCGGACATCCGCACCAAATATGTCGCGCACATCACCACCGTGCTGAAGCTGGCCGGAATCGCGGACGCGGACAAGAAGGCGCAAGCCATCTTCGATCTGGAGAAGAAGATCGCGGCTGTGCAGGAAAGCCGCGTGGACTCGGAGAGCATCCAGAAAGCCAACAACGCCTGGACGCGGGCTGATTTTGCCGCCAAGGCGCCGGGCTTCGACTGGAACGCCTATCTCGATGCCTCCGGACTTTCCAAGCAGAACAACTTCATCGTGTGGCAGCCCGGCGCGATCAGCGCGATAGCGAAAGTGACGGCGGATGTGCCGGTGGATCTGTGGAAGGATTATCTCACCTTCCACCTGATCGACGACAACGCGCCCTACCTGTCCAAGGCGTTCGCGGATGAGAGCTTCGCGTTCTATGCGCAGACACTCTCGGGCGTGCCCAAGCAATCGGATCGTTGGAAGCGCGCGGTGAATGCGACCAATGCGGCGCTGGGCGACGCGGTGGGGCAGCTTTATGTGAAGCGCTATTTCCCGGCGGCGGCAAAAGCCAAGGCGGAAGAGATGGTCTCCAACATCAAGGAGGCGCTCAAGCACCGCATCGACAAGCTCGACTGGATGAACCCCGCCACCCGCGCCAAGGCGAAGGAGAAGGTGGACGCGTTCTATGTCGGCGTCGGCTATCCCGAAAAGTGGCGCAGCTATGCCGATGTGAAGATCGTGCGCGGCGATGCGCTGGGCAATCACCTGCGCGTGGACGAAGAAAACTATCACCATTGGATCGGCCGGCTGGGGAAAACCGTGGACCGTTCCGAATGGTCGATGACGCCACAGACGGTAAACGCGGTGAACCTGCCCTTGCAGAACGCGGTGAACATCCCTGCCGCAATCCTGCAGCCGCCCTTCTTCGATCCTGATGCGCCCGATGCGGTGAATTATGGTGCCATCGGCGTGACCATGGGGCACGAGATCACGCACAGCTTCGACAACCAGGGCGCCGAGTTCGGCCCGCATGGCGAACTGTCCAACTGGTGGACGAAGGAAGACTTCGCGCATTTCACCGCAGCGGGGCAGAAGCTGGCCAAGCAGTACGACACTTACCAGCCCTTCCCCGATCTGCATGTGAACGGCGAACTCACCTTGGGCGAGAACATCGCCGATCTGGGTGGCCTCAACGCCTCGCACGATGCCTGGATCGCGTCGCTGCACGGAAAGCCCGCGCCGATGGATGCAGGCTTCACCGGCGAGCAGCAGTTCTATCTTGGCTATGCGACCGTGTGGCGCTCCAAGATGCGTGAGGCGATGCTGCGCCGGCTCATCCTGACGAACGAGCATGCGCCCGGACAATATCGCGCGCTGGAAGTTCGCAATGTGGATGCCTGGTACAAGGCGTTCGCCGTGAAGCCGGATGAAAAGCTCTATCTGGCGCCGAAGGATCGCGTGAAGATCTGGTAGCGCTCCACGAGGGTTATTTCGTTGCGATGAAGGGCGGGGTCCGGTAAACCGGAAAGGACCCCGCCCTTTTCGCGCAGGCGCGCGAGGCTTGGCCACGCGAAACCCAGGAGCGACTGCGCCGGCCGCAGCCTTTGATCCCGATGAGCGAACCGGAGAAAAGCCCGCGGCGATTCAATCTCGGCGTCTTTTCCGTCATCGCGATTGTCCTGGGCGTCATCACCGGCTTCGGCGCGATCCTGTTTCGCCTTCTGATCGGCTTCATTCACAACGCATTCTTCCTCGGCGCCGCATCGACGGTGTACGACGCCAATCTCTACACGCCCGCAAGCCCGTGGGGGCCACTTGTCATCCTCGTGCCGGTGATCGGCGGATTGGGCGTCGTTTTCCTCGTCAAGAATTTCGCGCCCGAAGCGCGCGGCCATGGCGTGCCCGAAGTGATGGACGCGATCTTCTATAATGACGGCAAGATCCGCCCGCTCGTCGCCATCGTGAAATCGCTCGCATCGGCGCTCGCCATCGGCACCGGATCGGCGGTGGGCCGCGAGGGACCCATCATCCAGATCGGCGCATCGCTGGGTTCGACCATGGGCCAGCTCGCGCGCATGGAAGTGTGGCAGCGCATCACGCTGGTGGCCGCGGGCGCCGGCGCGGGCATCGCGGCCACGTTCAATACGCCCATCGGCGGCGTGCTCTTCGCCATCGAACTGATGATGCCCGAAGTGAGCGTGCGCACCTTCCTGCCCGTGGCGCTGGCCACCGGCACGGCGACCTTCATCGGACGCATGTTTCTTGGCCTTCGTCCCGCCTTCGAAGTGCCGCCGGTGTTCCTGTCGGATCATCCCTACCCGATCTATGCGCTTCTGCTTTATGCGGCGCTGGGTGCGGTGATCGGCGTGGCGGCGACCGGGTTTATTCGCGGCCTGCACTGGGCCGAAGAGGTGTTCGAGCGCATCGAGAACGTCTATCTGCGCCACGCCATCGGCATGCTGATCGTCGGCGTGATGATGTATCTGTTCCTTCTCTTCTCCGGTCACTATCACATCGAAGGCGTCGGCTATTCGACGGTGCAAGATGTGCTGCTCGGCGGGCTTACACTCGCGCCGTTCCTTGCCCTGCTGTTTTTCGGAAAGCTTTCGGCGACGATCCTGAGCCTTGGGTCCGGCTCGTCCGGCGGCATCTTCTCGCCGTCGCTGTTCATGGGCGCGACCCTGGGCGGGGCGTTCGGCGCCGTGGTGCTATTGGTCGCGCCGGGCGCGGATATCAGCATCGGCGCCTGCGCCGTGGTCGGCATGGCGGCGATGGTGGGTGGTGGAACGGGCGCGGCGATGACCGCCGTGACCATGATCTTCGAGATGACGCGCGACTACGACATCGTCATGCCGATGATCCTGGCCGTTGCGGTGAGCATCGGCATCCGCCGCATGCTGTCGCGCGAGAACATCTACACCATCAAGCTGGTGGCGCGCCGGCATTTCATTCCGAAAGCGATGCACGCCAACATGTTCCTGGTGCGCGCGGCGAGCGACGTGATGGACAAGGACATCGCCGTCCTCCCGCAGGACATGCTGTTCGATGCCTTCCTGCGTCAGCCGGAACATCACGGGAAATTCCGCCATGTGGTCGTCACCGATGGCGAGCGCATCGTTGGGGTCTTGCGCGTGAACACGGCGCTGCGGCGCGGGCTGGAAGATGCCTTCACCGGCGTGTCCCTGGGCGAAGTGGCGATCAAGAATTTCACCATCGCGCGCGAGGACGACGTGATGTTCAACGTCATCGGCCGCATGACGCGCAAGAAGACGCCGCTTGCCATCGTGGTAAGATCCAATCGCCGCGTGCCGCATGTGAGCGATGTGATCGGCGTGATCGCCAAGGAACACATTGCCGATTCCGTAGGGGAAAGCGTTCGCCCCTATGTGGCGTCCGATTTGACGATCTAGCGCGCTTGACGAAGGCCTCTGCAAGGGTCTCAAATTTTGGCGGAAACGCCTTGAGCCATAAGAACAATGTCGCGCGAAGACCAGCTTGAACTTGGCCTGCAACAGGCCCACCTGCCCGCCCTTCTGATGGCGCTCGTTCATGTGACGGGCGATGCCGGAATCCTCGATGCATTCCCGCGCCCGCTTTACGACTTCTTCGCCGAAGGCCGGCTGGGCGGCTACAACGAAGAGACGCAAGCCAGGATCCGCGCCCGCGCGAAAGAGGCCATCGAAACCTATCTGGTGAAAGGCCAGAAGCTGCCGCCCGCGCCGTCCAACGACACGCTGCACAAGATGATGAATTTCATCGCCGGCGTGGACATTCCGGCGCACTACATTCCCTTCATGGAAGAAGAGTTGGGGGTGACGGGCGAAGACGCCAAGCATCCGCATTGGGAAACCGAGAAGCTGCAGGCCGCGCGCAAGGACATGCGCGTGGTGGTGATCGGCGCGGGCATGAGCGGCATCCTCTCCGCCATCCGCCTGCAGCAGGCGGGCATCAAGTTCGACGTGATCGAGAAGAACGCCGATGTGGGCGGGACATGGTTCGAGAACACCTATCCCGGCTGCCGCGTGGACAATCCCAATCACATGTATTCGTTCAGCTTCGAGCCGAACCACGACTGGCCCTATCACTATTCCACGCAGGACGTTCTGCTTTCCTACTTCCAGCGCACGGCGGACAAATATGGGCTGCGCAAGCATATCCGCTTCGAAACGCAGGTCATGGAATGCCGCTTCGATGCGAAGGCGTCGAAATGGCATGTGAAGACCAAGGACAAGGCCGGCAAGGAAGAAACCATTGTCGCCGATGCGGTGATCAGCGCGGTGGGTCAGCTCAACCAGCCCAAGCTGCCGGACATCAAGGGCGTGGGCGACTTCAAGGGCCCGACCTTCCATTCCGCGACATGGCGGCATGATGTCGATCTCACCGGCAAACGCGTGAACGTGATCGGCACCGGCGCATCGGCGTTCCAGTTCGTGCCGGAGATCGCAACCAGGGTGAAAGAGCTGAAGGTCTTCCAGCGCACGCCGCCCTGGCTTGGGCCGACGCCGGACTATCACGACAAGGTCGGCGAAGGGAAAAAGTGGCTGCTCGAACACGTTCCCATGTATGCCAAATGGTATCGCTTCTGGCTCTTCTGGATGTTGACCGACGGTATTTACGAGTTCGTCAAAACCGATCCGACGTGGAACGGACCGCAAAATTCCGTGTCACCCAACAACGCAATGCTGCGTGAGATGCTGTCCGCCGCGATCAAGCCGCAGACCGATGACGCGCCGTGGCTGTTCGACAAGATCATCCCGGACTATCCGTTCGGCGGAAAACGCTCGCTGCGCGACAACGGCAAATGGGTGGAAGCGCTGAAGCGGCCGAACGTCGAACTCGTCACCGAGCCCATCGCCGAGATCAACGCGACCGGCGTGAAGACGAAAGACGGCAAGCAATATGATTCCGACGTGCTGATCTATGGCACCGGTTTTCACGCCAGCAACTTCCTGCGCACCTTCAAGGTCTATGGCCGCGAAGGGCAGGAGCTGCACGATCGCTGGAACGGCGACGCGCGCGCCTATCTGGGCATGACGGTGCCGGGCTTCCCGAACTTCTTCATGATTTACGGCCCGAACACCAACATCGTGGTGAACGGCTCCATCATCTTCTTCTCCGAATGCAGCGTGCGTTACATCATGGGTTGCCTGCGGCTTCTGGCGGAAACCGGCAATGCCACGCTGGAGCCGAAGGAAAACGTCCACGACACGTTCAACGCGAAGGTGGACGAAGCCAACAAGATGATGGCCTGGGGCGCGCCGCAGGTGACGAGCTGGTACAAGAACGCCAAGGGCCGCGTCAGCCAGAACTGGCCCTTCCCGCTTGTGGAATATTGGAGCGCGACGCTGAAGCCTAACCCTGCGGATTTTGAACTCAGGAAGAGCGCGTAATCACCTCCCCCTTGGGGGGAGGTCGGAGAGCGAAGCGATCCGGGTGGGGGGTGTTCTTGAAGCACTCCCCCCACCCGAAAAATTCTTCGCTGCGCTTCGAATTTATCGACCTCCCCACTAGGGGGAGGTGATGGTCAGCCCCAAATCTCCTTCGCATAGCGCAGGAAGTTCTTGCCCATGATTTTTTCGATGCGGGCTTCGCTGTAGCCTTTGGCTTTCAGCATGCCTTCCAGCTTGTGGAACTGGTCGGGGCCACGCAGGTCGATGACGAAGGGATAGGTGTCGGGCGTTTCCCCGGTGGCGCCGAGGCCCTGCTTCGCGCGGTCGGCGATCTGCTTGGCGGCATATCCGCGATAGACATTCATGTCGTCGATGCCGGTGACATCGCCATCGGTGCCGATGCCGACGCAATCCTCGCCGCACACATTCACCGCGTGATCGATATGGGCGACGACGTCCTCGGCATGCGGATGGCTGTCGGGTTTCAGGAACGGCATGAAATAGATGCCGACGAAGCCGCCCTTGTCCGCCACCAGTTTCAGTTCCTGATCGGTCTTGTTGCGCGGCATGTCGCACAAGGCGCGGCAACCGGTGTGGTTGATCGAGATCGGCGCCTTCGACACGCGCGCGGCGTCGAAGCATGTGTTCTCACCGGAATGGGAGAGGTCCACCATCACACGGTGCGTGTTGAGCTCGGCCACGACCTGGCGGCCAAGCTCGGTGAGGCCCTTGTTCTCCTTCACCATCGAGCCATCGCCCAGCTGGTTGCGCGGATTGTAGGTGAGCTGGATCACCCGCACGCCGAGGCCGGCGAAGGTGGCGACGCGCGACGGATCGTTGCCCACCATCGCGCCGTTCTGGAAACCGTAGATCACGCCGATCCTGTTTTCGGACTTGGCGCGCAGGATATCGCCCGCCTTCTCCACGCGCAGAAGATCGTTCGGGCGCGCGCGCAGCGCATCGTCCCACATGGCGATGGTGCGGATGGTGTCCTCATAGGGATCTTGCGGGCCGCCGACATAGCCGAGCGTGATGTTCACTGCTGTGAGACCGGAGGCGCGGGCGTCGGCGATCGTGCGATCGTCCATATCGATCCGCTCCATGCCGACGGGATTGTCGCTCTGCGGCCTTGCAAGGGCGAGGTTGGGATTTTCCAGCCCGCCCAGAGCGTTCACCACGATCATGCTTTTTGCCCCTTTCGCTGCCTTCGGTGCGGCTTTTCCCAGTGCCTGTGCCGAAACGGAACTTGCAGCCGCGGCTGCCCCCATTGCCAAGAATTCACGCCTGTTGCCGAACGCCATCCCCCACCCCATCTACAATCGGAGTATATTGTTGTTGGCGCTGCCTTGTGGCGCAACCTTATTCGCCGCAAGGGCGTTGCACCCCCAAGAGGGTAGATGCCATGCAAGACCGTTTTCATTTCATCTGGGCTGACAAGATCGTTCTATGGCTCGCGAGCGCCATCGTCGCGCTGTTCGCCATTGGCTGGGCCCTCGTCGCCGTTGCGGCGGGCGTGGATGGCGCCAATCATGTGGTGATGAGTTTCGGCACCGATAGCGGCGACGATCTGGTCATCGGACTGGTGACGCTTTGGGTCGCCCTGCGCGCGATCGATTTCGCCAGCGGCGGGTCGACACGCACTATGTTCTCGGCGCGCGACAAGCGGAAAGACGCCCAACGGACTCTGTCCGTCGGCCATAACGACCTGGCGCATCACTTCTAGAATTCAAGCGACCAGCCGGAATACGAGATAGGCAACCGCGGCCGTCGCCAGCGCCAGGCCTGCGAGAATCGCATAGGCGCCGCGGGTTATTCCGTTCAGCATCTTCTTGATCGACGCGCGATCGTTGACACGCGGAAACGGCGTGGCCGGGACAGGCACGCCGAGGAATTTGCACAGCGGCTCCCAGCCCTGGTCGGCGCTGAACACCAACAGGCGCTCCGCCGGCACGACGGCTTTCACCTCTTCGATATGCTGGTTGTAGAACGCCACGGCTGTCGCGCGATCCGCCATGGTGCCGCGATGCGAGCGGCCCCAGATCAGCTTGTGCGACATGTCGCCGAACTTGCGGCCGAACGGCGTGAAGATCTGAAGGACTTTGAACTGCCAGCGGTTCTCGGTGAAGTAGATCGTCTCCACCGTGCTTTGATACCACTCCTCCGCGCCGCGCGGATGAAGGGTGAGGATCACCTTCGCGCCGGGATAAAACGCCATCAGGTCGCGCCAAACGCAGCAGGCGGGATTGTCCACCGCGGCGCGATAGTTCGCGAACACGGCGTTCCAGTCATGCGGCGCGTGTTCCGGCGTGTTGGCGACGTTGCGCCAGAAATCCAGATGCGACTTGTTCTGCGGGTTCTGCAGAACTTCGATCATGTGGTAGCAGGGAAAGCCGAGTTCGTTCAGCGCCACGCGCATCGAGTCCGTGCCCGTCCGGCCAAAGCCGGCGCCGATTACTTCCAATGCCATTTGTTTCCCCCTCGACAGCTGAAACGCTGGCCTGCCGCCCGAAGCGGCGAGCAGCCAGCCAGTCTCCCTACGTTCCTGCGGAGCTTCGGGAGACACCCTCCGCCGCTTCGCAGCATAGGTGGTGGCCCCGGTCCGACTTGAACGGACACGCCGCTTGCGCAGCAACGGATTTTAAGTCCGGTGCGTCTACCATTCCGCCACGGGGCCAATGTGCCGCAAACTGCTTAGCCACCGTGGACGGGTCAAGCGCGGCTGCTCTAGCGTGCGATTTCACCCCCAAGACCTTGGCAAGCATGGCAACTTGCGGTTGAGCGCACTCAAGAAAGCCAAATATTTCCAAGGCTTAAGCGCGATTGACAGTGCAGGATCGCTGACTATAGTGCGCGACCTTCGCGGCACCGTCCGCCAAACCGCATTCGAAAGCCTGAGACTGCAATGAGCAAGCGCGCATCCGCCAAATTCAAAATCGACCGCCGCATGGGCGAGAGCATCTGGGGCCGCGGCAAGAGCCCGGTCAACAAGCGCTCCTATGGCCCCGGCCAGCATGGCCAGCGCCGCGCCAAGAAGCTCTCCGACTATGGCACGCAGCTGCAGGCCAAGCAGAAGCTCAAGGGCTATTACGGCAACATCACCGAGCGCCAGTTCCGCAAGTACTACACGGAAGCCTCGCGCCGTCCGGGCGACACCGGCGAGAACATGATCGGCCTGCTCGAGCGCCGTCTCGATGCCGTCGTCTATCGCGCCAAGTTCGTGCCCTCGCCGTTCGCCGCGCGCCAGCTCGTTTCCCATGGCCATGTGAAGGTCAACGGCCGCCGCGTGACGGTTGCGTCCTACCAGGTGAAGGAAGGCGACACGCTGGAGCTTTCGGCGAAGGCGAAGGAAATGGCGCTGGTTCTGGAAGCCACCAAGAGCCCGGAACGCGACGTTGCCGAATATATCGAAGCCAACCACGACCGCATGACGGCGAAGTTCGTGCGCACGCCGAAGCTGGCGGACGTTCCTTACGCCGCCCAGATGGCGCCGCACCTCATCGTCGAATTCTATTCCCGCTGATCTTTCGGGATATTGTCTCAATACAGGGCTGCCGGACAAAATCCGGCGGCCCTTTTTCTTTGCCGCATCGTGCCTATCTGCGATGCTGGCGCGCCTTCCTTTGCAGGGATTCCCTTTCATGTTCACGGTCTATGGCGACAAGGGTTCGGGCGCGTTCTCGGCAGAGGCCGCATTGGCCGAAGCCGGTGCGCCTTACGACTTCCATCTGATCTCGCTGGAGAAGAACGAGCAGAAGAAGCCGGAATTCCTGGCGATCAATCCTTCCGGCAAGATGCCGGCACTGAAATTGCCGGAAGGCCAGATCATCACCGAGTCGCTGGCGATCCTGCTCACCATCGCCGACCATTTTCCGAATGCGCATCTTCTGCCCAATTCGGCGAGCGTGGAGCGCGCCTATGCCTATCGCTGGCTCGCCTTCATGGCGGCGGAAATCTACCCGATGGTGGAAGTGAGCGATTATCCGGAGCGCTTTGCGCCGAAAGGCGAAGATGCCGAAGCGCTGCGCGCGAAAGCACGCGAGCGAATCCGCGAACGCTTGCTGATTGTGGAGCGGCAGGTGGCGGGGCCGTGGTTTTTGCCGAGCGGGTTTTCCATCCTCGACATCTATGCCGCGATGTTCTCGCGCTGGCGCGGTTCACTGGGCAAAGACTGGGCTGCGGCGGGGCACATCCCAAAGCTGGACGCGCTGTCGAAAGAGCTATCGCAGCGCCCCGCGCTGAAAGAAATCTGGAAGCGTCACTTCTGGAACGATTGAGTAGTTCGCTTTTTCACCATCCCACATCGTGATGGCCGCCACGAGGGCGGCCATCACGAATTTCGGATAGAGAGAAGACCTAGCGATTACACGTTCTCGAGCGCGATGCCTTTTTCGGCGAGGAACGGCGCCAGCTCGTCGGCTTCGTACATCTCCTTCAGGATATCGCAGCCGCCGACGAATTCGCCTTTCACGTAAAGCTGCGGGATCGTCGGCCAGTTGGAGAATTCCTTGATGCCCTGGCGGATCTCCGGGTCCTTCAATACGTCCACGGCTTTGAACTTCACCCCGAGATTGGTGAGGATGCCCACCGCCGCCGCGCTGAACCCGCACTGCGGAAACACAGGCGTACCCTTCATGAACAGCAGCACGTCGTTCTCGGCGACATCTTTGGCGATCTGGTCGTGGGCAGTGGTCATGGCAACCTCGATTTCAGGTCTCTGAATTAGGCTTGAGGCCGGGGAGCGTCAAGAACGCCGCCGGTTCCCAAACCACCGAAAACGCAGCGGATAATCAATCCTTCGCCGCTGTCTGCAGCGAAAGGGCATGAAGTTCACCGCCCATGCGGCCTTTCAGGGCGGCATAAACCATCTGGTGCTGCTGCACGCGGGTTTTGCCCTTGAACGCGGCGGTGGAAACCATGGCGGCCCAATGGTCATCGTCATCGGCCAGCGCGGTGATCGTCACATCCGCATCCGGAAAGGCTTCGCGGATCAGCTTCTCAATGTCGGCGGCGGGCATTCCCATGTTCGTAGCCTATCAGTTCAAACTCCAATCGTCATGGCCGGGCTTGTCCCGGCCACCCATTTTCCAGAAGCGGTGCAGTGATTGCGCGGTCTCTAGAAAATGGGTCCCCGGCACAAGGCCGGGGATGACGGTGCTTTTTCTAATTCGTGTGCGGTGCAGCCATATACGCGGGAAACCAGCCTTCATGCGCCTTGCGCAAGGCCGCGAGCGAAATCTCGCCCTCGTTCGTCACGCGCACGACCTTTGCCGCGATCGTCTTGCCGATGAGGGCGTGAACGATGCCGGCTTCGCGCAGTTCGCCTTCGATCTTGTCTGCTTCCTTCGCAGGCAGCGCCAGAACATAACGCGCCTGATCTTCGCCATAGAAGAACGGGATCGCGTCAACCGTGGTGCCTGCGACGCCGACTTCCAGACCGATGTCTCCAGCGAGCGCCATTTCGGTGAGCGCTGAGAGCAAACCGCCGTCGGAACAATCGTGCACGGTATCGGCGCGGCCATCTTCGATGAGCCTGCGGACGAATTCGGCGTGCCTGCGTTCTGCGGCGAGATCGACGGGCGGCGCGGCGCCAGTTTCGCGTCCCTCGACTTCGCGCAAGTAAATCGACTGGCCGAGATGGCCTTTGGTTTCACCGATCAGCAGCAGCGCATCGCCTGCACGCTTGAGCGCGACGGTGGCCATGCGGTGCACATCCTTCATCAGCCCGACGCCGCCGATGGCGGGCGTAGGCAAAATACCTTCGCCGTTCGTCTCGTTGTAGAGCGAGCAATTGCCGCCGATGACGGGATAGTCCAGCGCGCGGCAGGCTTCGCCGATGCCTTCGATGCCGGCGACGATCTGGCCCATGATCTGCAGCTTCTGCGGATTGCCGAAATTCAGATTGTCCGTCACCGCCAGCGGCAGCGCGCCGACAGCGGAGATGTTGCGATAGCTTTCGGCCACCGCCTGCTTGGCGCCTTCGAACGGATCGGCCTGGCAATAACGCGGCGTCACGTCGGTGGAGATGGCGAGGCCCTTGTTGGTGCCGTGCACGCGCACCACCGCCGCATCGCCGCCCGGCTTCTGCACGGTATCGGCCATGACGGTGTGATCATATTGCTCCCACACCCAGCGGCGCGAGGCCATATCAGGCGAGCCAATGATCTTGACCAAAGCTTGGAGAACATCGCGGTCACGATTCGGCGGCGTGCCCCAACCCGAGCTATCTGTCATTCCAACTGCGGCAGGTCGCTTCTCATAGGGGCGTTCCAGCACCGGCGCTTCGTCGGACAGCGCGGTGATCGGCATGTCGGCTTCGATCTTGCCCTTGTGCTTGACGACGAGGCGCTTGGTGTCGGTGGTGGTGCCGATAACGGCGAAATCCAGTTCCCATTTTTTGAAGATGGCTTCGGCTTCCGCTTCGCGCCCCGGCTTCAGCACCGCGAGCATGCGCTCCTGGCTTTCCGACAGCATCATCTCATACGCCGTCATGTTCGCTTCGCGCTGCGGGACCTTGTCCAGATCAAGCTCGATACCGCTGCCACCCTTGTCGCCCATTTCGGCGGAGGAGGATGTGAGGCCCGCCGCGCCCATGTCCTGAATGGCGATGATCGCGTCCGTCGCCATCAGTTCGAGACAGGCTTCGAGGAGAAGCTTCTCGGTGAAGGGATCGCCGACTTGCACGGTGGGGCGCTTCTCGTCCGACGCATCGTCGAATTCCGCACTCGCCATGGTGGCGCCATGGATGCCGTCGCGGCCGGTTTTCGATCCGATATAGACAACGGGATTGCCCGCGCCTTTCGCGGCGCTCTTGAAGATGTTGTTCGCCTTGGCGAGGCCCACGCACATCGCATTGACGAGGATGTTGCCGTTATAGCTTTTGTGGAAGTTCACTTCGCCACCGACGGTGGGCACGCCCATGCAGTTGCCGTAACCGCCGATGCCATGCACCACGCCTTCGACCAGATGGCGCGTCTTGGGATGGTCCGGCTCGCCGAAGCGCAGCGCGTTCATCATGGCGATGGGGCGCGCGCCCATGGTGAAGACATCGCGCATGATGCCGCCCACGCCCGTCGCCGCGCCCTGATAAGGCTCGATGAAGGAGGGATGGTTGTGCGATTCCATCTTGAAGATGCAGGCATCGCCATCGCCGATATCGATCACGCCCGCGTTCTCGCCGGGGCCCTGGATCACCCACGGTGCCTTGGTCGGCAGCTTGCGCAGATGGAAGCGCGTGGATTTGTAGGAGCAATGCTCGCTCCACATCACCGAGAAGATGCCGAGTTCAACGAACGATGGCTCGCGGTTCAGCAGGCGCTTGATATGCGAATATTCGCCTTCGGTGAGGCCATGCTCTTTGACGAGTTCGGGGGTGATGGTGGTCATTCTATTCTGGTTTCCATTCGCGAGCTTCTTTGACAAGCTCTTCAAACTTCTCACGGTTCGCGTGAGCAAAATTCATAATGTGAACGCGGATGCAATCGTCGCACATCGCACTTCTATGCTCAGCCCCTTCGTTGTCCACGCTAATGCAAACTTGAAATCCACTCCCGTCCCCGCGCGGCCGTCCGCAAAAGCCACATACGTTCGGAAAGTCGTCAGGCGAAGCCATGGTTACTAAGACAACGTCTCGATCAAACTCTGGAACAGCGCCTTGCCGTCTTCGCCGCCGAGCAGCGGATCGACGACACGTTCCGGATGCGGCATGAGGCCGAGCACGTTGCGCTTCTCGTTCAGGATGCCGGCGATGTTGCGCGCGGAGCCGTTGGGGTTGTCGCCCTGCGCATAGCGGAACGCGACGCGGTTCTCGCCTTCAAGACGGTTCAGCGTTTCGTCGTCCGCGAAGTAATTGCCGTCGCCATGCGCGACCGGAACGGAAATCTCCTGGCCCTTGGAATATTTGCGGGTGAACGCGCTCTGCGTTTCCTCCACCGTCAGCTTCACCGGGCGGCAGACGAATTTCAGGTCGGCGTTGCGCATCAGCGCGCCGGGCAGCATGTGGGTTTCGGTCAGCACCTGAAAGCCGTTGCAGATGCCGACGACCGCGCCGCCCTTCTCCGCATGCGCCTTCACCGCCTTCATCACCGAAGACTGGCTCGCCATCGCGCCGCAGCGCAGATAATCGCCATAAGAGAACCCGCCCGGCAGCACGACGAGATCGACATCCGGCAGCGCGCTATCCTGATGCCAGACCATATGCGGGTTTTTGCCGGTGAGCTGTTTCAACGCGGTCTGCGCATCGCGATCGCAATTGGATGCGGGGAAAACGATGACGGCTGATTTCATGTGTGATTTCCCGCGCCTTTCTTTCCGTCTATATCCTTCACCGCCCGCTCCATGGCATGGGCAATCCATTGTTGATGGAGGCTATTCATTTCTTTCGTCATAGCGGGTGCCAATTTCGTAATCCGGCGCCCTGCAGGTGACCGATAAAAATCAATCAGCGCCTTGATGTCATCGGCAGAATAGGTGTCAGCTATTTCCTCGGCCTCAAATTCGATAGTTATGTCTAGATTAGCCTCGAGTTCGACTTCCACCGAATTCCCGTAAGCGTTGAGCTCGTCATCGGTTATATTTGGATTCGCCGTTCGAAACGAAGTCTTCAATGCAGGTAAATCCGCCTTGATAAACGCTTCCAGCAATGCCTTTTCACCTTTCAACTCCAGCATCTCGCGCGCAGCGGCCAGATTATTAAGATCCGTCGCCTGCGCTGGGAGAGCATGAATGACGACCGGCGCCGCCAATAGCATCCAGAGCAAGCGGCGACGCATCATGCCTTCAGCTCGATCTCGTATTTCTCGATCACGGTGTTGGCGAGGAGCTTCTCGCACATGTCTTTCAGCGAGGCGCGGGCCTTGCCTTCATCGGTCTCTTTCAATTCCAGATCGATGACCTTGCCCTGGCGCACATCGCCGACCGCGCCGAAGCCGAGGCCGTGCAGCGCATTGCCGATGGCCTTGCCCTGAGGATCGAGAACACCATTCTTCAACGTAACGAAAACGCGCGCTTTCATTCGTCCCCCTTCGTGGGCCGCTTCGCGGCCACCTCAGGATGACGAATCCCCACAGAGTGAATCATGTCAGTCAGTTGCCTTCTTGAAAGCCTTGGCGCGGATTTGGGTTTTCCCGTCCTTCGCTTTGAGAGCTGAACCAGCGCCGCCTCATCGTTACGGATGAGTGCCATTTTCTTGGCGCGGCTCCAACCTTTGATTTGGCGCTCGGTGCTATGCGCGCCTCGCAGATCATCGAACCATTTCGACCAAACAAGACTCACGGGCCGCCTCGACGAAGTATAACCAACATATCGAGCTTCGTTGTGTTCGCTCACGCGAAGATTCACGTCATTCTGCGATGTCGAACCCACATAAAAGCTGCCATCTGAACAGCGCAACATATAAGTCCAACCACCCATCAGGTCTTCGTCATGCTGAGGTGCGAGCGTAGCGAGCCTCGAAGCATCATCGCACCAGCACCGGGCCTTTGTTCTCGCCCGGGGTGCTTTCGGGCATGATGCCGAGGCGGCGGGCGACTTCGCTGTAGGCCTCGACCACGCCGCCCAGATCGCGGCGGAAACGGTCCTTGTCCATCTTCTCGTTGGAGGCCACGTCCCACAGGCGGCACGAATCCGGGCTGATCTCGTCGGCCAGCACGATGCGCATATAGTCATTCTCCCACAGCCGCCCAAACTCGATCTTGAAGTCCACGAGCTTGATGCCGACGCCGAGGAAAAGGCCCGAAAGGAAATCGTTGATCCGGATCGTGAGGTTCACGATGTCGTCCAGGTCCTGCGGGCTGGCCCAGCCGAATGCCGTGATGTGTTCTTCGCTCACCAAGGGATCGTGCAGCGCGTCGTTCTTGTAGCAATATTCGATGATCGAGCGCGGCAGCACCGTGCCTTCCTCGATGCCGAGGCGCTTGGACATGGAGCCGGCGGCGACATTGCGGACGATCACCTCCAGCGGAATGATCTCCACTTCCTTCACCAGCTGCTCGCGCATGTTCAGCCGCTTCACGAAATGCGTGGGCACGCCGATCTGCATCAGCTGCGTCATCAGATATTCGCTGATGCGGTTGTTCAGAACGCCCTTGCCGTCCAGCACCGCCTTCTTGGTGGCGTCGAAGGCGGTGGTGTCGTCCTTGAAATAGGTGATGAGGGTGCCGGGCTCCGGGCCTTCATAGAGAATCTTGGCCTTGCCTTCGTAGATCTGGCGGCGGCGTTTCATGGACATGGTTTTTCCGTTGTCCTTTTTGGCGGGCCAAAATGCAAAAAGGGGCTTTCCAGCCCCCGCTAGGAAGCCAATTTAGCGGATGGTGGACAGTCGCGGCAACGCGGCGCCGGGTTGCAGCGCCGCTTCTGTAGAGCCATTTCTGTTGATGGTCTATGGTGGACTTCACTGCCGGGAGCCGGCGGGTTTCGGGAATAATTTCAAAGGGTTGTGAGATGGCCAACGGATTCGAGGATCGCAAGAAGGCAGCCGAGGGCAAGTGGGCCCATGACGAAGAGCTGCGCTTCAAGGTGATGGCGCGGCGGAACAAGCTGCTCGGCCAGTGGGCGGCCGGGGAAATGGGCATCTCCGGCGCCGAATCGGAGGCCTATGCCAAGGCCGTCGTGGTGGCCGATTTCGAGGAAGCCGGCGACGAGGACGTTTTCCGCAAGATCCGCAAGGATTTCGACGACAAGAAGGTGGCTGCTTCGGACCATGCCATCCGCAAGAAGATGGAAGAACTTCTCACCATGGCCGGCGACCAGGTGATGGCGGAGACGAAGTAGTCATTCGCCCCTGAGCTTTGCCAAAGCATCCGGGAAGCGCCGGGAAAGCGGCGCTTCCACTTTTCCCAGCTCCACCGTGTAATCGCCGGAGCCTTCCGGCTTCAGCGCCGTCATCGCCTTGGCATTCACCAGCCACGAACGATGGGTGCGCAGGAAGCCGCGCGGGCCAAGCTCGTTTTCCAATGCGGAAAGCGGCGAGCGCATCATCAGCTTGCGGCCATCGCTCAGCACGAATTCGACATAGTTTCCCGCCGAGGCGATCGCGAGAACCTCATCCAGCCGCACGCGGTTGAGCTTTGCGCCATCGCGGATGTCGAACGTCAGCGTCTGACCGGGCGTTTCGATCAGTTGCTGCTGGCGCAGCAAATGCTCCACCAGCGAGAAGCCTGCGAAAAACAGGATGTAGCCCAGAAGGTCCTTGGGCAGTTCGTAGAGGAAATGCGGGAAGAAGGTTCCAAAGTCATAGGTTTGCCCGGCGAGCGAATAGGCAAGCTTGCGCAGCAAGACAAAGCCGGACACGTGCGCCAGCGCGAAGGCGACCCCGAACGGCACGTGGATCAGAAGCCGCCAGCGCGGCCGGGCGTGATAGGGCGCGAGCCGGTAACCCACCCAGGGAATGAAGAAGAAAACAACCAGCGACAACCAGCTTGACGCTTCCCAGATGATCGGACCGGCAACGCCATAACCCGGTTCCTCGTGCCGCATGGTCAGCACGTTCATGATGTTGATGGCCGCCACGATCGAGGCGGCTGAAAGAAGCGAATAGAAGAAGGTCCGCCGCAGCGTTCCGCTCGTCCCCACGGCGTCGCCGCTGATCCCAAGCCATTGCCAGAAATCACTTATCCAGCGCCCTCCGCCCCCCGCCTCTTTCGCGCGGGCGGCAGGGACCACAGATTGGGGATCGGACGGAACACCGGACATCCCGTGAATATAGGATGGCCGGCACAGGATGCGGGAGAGGCCGATGCGCGCGGGCGATGTGTTCAAAGCAGTGGTTATGGCGGGATCGCTGATCCTGGCCAGTGTGTCGGCGAAGGCGGATACCGGCTGGCGCTATTATGGCGGCGATGAAGGTGGGCAGCGTTACTCTTCTGCAACACAGATCACACCCGCCAATGTCACACAGCTCAAACAGGCCTGGAGCTTTTCCACCGGCGACATGAAGACGAAGGGCGACGCCATGCGCCGCGCCTCGTTCGAGGACACACCGATCCTGGCGGATGGCAAGCTCTATGTCTGCTCGCCCTTCAACGAAGTGAGCGCGCTCGATCCGGGCACAGGCAAGCAGATCTGGCGCTTCGATCCCAAGCTCAACGTCGACATGCACTATCCGAACGATTTCATCTGCCGTGGCGTGGCCTATGCGGTGATGCCGGGCATCAGCGGTTTGTGCGCGACGCGCATCTATATGAACACCGCGGATCGCCGGCTGATCGCGCTGGACGCGCGAAACGGAAAGGTTTGCCCCGGCTTCGGCAACCACGGCACCGTCATCATCCCGCCGGGACAGCAGCTCGACGGCAAGCGTTTCGGGCGCATCCACACGACGTCCGCGCCGGTGGTCACGCATGGCGTGGTGATCGTGGGCTCGTCGATCGATGACAACCAGAAAGTCGATGAGTTGCGCGGAACGGTGCACGCCTTCGACGCGGTGACGGGCAAGGCGAAATGGGCGTTCGATCCGCTGGCACATGAGCCGAGCGGTTTTCGCGGCGGCGCCGCGAATGTGTGGGCGCCAATGAGCGTGGACGAGAAACAGGGGCTGGTGATCCTGCCCGTTTCCAGCGCGAGCACCGATTTCTGGGGCGGGATGCGCGTGGGCAGCGGCAAATATGCGAACAGCATTGTCGCACTGCATGTGAACGACGGCAGTGTGGCGTGGTCTTTCCAGACGACGCATCACGACGTGTGGGATTACGACATTCCCGCGCAGCCGACCCTGGGCGTGGTGACCTACAAGGGCAAGACAGTGCCAGCGGTGCTGCAGCCGACGAAGCAGGGGCTGCTGTTCACGATTAATCGCGAAGACGGGCAGCCGCTGATTCCGGTGGTGGAGCGCAAGGTGCCGCAAGGCGGCGCGCCGGGCGAGAAACTGTCGCCGACGCAGCCGATCCCCTTGGCGCCCGCGCCGCTGGCCGCCAATCACATCGCGCCGGAGGACGCATTTGGGCTGACGTTCTGGGATCGCGGCAAATGCCGCGACGCCATCGCCGCCGCGCGGCATGACGGGCTTTACACGCCGCCGAGCCTCAAAGGCACGATCATCTATCCCTTCACCGGCGGCGGCACGAATTGGGGCGGGCTTGCCTTCGATCAGAAGCACGACGTCGTTTACGTGAACACGTCGAACATGCTGCATCTGGTGAAGCTCATCCCGGAGAAGAAATTCTCCGAGACGCGGGAAAAGTTGACCGGAAAGGAAGTCTCACCAAACGAAGGCGCGCCGTTCGGGATGCTGCGCGAGACGATCGTTTCGCCCATCGGCATGCCGTGCAACCCGCCACCCTGGGGCCAGCTTCATGCCGTGGATATGCATACCGGCAAGATCCTGTGGTCGGTGCCGCTGGGCACGACAGAGGACATGGCGCCGTTCAGCGAATACATCCTGGGCAAGACGGGCACGCCCAATCTCGGCGGCCCAATGGTGACAGCCAGCGGCCTCGTCTTCATCGGCGCCGCGATGGATCGCTACATCCGGGCTTTTGACGCAAAGAGCGGCAAAGAGTTGTGGAAAGGCCGGCTGCCCGCCGGCGGACAGGCGACGCCGATGACTTACATGTGGAAGGGCAAGCAGTATGTGGTGATCGCCGCCGGCGGTCATTCCAAGCTCGACACAAAGCGCGGCGATCAGGTGATCGCCTACGCCTTGCCGAACTAGGGATTACGTCGCATCCCAATGACGGTGGTGATGGTGGTGCGCCGTCCAGCGGGTCTGCGTGTCGTGGAAATTGCCATGGGCCGTGAAATCGACATCGAAGTCGAGCTGGTTGGCGAGGAACATGTCGGTCAGTTTCATGCGCCAGAGGATAAGATGGCCATTGCCCTGCGCAGTCACCACAGGCTTCACCTCGTGACCGCCGACCCACAACGTATTGGCGCTATCGACTGAACCGGGAAGCCAGACGCTGAACGTGTAGGTATGGTCGCCGAACATCGAGGTGAGGATATCCTTGCCCAGATGCTCGTCTGAATCCTCGTCGTGATGGCGGCGCGCGCTGTCGATGCGGAAACTGCGGTGGAAGTTCACTTCCGTGCCGCCGAGACCGAGCAGCTTCTTGCCTTTCACATGCAGGCTGATGGTTTCATCGGACAGCGAAAGCTGGGAAAGATCGTGGAAGGCGGTGCCGCTGGTCTGCACCGTTTTGCCGTCCCGATAGGAAATCTCGGTGTGCAGCGGCATGTCGTCGTCGATGTCGATGTCGGCTTTGTGCTTGGCGATGCCCTCGCCCACGATTCCGTCCGCCGCCACGGCGATCTGATAGCCGCCCGAACCGTCGCCGCCGATGGCCACTTTCTGCGACAGGTCGAAACAGCCCGACAGGCCAACGGTGCACACGACCACGGCGCCCAATGAAAACAGGCGCTTGGACGAAAAATTCACGAGATTCATGGCTCCCTCCCAGGACGGGGCAACGCCCCGCGATCCCATTCACATAGGAGGGGAATGGAAGGAAACAAGGCCGAAAAGTCAGATCAGGCCGAGCCGAAAACCCGATCGAAAACCGTATCGACATGCTTGAAGTGATAGTCGTTGTCGAACATCGCTTCGAGCGATTTGGCCGGCACCGCCTTCGACACGGTCGGGTCTGCTTTCAGCAGTTCGAGCAACGTACCTTCGCCGGCCCAGGCGCGCATCGCGTTCGCCTGCACGAGCTTGTACGCAACTTCGCGATCAATGCCCGCTTGCGTGAGCGCGAGCAGTGCACGCTGCGAATGCACGATGCCCTGCGTGAGATCCAGATTCTTCTGCATGCGATCGGCGCGGATGAGCAGCTTGTCGATCACGCCCGCCATGCGCACCAGTGCGAAATCCAGCGTGATCGTGGCATCCGGCGCGATGAAGCGCTCTACCGAGGAATGGGACATATCCCGCTCATGCCAGAGCGCGACGTTCTCGAAAGCGGGCATCGCGTAAGATCGCACCATGCGCGCGAGGCCGACGACATTTTCGGAGAGGATCGGATTGCGCTTGTGCGGCATGGCGGAAGAACCTTTCTGCCCTTCCGCGAAGAACTCCTGCGCTTCCACAACTTCGGTGCGCTGCAGATGGCGCACTTCGGTGGCCAGCCGCTCCAATGAACTCGCGACTACCGCCAGCGCCGCGAAATAGGCGGCGTGCCTGTCACGTGGGATCACCTGCGTGGACACCGTTTCGGCCGACAATCCCAGCTTGGACGCAACATGCTCCTGAACGCGCGGATCGACATTGGCGAAGGTGCCCATGGCGCCCGAGATCATGGCGGTGGCCACTTCGGCGCGCGCGGTTTTGAGACGCTCTTTGTTGCGCGCGAATTCGGCATAAAAGCCCGCGAGCTTCAGACCGAAGGTGGTGGGTTCGCCGTGGATGCCGTGACTGCGGCCGATGGTGGGGGTGTATTTGTGCTCCAGCGCGCGCTTCTTGAGCGCCGCGAGCAGCAGATCGACATCGGCGATGAGAATGTCTGTCGCGCGCGCGAGCTGCACCGCGGTCGTCGTGTCCAGCACGTCCGACGATGTCATGCCCTGATGCACAAAGCGTGCGGACGGGCCGATCAACTCTGCCAGGTGCTGTGTGAACGCCAGCGTCTCATGCCGCGTGACCTGCTCGATTTCCACGATGCGATCGGGGCTGATCGTTGACGCGTTGCCTTTCTTCCAGATCTCCGCGGCGGCTTCCTTCGGGATGACGCCCAGCTCCGCCATCGCATCGGCGGCATGCGCTTCGATCTCGAAATGGATGCGGTATTTGGTTTCGTCCGACCAGATCGAAACCATCTCCGGGCGGGAATAACGCGGGATCATTCAGATGTCTCCAAGGCCGCCGAGGGCCAGATATTTGATCTCAACATAATCTTCGATGCCGTATTTGGAGCCTTCGCGGCCGATGCCGGATTCCTTCATCCCGCCGAACGGCGCCACCTCCGTGGAGATGATGCCTTCGTTGATGCCGAGGATGCCGTATTCCAAAGCTTCGGCCACGCGGAAGATGCGGCCGATATCGCGCGCGTAGAAATAAGCGGCGAGGCCGAATTCGGTGTCGTTGGAGATGCGGATGGCTTCTTCGTCGGTCTTGAAACGAAAGAGCGTGGCGACGGGACCGAAAATTTCGGTCTTGGCGATGTCCATCGTGGGCGTCACGTCCTTCACCAAGGTCGGCTCGAAGAACTGGCCCTTCACACGCTTGCCGCCCATGGTGACTTTCGCGCCATGCGCGGTCGCGTCTTTCAACAGCGTCTCGACCTTCTCCACCGCGTCTTCGGTGATGAGCGGGCCTTGCGTGACGCCGTCTTCGAAACCATCGCCGACTTTCAGCTTGGCGATGCGTGCCGCGAGTTTGTCCGCAAAGGCATCATAGACCTTGTCCTGCACCAGAATGCGGTTCGCGCAAACGCAGGTCTGTCCCATGTTGCGGAATTTTGAGGCCATCGCGCCGTCTGCGGCGGCATCCAGATCGGCGTCATCGAACACGATGAAAGGCGCGTTGCCGCCCAGTTCGAACGAGACTTTCTTGATGGTGCTTGCGCACTGCTTCATCAGGACCTTTCCGACCTCGGTCGATCCGGTGAAGGAGAACTTGCGCACGATCGGGCTTTGCGTGAGCTCCTTGCCCACGTCGGACGACTTGGCTGTCGTCACCACATTGAACACGCCCTTGGGGATTCCCGCGCGATGCGCGAGTTGGGCCAGCGCCAATGCGGATAGCGGTGTTTCGCCGGCGGGCTTGATGACGAAGGTGCAGCCTGCGGCCAGCGCGGGCGCGCATTTGCGGGTGATCATGGCGTTGGGAAAATTCCACGGCGTGATCGCGGCCACGACGCCGATGGGCTGCTTGAGAACGAGGATGCGCCGGCCTGCGGCATTGGTGGGGATCACGTCGCCATAGATGCGCTTGCCCTCTTCGGCGAACCACTCGATGAACGACGCGCCATAGGCGACTTCGCCGCGCGTTTCGGCGAGCGGCTTTCCCTGCTCGGCCGTCATGATGCGGGCAAGGTCTTCCTGGTTCGCCATGATGAGCTCGAACCATTTGCGCATCAGGGCGCTGCGTTCCTTCGCGGTCTTTTTTGACCAGGCGGGGAAGGCATCACGTGCGGCTTCGATGGCGGCGCGGGTATCGTCGGCGGTGAGATCGGCGACGTCGGCGATTGTTTCGCCGGTGGAGGGATTGGTGACGGCAAAGGTGGCGGGGCCCTTCACCCAGTCGCCGTTCACGTAGGCGGCGGATTTGAAGAGCGTTTCGTCTTTCAGCTTGAGCATGACGGACCTCGTGAAAAGCCTTGCCGGCACGTCCCTTGACGGGGGTGTTCTAGAGCATGGCCCCCGCCGATAGAAGCGCCGCGCAAAGCGGCATTTTGGGCGGGAAAACCACGCCAAAAGGATGAAGGGGTGGCTCTTGCGAACCACCCCTTCGGGAGCCGTTCCCCATGCCAGTAGGGAACAGGCAAACCTTTGAATCTCAGCCCGCCTGTCCCGGCGGGAAAATCATTCTTCTTCGGCGTCATCCTTCTCGTCGCCGTGAACCATGACTTCACCGATCAGTCCGACGCTGCCGCGGATCGCGGCCTCGATCTTGTCGGCGGTTTCCGGATGCTCTTTCAGGAAGGTCTTGGCGGATTCGCGGCCCTGCCCGATGCGTTCTCCGTCATAGGAGAACCACGAACCGGATTTCTCCACGATGTTCGCCTTCACGCCGAGATCCAGAAGCTCGCCGGTCTTGGAGATGCCCTGGCCGTACATGATGTCGAACTCGACCTGCTTGAAGGGCGGCGACACCTTGTTCTTCACCACCTTCACGCGCGTCTGGTTGCCGACGACTTCGTCGCGGTCCTTGATCGCGCCGATGCGTCGGATGTCCAGGCGGATCGACGCATAGAACTTCAGCGCATTGCCGCCCGTCGTCGTTTCCGGATTGCCGAACATGATGCCGATCTTCATGCGGATCTGGTTGATGAAGAGAACGATCGTATTCGATTTTGAAATGTGGCCGGTGAGCTTGCGCAGCGCCTGGCTCATCAGGCGGGCCTGAAGACCGGGGAGCTGGTCGCCCATCTCGCCTTCAAGTTCGGCTTTCGGCGTCAGCGCCGCGACCGAGTCCACCACCACGATGTCCACGCCGCCGGAGCGCACCAGGGTATCGGTGATTTCCAGCGCCTGCTCGCCCGTGTCGGGCTGCGAGATCAGCATCTCGTCGATATCGACGCCGAGCTTGCGCGCATAGACCGGATCAAGCGCATGTTCAGCGTCCACATAGGCGGCGATGCCGCCCTTCTTCTGGATCTCCGCCACGACATGCAGCGCCAGCGTGGTCTTGCCCGAAGACTCAGGCCCGTAAACTTCGATGATGCGGCCGCGCGGCAAGCCGCCGATGCCGAGCGCGATATCGAGCCCCAGCGAACCGGTCGGAACGGTATCGGTATCGACGGCCAGATCCTTCTGGCCCAGCTTCATCACGCTGCCCTTGCCGAAGGCGCGATCGATCTGGCTCAGCGCGGCTTCGAGAGCCCGCTTGCGCTCGGAATTGTCGTCTTTGTCCTTGCCCACTACGCGCAACGCGGTTGCTTCCTTCGAGGCTGCCATGGCCGGTCTCTCCTTCTTTGCACGCCGCCCACCGGCACGCAACGAAGGGGAATGTATTGGTTTTGTTCTCTTTGGCAAGCCGCTAGCCAAGGTGCTGATTCGGCTTGGAAATACCACAGCTTGTTCTTGTGGCGTTCGCCGAATCTATTCGGCGGGGGCCGGCAGGCCGCTGCGGGCCGAATCCCGGCCCTGATTCCCCCTTGGCCGGGTTGCCAGACGGTGCCGGAACCAGTGGCTTTTGCGGGCCCAGACATAGATGCCGGTCAGCGACAGCATCGCCACCACAAGCCCGGTCAGAAAGATGAGGATGCGCCCCGGAAGGCCCAGGATACGGCCGGTGTGAAGCTGATATTGCGCCTGGGCGTAGATGTCGCCCGCGCTGCCCTGCCCCATGATGTCCGACGCGATGAGCTGGCCGGTCTGGCTGTCGAGATACATATAAGACTGGCCAAGCCCCGTTTCGGCGCTTTGGCCGTCCCGCGTGAAGCCGACGCCATAGGCATCGTAGGCCGGAAACAGAAAGACCATTTGCGGATGCACATAGCATCCGCGCGATGCGCCGATACTGCGAACGCGATCGAGCGCGCCGTCGAAAGAGAATTTCGGCGGCCGGGGATGCGCCGTGAGTCGCCTGGCCGCGATGTCCAGCGATGATTGCTTGAGCGGCGAGAACACCGAAAGCACCGGGCGGAACACCTGATCGGGCAGGTTCATCGCAACGCCGCTGGTGGCGACAAGCAGCAGGATGCCCCAAAGCCAAAGCCCGCCCGCGCGGTGCAAATCCAGATTGAAGCGAAAGCTGCCGGCGTTGCGCTTCACCGTCCATGCGATCTTCCAGCGTTGGAAGAACGGTTTTGCGCGCGGCAGGGTGAGCGCGAAGCCGACAAAGCAATCCAGTGCCCAGATGCAGCCGATGATGCCCATGAGCCATATGCCCCATTCGCCCGGAAGCTGGAGCGAATAGTGAAACAGATAGAGGAAGGGCATGAGATGAACCGGCGCGAAGCAGCAGGCGCCCCACTGCCGCTTGCCTAGAACCCGCCCGGTCACCGGATCGGCAAACACCTCGTCATAGCCGAGCACCTTACCATTTCGTCCTTCCACGCGCAGGTCGGCCGCTTCGCCGGGCGCCTTGGCGAGCGGGATATAGGTGACACGCGCATCCGGCAGCGCGCGCTCGACGCGGCGTGCGAGTTCGTCGGGTGAGAGCGCCGCGCCGCTTGTGTGCGTTTCAAACAGCGCGGGATTGAGCCAGGCGTCGATCTCTTCGTTGAAGACGATGGCGCTTCCCGTCAGCCCGGCCAATGCGAGGAAGAGCGCAAGGCTCAATCCCGCATAGCGATGAAGGCGGACGAGAGCGGCGCGCATCACATCTTCCAGCGCAGCGCGATGGTATAGGTGCGCGGATCCCCGGGCTGCACATAAGTGTCGTTGTACGAGCCGGTGAAGTAACGCGTGTTGAAGATGTTATGGACATTGAACTGAATTTCGGCGGGACCGAAATCATAGCTCAACAGGCCGTTCACCAGCGTGTAGTCCGTCAGCTTGAACGTATTCGGAAGATCGCCCCACTGGCTGGCATAGCGATAGACGCCGCCACCGATACCAAGACCTTTGAGCACGCCGTCCTGGAACACATATTTGGTCCAGAGGCCGAAGCTCGTCGGCGGAATATCGCTCGGGTGATCGCCGACCGGAATGGTGGTGTCTTTCGTCACCTCCGCGTCGACATAGGCGTAAGTGAGGATCGCGTCCCAGCCATCCATGATGTGCGCATGCGCGTCGAGCTCGAAGCCCTTGCTCTGCTGCTCGCCCGCCTGGTTTGAGAAGCCGGGATGCGCCAGATCGCTTGTCGCCACGTTCTGGCGGGTGAGCTGATAGACCGATGCCGTCAGATCCACCTGGTCGATGATGTTGGCCTTCACGCCGGCTTCATATTGCTGGCCGGTTTCCGGCTTGAGCGCGCTGCCGGTGAAGCTGGAGCCCGCCTGCGGCAGGAAGCTTTCGCTGTAGCTCGCATAGAGCACGGTTTTTGGGATCACCTCGTACGTGGCGCCGACGCGGGGCACGAACTTGTCGTCCGTGTGATCGGTGAACGTGCCGGACCAGCTATCGCCCGTGCGCGCGGTGTCGTAACGGCCGCCAACGGTGAGGGTGAAGTCACCCCACTTGGCATGATCCTGGATGTAATAGCCGGTCGTGCACAAGAGAACACGGGCGCGCGAGAAGCTCGAATAGGCCGGCAGCGGGGTGCCGTAGACCGGATCGTAGAGATCCAGCGGCATGTAGTCGGCCGGATTCCCGTAGTCGATCTGCTGCTGCGCCCATTTGGAGAGGTAGTTGCCATAATCGACACCGGCGACGGCGACATGGTTGATCGGTCCGGTGTCGAACTGCGCTTCCATGCGCGTGTCGACGCCGAACACCATCGATGAGAATTGCGCGCTGTAGGGATAGCGATAGAGCGTGCGGTTATCGGCGCCGAGATAGGCGGTGTAGAGGATGTTGTTCCAGTTTCCGCCGTTCCAGACGTAACGCAGGTACTGCTTGAAGGTGAAGACGTCGTTGAAGTGGTGGCTGAACTCGTAACCGACGGCGTCGCGATGGCTTTCGACGAGATCGGCGTTGCCAGGCTCGCCGGTAAACCGCTTGATCGTGTAACGCGCGCCCGTTGGGCCGGGCACCACCGCGCCGATATAGGTGAGCGGGAACGCCGCGTTGTTGTGATCGTGCTGGAACGAGGTAAGGACCCTCAGTTCGGTATTGGCGTCGATCTGCCAGCGCGCGGACGGCGCGATATAGATGCGGTCGTTGCCTTTTGCATATTGCGTGAACAGGCCGGTGTGGCGGATGACAGCCACGAGACGGCCGTCCGCGGAGTCGGTGAGCTGAGTGTTGCCGTCCAGATCGGCTTCGTAGCTTCCATATGAACCGTAACGCGCCTGTACGTTGAGAAACTCCGCGTCCTGCGGATGTTTGCTGACGAAATTGACGAGGCCGCCGAGCGCGCCTTCGCCATAGAGCGAGGATGACGGGCCTTTCATCACCTCGATCTGCTCAAGCCCGAACAGTTCGGCATTCACCTGAACCGCGCCGTCGTAAAGCAGGCCGTCCTGATAGAGATAGCCGGATGAATCGAAACCGCGGATGCGGAAATAATCGTAGTCGCCGTAATAGCCGCCGGGCATCACGCCGGCGACGTTGCGCAAGGCATCGTTGATGGTGAGGTCATGCTGATCGGAGATCAGATCGCCGGAGATGACCTGGATGTTCTGTGGTGTCTCGGCCAGCGGCACCGATGTCTTGCTGACATCCACCGTGCGTTCGCCCGTTACCACTACCGTTTCAACCGCCCCGGCAGCCGCCACTGACAAGCCCGCCGGCTGTTCGGCCCACGCCGCGCCAGACCCCGCCACGGCGCAAAATGCCACCAAAACCCAAGAACTTCCCCGCATTTCCCAACCTCAACCATGACACGCCCATTCAATAATGAGAATCATTATCACTCGCAAGATAGAAAGGTGCGGCGAATGGGCTGCCGGGAGGGCGGCGGACAGGGAGGGCTAGAAGGAGACGCAGTCGGTGCTGTCGACCCGCATTACGGAAAGCTGGTGAAAGCGCTTCTTATAGGCGTCGCGGATGGCATCGATCCGGGTGTCGGCATCAGCACCCGGCTTGTGCCAGAGCAACAGCACGCGCGAGCGTTCGGTGCCGATGCGGCCATCCGGCCGCTTCCACTGGCCGTAACCGTCGAGCGTGGTGAGACCATCGGGAAAGCGCGGCGTCACCTCGCGTGACAGGAACGCTTTCCACTGCGCATCGCCAACCTGATCCGCTCCGAAGAGAAGCTCGGTGCGCGCCATGGCTGTACCGTGCGACGGACATTGCGCGGCGAAAGCCGGAGGCGCGACCAGCACAGCGAGAATGAGAAGAGCCCGTTTCATTCCCGCAAGCTTGTCACGCCTCCGATGAACCGAACAGTCAGGGCTTCACGAATTTCAGCATGTACTGGTCGGTTTGGCCCTGGATGGATTTGTCGAAGATCGACTTGGTGTGATCGTCGCCCGCGTGGTGCAGCGCGTCGCCCTCGCCCGCCAGCTTGAAACCCGCAGCTTCGACTTCGCGGATCACCTGCGCTTTCTCGATGCGGTGCAGCTTCTCGATATCGGCCTCGGTGGTGCCAGGATTGGCCTGATGATCGACGATAAAATAGATGCCGCCCGGCTTTAGGGCGTCAAAAACGCTTTTGTTGAATACGGCAATCGCAACGGGATTGTACTTGGCGATATGCAGGTCGTGATAGTTCTGCGTGATCCAGAACAGATCCACCTTCTCCGGAAGATTGAAGGCGCCGAACTGGCCATACTGCATGGTCACATTGGCCCGCCCCGCGGCAGCTTTCGCATCCGAACCGTCGTTCCACTTCGTGTTCTCGATGCCATAGACGTGCCCCTTGGGGCCTACGATATCGCTCAGCATACGCGTGAAATAGCCGCCACCCGGCGCGAGCTCGGCGACCTTCATGCCCGGTTTCACCCCGGCAAAAGCAATGGTCTCTCCCGGCAGCCGGATCGCATCGCGATCGGTATCGGTTTTCGGCCGCGCCGTGTCGCTGACGGCCTTCGTCACATAATCCGGCGTCGCCGCAATCGCGACGCCACCGAGCGCGAGCACCAGCGCCGCGCCGAGCAAAATCTTTTTCATGGAATGGTTCTCCCGAAGAGCGTGAGGAGCTTATCGGTGCGCAGCGATCGCGCGCAGACACATTTGCGTTAGGTGCAGTGCGAAATCAGGATTTCGCGGCGGGCGCGGCGGACAGAACGTCCTTCACCTTGGCCGCCAATTGCTTGAGGCCGAAGGGCTTGGGCAGGAAGTGCATGTCGGCGGTGTTCTGCTCGTTGCGGCGGAATGCTTCTTCCGCATAGCCCGACATGAAGATCACCGAAATCTCCGGCCGCAGCCGCTTGAGATTTCGCACCAGGGTCGGACCATCCATGTTCGGCATCACAACGTCGGTGATGAGCAGGTGGATCGCGCCGGGATGACCGCGCACCAGTTCCAGCGCTTCCTCGCCGCCCGGCGCTTCCAGCACCTTGTAGCCACGTACCCGAAGCGCGCGGGCCGCAAAGCTGCGCACCGCTTCTTCGTCTTCCACCAGAAGGATCGTGTCCTGCCCGGTGATGTCGCGCGCGGGCGCCGTTTCCACATGCGCAACCGGCACTTCGCCTTTGAAGCGCGGCAGGAAGATCGAGAACGTCGTGCCTTTGCCGATCTCGCTGTCGACGGTGATGTAACCGCCGGTCTGCTTGACGATGCCATACACGGTGGCAAGGCCGAGGCCCGTACCCTGGCCCACGGGCTTGGTCGTGAAGAACGGATCGAAGATCTTGCCGATATGCTCCTTGGCGATGCCGCTGCCCTGATCGGCGACGTCGATGCGCACGTAATCGTCGGCCGGCATGATCGCAGCGCCAAGCGCGCGCGGTTGCGGCACGGATTCGTTCGCGGTGCGGATGGTAATGGTGCCGCTCTTGGGCATCGCATCGCGCGCGTTCACGACGAGATTCATGATCGCATTGGTAAGCTGCGATTCATCGGCGTTCACCGGCCACAGATCTGGCGCGTTCTCCAGCTTGATCTCAATGCCTTCGCCGACGAGGCGGCTGAGCAATTGATGCATCTCCGCGATGGCGCCGTTCAACGCCAGCACCTTGGGCTGCATCGTCTGCTCGCGGCTGAAGGCGAGAAGCTGCTTGACGAGGTTGGCGGCGCGCAGCGCATCCTGGTGGATGAGGTTGATCTCGTTGAACGACGGATCGCCCGCAGTGTGGCGCATCAGGAGGAATTCGGAATTTCCGATGATGACGGTAAGAATGTTGTTGAAGTCATGCGCGACGCCGCCCGCCAGCTTTCCGACCGCCTGCATCTTCTGCGACTGCGCGAATTTTGTTTCCAGCGCCTTCTGATCGGTGACATCGACCAGATAGAGAATGACGCGGCCTGAGCCGCCATTTGCGGGCGTGGCGTAGAGCTCCGCCATGCGTTCGGGCTGGCCAACGGGACGAAGTTCCGCCGTGTTTCCATGCGCGATGTCTTTTGCCCTGGAAAGAATATCGAGCACGGTCGCCTTGTCAGCAGGCTCGACAAGATCGCCGATATTGCGGCCCGCAACAGCGTTCAGGAATTCGGCGAAGGCATTGTTGGCTTCGACGATGCGCCCGTCGCTTTCGGCAATCGCGACTCCGATCGGCGCGTCGCGGAAAAGCGCAGTGGCAAGTTGCGGCGTTGCGCTTGCTGCCGGTGTGACTGTGCGTGGCGCGCCGTCATGCACGACAAGGCGCGGCGCGAACCACCAGGCACAGGTGCCGTTCGCCAGCGGACGCACGGCAGCGGTGATCTCGATGCCGCCGCCGATGGAGAAAACTTCTTCGCGCGCCTCACGGTCCGCCGCGCTCTTGGTCAGGCGATAGAGCGTGGCCGAGGAGGCTTCGTTGCCCAGCGCAAGTTCCGGCGGCGGCGGCGCATCGGTTTTTGGCGTACCGGACATGCCGCGATAGATGTCGTTGCAATCGATGACCGCGCCGTCGGCGCCCGTGACCGCCCAGGCGACATTCGCGCGCGCGGCGGCTTCCGCAATAAGACGCGCTTCGTCCGCGCCGACGGCTTCGCGCGGCCAGATCGCATAAAGAAAGATGGAGGCGACTGCGCCGATGCCGGCCAATAGCGCCACGCCGGCCCAACGCGCCGCATCCGGGGCGCTGACCGCGAGGCCGGCAGCGGCCAGAGCAAGGATAACGAAGCCCGTCGCCGCCCAGCGCCAAGCGCCGGCGGGCAAGCCATATGTACCAATGCTGAGAGCGCGAACCGTCACGAATCGATATTACGCGAAAGGCCCGTCTTTTTCGCCTCGTTTTGGGGCAGTCCGGCGCTAGTTCGGGCGGATTTTCCCGGTCAGCTTCATGACGTAGCCGATGACCTGGGCCACGGCCTTGTAGTGTTCCGCCGGTACCGGTTCATCGAGCTCGACCGTGGCATAGAGCGCACGGGCGAGCGGCGGGTTCTCGACCACTGGCACCTCATGCTCTTCGGCGACGGCGCGGATCTTGAGCGCCAGCGCGTCCACGCCCTTGGCCACGCAAATGGGCGCGGCCATCTTGCCGGACTCGTATTTCAGCGCGACGGCAAAGTGGGTCGGGTTCATGATGACGACGGTGGCCTGCGGTACCGCAGTCATCATGCGGCGGCGGGCGCGCTCCTGCCGGATCTGCTTGACCTTCGCCTTGACCGCCGGATCGCCTTCGGTCTGGCGGTATTCTTCCTTGATCTCCTGCTTGGACATGCGATTGCGCTGCAGGAAGCGATAGCGCTGAAGCACGTAGTCCAGCACGGCGATGACAGCCAGAACACTCAGCGTCGCCGTGAGAAGCTTGATCAGCAGGCCCGTTATCGCGCTGGCGATCTGCGCGGGCTCCGCACCCAGGAGACCGCCGAAGGTGCCGCGCATCGGCCACACGACGGTCCACAACACGCCACCGACGATTGCGATCTTGAGGATGCCCTTGCCCAAATTGATGATGCCTTCGAGGCCGAACAACTTCTTCAAGCCGTTCATCGGCGATAACTTGGAGAAGCTCGGTGCGATCCGGTCCAGCGATATGGACGGGCGATGCTGGATGACGTGGCTGCCCAGGCCAGTCAGCGCAAGGATCGCAAAAATCGGGCCCAGGATGACCGCAAGCGCCAGAAGCAGGTGCCGGAAGAGCACCATGATGCCGGAGGAATCCACAGCGATCTGGTCCGGCTGTTCCAGGAACATGCGGAACATGTCGGTGAACTTCATCGCCGTGGAATGACCGAAGATGCCGATGGTCAATGTGGCGCCGAGGAGCACGATGAACGTGGTGACTTCGGTAGATTTGACGATGTCGCCATGCTTTTCGGCCTCTTCCAACCTTCGTTGGGTAGGCTCTTCGGTTCTTTGGGAATCGTCGCGATCGTCAGCCATGGCCTAGCCCAGAAAGCGTCCCATCTCGGTGGCGTAGTAATTGAGGAAGATCGTCATCAACGATCCCATCAGAAGCATCATCACGAAGAAGCCGGCGAGGATGTTCACAGGCTGGGCAATGAAGAACACCTGGATCTGCGGCACCAGCCGCGCCAGCAGGCCGATGGCGCCGTTGATCGCGGCCCCGACAACAAGAAACGGCGCGGCGAGTTCGAGCCCCAGCGTGAATGTACCGCTGACCAGATTGATTGCTTCCTGTGCCATGTCGCCGAAAGGCAGCGGCGCGCCCGGGGGGATCATGGCGTAGCTGCCGTGGATCGCGCCAATGGCCAGATGATGCAGGTTGGTGGCGAAGATCAGCACCACGCCCAGCATGTTGAAGAAGCTGCCCAGAATGGCACCCTGCTCGCCAAAGGTGGGATCGATGGTCTGCGTATAGGCAAGGCCCGTCTGCGTGGCGATCAACTGACCTGCCACCGACAACGCCGCCATGATGATGCGCGCCATGCCGCCGACGAGAAGCCCGGCGACGACTTCCTGCGTCAGGATCACGCCGAGCGCGATGGGCGAGGTGGAATCGACATGCGGATAAGTGCCGGCGAGCGCAGGGGCCATCGCGAACGAAATCGCCAGCGCGAGCGCGAGGCGCACGCGCGAGGGAACGCCCGCGTCTCCGATTGCAGGCAAGAGCATGACCATGCTGCCGACACGCGCGAAGACGAGGAAGTAGAGTAGGAACGTCCCCGATAGATCGTTGAGATGGATCGCCACGGCTGCCCGCTAATAAGCCGATATCTTGGCGGCGACATCCGTCATGAAGGAGTTCATCGCCGAGCCCGCAAAAGGCAGCGTGATGAGCAGCACAAGGAAGATCGCGATGATCTTCGGCACGAAGACCAGTGTCTGTTCCTGGATCTGCGTGAGTGCCTGAAGCAGGCCCACGGCAAGACCGACGACGAGCGCGGCCAGCATGGCGGGCGCGGCGATCTCCAGAAGAACCCAGATGCTCTGGCGCGCAAAGTCGATGGAATCGGCGGATGTCATGATGTGTGTTTCTTTCGCGTCAGATCGGCATCTGCATGATGGACTGGTAGGCCTGGATGACCTTGTCGCGAACGGCGACCACGGTATCCAAGGTGAGTTCGGCCTGGTTGACGGCGTTGACGACGCTGACCATGTCGCCCTTGCCCGCGGCCTGTTGGGCGGCCGCCTGTTCGCCCTGCTTCATCGTGCCGATGGCGTCCTTCATTGCGCCCGACAGGAAATCGCCGAAGCTGGAGCCCGCGGTTTGCGCGGCGCCCGACGCGGCGGAGCCGCCGAGTTTTGCGGTCGCCTGATAGGCGGCGACGCCTGCAATAGGTGCAACCATCGTTTAGCTCCTTAGCGCTTCAGAAGATCGACGGTGCGCGCGAGCATGGACTTCGTCGCTTCCATCACGTTGAGGTCTGCTTCGTAGGAGCGCTGCGCTTCGCGCATGTCCATCACTTCGATCAGCGGATTGACGTTGGGCAGTTTCACATAGCCCTGCTTGTCGGCACCGGGATTGCCTGGATCGTATTGCGAGCGGAATTCGCTCTGGTCCTCGATCGGCTTGCCGGCTTCGACCAGCGTGGCATTGAGATCGCGATCGAACTCCGACTTCACCGTCGCAACCTTGCGGCGATAGGGATCGCCGTTCGGCGAGGATGCCGTGGAATTGGCGTTGGCGATGTTTTCTGCGATGACGCGCATGCGGTTGGATTGCGCGCGCATGCCCGACGCAGCAATCACCATGGAAGCATTCAGATCCATTTGCCGTCACTCCTTACGGGTTGCCGATGGCGGTGCGCATCATCGAGATGGCCTTGCCATAGAGGTTGGTCGCGGCCTGAAATTGCGCCTGCGTGTCCGATACTTTGATCATCTCCGCTTCGAGCGAAACGGTATTGCCGGTTACCGATGCTTCGGTGTCCGGCGAGTCCACGCCCGTGTAATCGCCCGACTGCGACGGGGTGATGTTGATGTGCTTGGCGTTGGTTGTGATGAGGCCGGCGCCATTGTCGCCGCCGACGCGCTTCATCATGTCCTCGAAATTCATCGGCTTCAGATCGCGGGCGAGATAGCCCGGCGAATCCGCGTTGGCGACGTTCTGCGAGAGCGTGTCCTGCCGTGCATTGAGCCACGACATGCGTTCGCGCAACATTCCCAAAAGCGGGATATCGGCAATCTGCATGAGCCCCTCCTTTTACGGATCGTTAGCCTTAACGGCCACGAGATTGCGCTCGAACGATTAAGCGCCGCTTAACAACGTGGAGCTTTCTGCCCGGCAGTTTTTTCCGCCTCTTAACTGCCGCTTAAGGTTACCGCGGTTTGAATGCGCGCCATGGACGTTCTCGATCTTGGACGATATTTCGCTTCCCTGCTTCTCGTCGGCGGGCTTCTCGGTGTCGCGTGGCTGGCGGCGAAGCGATACGGCGTACCCGGCGTTCTGCCCGGCACGACGCAAAAGCGCATGAGCGTTGTTGAAACGCTGATGATCGGTCCGCGCCACAAGCTCTTTCTTCTGCGCCGCGACGGCGTGGAGCATCTTCTTCTTGTCGGACCGAACGGTGCGAGCGTCGTCGAGAACGGCATTCCGGCGCAAGTCGCGGCCGAAGTCTCACAACCCATGACACTGGCGCCGGAGACCGCGGCATGAGCAAACGCCTTCTCGGCTTCGCCATCGCGGCGTTGCTTGTGCTCGTGCCGAGCGTGGCCTTCGCTGCGGCGCCGGCCGCCGCTGCTGCCGCTTCGGGCGCAGGTTCCTCCGCGCTTTCGATTGATCTGTCCGGCGGCATGTTCACGGACCGCATGGTCCAGATCATCGCACTCATCACCATCCTGAGCCTGGCCCCTTCCATCCTCATCATGATGACGAGCTTCGTGCGCATCGTCGTCGTGCTCTCGCTGTTGCGCACTGCGATAGGCGTTCAAACGTCTCCGCCCAACGCGGTGATCGTTTCGCTGTCGCTGTTTCTCACGCTGTTCGTGATGGGTCCGACCCTGCACGAGGCGTATCAGGCCGGCATCCAGCCCATGATGCAGGGCACGATGACCACCGAAGTGGCGATTACCAAGGCGGTCGTGCCGGTGAAAAAGTTCATGCTTGGCCATGTGCGCGACTCCGACCTGAAACTCTTCCTCGACATGAAGAAGCAGAAGCCGCCCAAGGATCCTGTACAGATCGAGATCACCACGCTCGCGCCGGCTTTCATGCTGTCGGAGTTGAAGCGCGCCTTCGAAATCGGCTTTCTGATATTCGTACCCTTCCTCATCATCGACATGGCTGTGGCATCCATCCTGATGTCCATGGGTATGATGATGCTGCCGCCAACGATCATCTCGCTGCCGTTCAAGCTGATTTTCTTCGTGCTGGTGGATGGATGGCGGCTGATCGCGGGATCGCTGGTGCAATCCTACATGCACGCGCCCCCACCGACGTAGCGGCATCCGTAGCGTAAATCTCGTCAGCGCCGATTTTCGGGCCTAATCTTTTCCAAAGAACGTGGGAGAGACGCCATGTACAAACCCGAACGCATCGATACCGACGAAGTTCTCTACGATTTAGCCGAGCACATCGCGACCATCACGCTGAACGCGCCGGACCGGATGAACACGATTTCCGGGCCGATGCTGCGCGCGCTCTCCGACTGCCTGCTTGAGGCCGATCGCGACCCCGATGTCCGCTGCATCATCCTGACGGGCAAGGGCCGCGCCTTCTGCGCGGGGCTCGATCTGAAATTGCAGACATCCGGCCAGCAAAGCGTCGGCGAAAGCGGAGTGAGCGCGACAGACATCGATCTTCGTTCCGCGCCACCCACAGTACTGCACGACATAAACACGCCGATCATCTGCGCCATCAACGGCGGCGCGGCCGGATATGGCGCGGACACTGCGATCGGCTGCGACATCCGGATCATGGCGCAATCGGCCAAGCTTGCCCTGTCGTTCTGTAAGCGCGGGATCCTGCCGGAGTCGGGCGGCACGTGGCTCCTGCCGCGGCTTCTCGGTTGGCAGAAGGCCGCGGAAATTATTTTCACCGGCCGCACGCTGCTTGCGGACGAAGCGCTTGAACACGGCCTCGTCGCGCGCGTGGTTCCGGATGCAGACCTGATGGATGTTGCGCGCGAACTGGCGCGGGAGATCGCGGCCAATGCGCCGCTCGCCGTGCAGGCGGCCAAGCGCATGATGCGCATGGGCCTGTCCGAGCCCTTCGGCGAACACGTCCACCACGTCTATCTGCAGCTTCTGCCGCTGATGCGGACGGAAGACGCCAAGGAAGGCATGCTGGCCTTCGTGCAGAAGCGGCAGCCTGCCTTCAAAGGCCGCTGACTTACCTGCGAGGTAATGGAATTGGTGCAGGCCCGGACTTATCTTCCGGGCCATGACCATTCAGCCCGTGGGAAGCCAGTTGCGCCAATGGCGCCAACGCCGCCGCCTGAGCCAGCTCGATCTGGCGACGGAAGCTGAGATATCGCCACGCCATCTGAGCTTTCTGGAAACCGGCCGCTCGCAACCCAGCCGTGAGATGGTTCTGCATCTTGCCGAACAGCTGAACGTGCCCATGCGCGAGCGCAACATGTTGCTGGTAGCGGCGGGGTTCGCGCCGATCTTTTCCGAACGCTCCCTCGACGATCCAGCGCTGGCCCCGGCGCGCGCCGCGATCGATGCCGTTCTGGAGGGACACAAGCCCTACC
>Ga0187809_10000182_pt1 | contig 41066 bp, 46 predicted proteins | sample NC_wetland_sal_i_8_FD_132415 | JGI IMG/M metagenome (GOLD analysis project Ga0187809, IMG submission 132415) | Wetland sediment microbial communities from Neuse River Estuary, North Carolina, USA - ASW_4 | ecosystem: Environmental > Aquatic > Freshwater > Wetlands > Sediment | place: USA: North... | reverse complement strand
GGTCCGTTCCCGAAACGCTTTATCGCGAAATCAGGGCGCTGCGAATTTATGAGGGGGCGACCGAGGTGCAGAAACTCGTCATCGCCCGGCAATTGCTGTCGGCGGCCGGCTGAGTTTCGGACCATTGCCACGGCAGGATGATGAGAAGAGAAGAGGAGAATGGCGTTTGAGCGCATTCCTTATTCCCGGAGAGGGCAAAGGCGAAAACGGCATGGCCGATGAAGCCGGAGCGCTGGACATTCTTCAGCCCTCGGGCTGGAAGAAGCCGAAAGGCTATGCCAACGGCGTCATGGGACGCGGCGCGATCGTCCTGACCGGCGGGCTGATCGGCTGGGATGCGGACCATGTTCTGGCCGACGGATTTGTCGCGCAGGTCGAGCAGACGCTTCGCAACATCGTCGCCGTGCTTGCACAGGGTGGTGCACGGCCCGAGCATATTGCGAGGCTCACCTGGTATGTGCGCAGCATCGATACCTATCGCCATTCGCTGAAGGAACTGAGCCCCGTCTACCGCGCCGTGATCGGCACGCACTATCCGGCGATGGCGCTCGTCGAAGTCTCGAACCTCGTCGAGCCGGACGCGCTCGTCGAAATCGAGGCGACAGCCATCATTCCAGATTAACGGCGGCAATGGCAGCAGCGAGGCAGCGGCATGCAGTTTTGCTATTTCGCCTTTTTCGAAGACCGGCAAAATGCCGCCGCGCGGATTTCCGCGGATGATCTCGGCCGCTTTCGGGCATGCATCCGCGGCCTGAAAGGCCTCGCCAAAGGTCATCTCTATACGCCCGCCATGGCGAGCGATCTTTACACGAATGACGGCCAGCCCCCTATATTCGGCCTGCAACTCTATTTTGACGCCATCGCGAGCCTGGAAAGTGCGATCGGACGCGACGGCGCCTTGAAAAGATTGGCGGAAAGCGGCGAGCTCGAAAGCCTGCGCTCAGCCCATATTACGCAGCAGGCGATGCTGAATCGCGAATTCGCGGTGCCCGATCCTGCGCCATCGACGGCGAATGCCTGCAGCTTTCTGGTCTACTACCCGGGACCAGCCGACGATGTTCATGAATGGCACGCCCACTATCTGACGAACCATCCGCCCCTCATGGCCTGCCTTCCGGGCGTTCGCGAGATCGAGGTCTTGACGCGTATCGACTGGATCGACGCCATGCCGTGGCAACGAACCCGGCACATGCAGCGCAACCGCATCATGTTCGACAGCGCCGAAGTGCTGACGGAGGCGTTGCATTCGCCGGTCCGTCATGAGATGCGCGCTGATTTCGAGCGGCTCCCGCCTTTTCAAGGCGGCAATTTCCATTATGCGATGGCTACCGAGGTCATCCGCCCGTCAAGCCGTAAGGAGGCGAACCATGGCTGAGCGGTCATTTGCCAGGGAAGTCGAGAAGCTCCGCCTCGGGGAAGGTGAGGAATTCCGCGGCGAAGGCATTCTCGCCATCACCAAGGCGCTGCTCGAATGCGGCGTCGGCTATGTCGGCGGCTACCAGGGCGCGCCGATCAGCCATTTGATGGACGTGCTCTCCGACGCGCAGGATATTCTGGGCGAACTCGGCGTTCATTTCGAGGCAAGCGCCTCTGAGGCCACCGCCGCCGCGATGCTCGCCGCCTCCGTCCATTATCCGATCCGGGGCGCGGCGACCTTTAAATCGACGGTCGGCGCCAATGTCGCTTCCGACGCGCTTTCCAACCTCGCCTCCGGCGGCGTTACCGGCGGCGCGCTGATTATCGTCGGCGAGGACTATGGCGAAGGCTCTTCGATCATGCAGGAGCGCAGCCATGCCTTCGCGATGAAGAGCCAGCTCTGGCTGCTCGACCCACGGCCCGACCTGCCGACCATCGTCAGGACGGTACGCCACGGTTTCGAGCTCTCGGAAACCTCGAACACGCCGGTGATGATGGAAGTCCGTATCCGCTGCTGCCATGTCCACGGCAGTTTTACGGCGAGCGACAACCAGCGGCCGTCCATGACGGTGGCGGACGCGCTGGAAAGGCCGATGCGCGACACCCAGCGCATCGTGCTGCCGCCGGCCTCCTTCCTGCACGAGAAGGAGAAGATCGAGAAGCGCTGGCCCGCAGCCGTCGATTACATCCGCGCCCATAAGGTCAACGAGTTCTTCGGACCCGAGACCGGCAAGATCGGCATCGTTATGCAGGGCGGCATGTACAATGGCGTCGTTCGCGCCCTGCAGCGCCTCGGCCTTTCCGACATCTATGGCGACACGGATGTGCCGCTCTACGTCCTGAATGCCGTCTATCCGCTGATCGACGACGAATTTCTCGATTTCTGCCGCGACAAGGATGCCGTGCTCGTGGTCGAGGAAGGCCAGCCGAACTATATCGAGCAGGCTTTTGCCGCGATGCTCTACAAGGCCGGAGCCACGACGAGGCTGGCCGGCAAGGATTATCTGCCGATGGCCGGCGAATATACCGGGCAGGTCATGCTCGACGGCATCGGCGCCTTCATCCGCGCCTTTTCGCCGGAGATGCTTTCCGACAGGGATCGCGCGCCGAACGAACCCTTTCGCGCGATCGAACTGCCGAACCTCGCCTCCGCCGTGCCGGGCCGTCCGCCCGGCTTCTGCACCGGCTGCCCGGAAAGGCCGATCTTCGCGGCGACGAAGCTGGTCGAGCAGGAACTCGGCCCCCATCACATCGCCTCCGATATCGGCTGCCATCTCTTCTCGATCATGCCGCCCTTCGAGCTTGGCGCGACGACCATGGGCTACGGGCTGGGGCCGGCGTCGGCCTCGGCCTTCAATGCGCCGGACGCCAAGCGGCGCTCGATCTCCTTCGTTGGGGACGGCGGTTTTTGGCACAACGGCCTGACCTCATCGATCGGCAATGCCGTCTTCAACAAGAACGATGGCGTCATCGTCATCGTCGACAATTACTATTCCGCGGCGACCGGCGGTCAGGACATCCTGTCCTCACGCGCCAGCAACAAGACGAAATCGACCAAGCATCCCATCACCGAAGCCGTGAAGGGCATGGGCGCGAAATGGGTGCGCCAGATCGACCGCACCTATGACGTGACGAAGATGCGCGACACGCTGAAGGAGGCGCTGACGACGCCCGAAAAAGGGCCGAAAGTCATCGTCGCCTCGTCGGAATGCATGCTCAACCGTCAGCGTCGCGAACGGCCGCTCTTGCAAAAGGCGATCAAGGGCGGCGAGCGCGTCGTCAAGCCGCGCTTCGGCGTCGATGAGGATGTCTGCACCGGCGATCACGCCTGTATGCGGCTGTCCGGCTGCCCGTCCCTCTCGGTCAAGGCGCTCGACGATCCGCTGCGCGACGATCCGGTCGCCCATATCGACCAAAGCTGCGTCGGCTGCGGCAATTGCGGCGAGGTGGCGGATGCGGCCGTGCTCTGCCCGTCCTTCTACCGCGCCGATACGGTGCATAATCCGACCGGCATGGAGCGCCTTGCCGACCGGCTGCGGCGGCGTGTGATTTCGTGGCTGCAGGCCCGGCGCGAGCGCCGCCGCATCCGCTTCGCAGAGATTTGAAATGAACGCTCCGCTCGTCCCGCATCGCGAAACAACTGATACGGACCGCATCATCAGCATCGCTACGCTCGCCGTTGGCGGGCAGGGCGGGGGCGTCCTCACCGACTGGATCGTCGATGTCGCCGAACGCAACGGCTACCGGGCGCAATCGACCTCCGTCGCGGGCGTCGCCCAGCGCACCGGCGCGACCATCTACTATGTCGAGATGTGCCCCGATCGCGGCCGCCAGCCGGTCTTCTCGCTTTCACCAGCGCCGGGCGATGTCGATATCCTGATCGCCGCCGAACTGATGGAAGCCGGGCGCGCCATCATGCGGGGCTTCGTCACGCCGGACCGCACGACGCTGATCGCCTCGGCCCACCGCATCGCCGCTGTTTCCGAGAAGATCGTGCCCGGCGACGGGCGCGGCAATTCGGACGAGGTCAAGGCGGCGGCGCTGAAGGCAGCTAGGAAGTTCGTTTCCTTCGATATGGAAAGGATCGCGGTCGAGGCCGGGAGCGTCATCTCCGCAAGCCTGTTCGGCGCCCTTGCCGGCGCCGGCGTGCTTCCCTTTGCCCGTGAAAGCTTCGAGGAGACGATCCGCGCCTCCGGCCGCGGCGTCGAGGCCAGCCTGAAAGCCTTTCGCAAGGCTTGCGAGAGGGCTCAGCAGGGCGAGCGGGCGGAAGAGGCGGCAGAACCGTCCGGACGAAAGCCGTTGCGCAAAGCCGAGGGTGCGCCGCATCTGGTCGCCGCGTGGCAAAAGATCCTCGACAGGATCACTGGGCTGCCGGCCCCGGTGCAGGAAATGGCCAAGCTCGGCGCGCGCAAGGTCGTCGATTATCAGGACGCTGAATATGGCGCGGAATATCTCGATCGGCTCTATGGGGCTGTCGCGCGCGATGCCGAGAGCAGGGGATATGAATTGTCGATAGCGGCGGCGAAATATCTCGCCAACGCCATGTGCTATGACGACATCATCCGCGTCGCCGACTTAAAGACGCGTTCGGCCCGCTCGGCGCGCGTGCGCAGCGAGATTGGTGTTGGCGAGGATACGGTGCTGCATCTCACCGAATATTTTCATCCGCGCATCGAGGAGTTTTGCGGGACGATGCCGGCCGGCTTTGGCAGTTGGATCGAAGCCCGGCCCGGCCTCGCAAAATGGCTCGACAAGCGCCTCAACAAAGGCCGGCACATTCGCACCGATGGGATCTTCGGTTTTTCGACGCTATGGGCGATCGCAGGTCTGCGCCGCTGGCGGCGGCGGCTGTTGCGCCATCGCGTTGAAACCGCCCATATCGAGCAATGGTACGCCATGGCCTTGGCGCGCGCGGAGACAAACTACGACCTCGCCGTCGAGATCCTTAAATGCCGGCGTCTGGTCAAGGGCTACAGCGATACGCACGCTCGCGGCCTGTCCAAATTCGACCGTGTTCTCTCCGCTCTCCCTATACTTGATGGCCGGTTCGACGCCGCCGATTGGCTGCGGCGTCTGAGGGAAGCAGCCCTCCAGGACGAGAAGGGCAAGATGCTCGACGGCGCGCTCGCAACGGTGGCGTCCTTCGCGGAGGCCGGAAATCCTTCGCGTGCATGATGCCGAGCCTGATTGATAGATTTCCTTGACCTTTCCGGCGGCGACGCTCGCCGCCGGGTGAATTCCCATCGGGCGGTCTAATCGGACGCCGAGCCATTCCCATCATGCTTTGCGCGTGAGCCAAGAACGCCGAAATCCTGCGATTTCAGTCCCTGGCCGCGCAGCATGCCTTCCGCCGCGAGGCCTCTGCGCAGTAATTCGCGAACCGCAGCGGCCCGACTTGGCATGCGCTGTTCAAAACGCCAGTTTTCCAGCGCCGTCAATTCCTCGGCGCTCAGCATGATCTGCAATCGTTCCGGTCGTTCGAGTTCAGCCATTGTTGCCTCCTTCATAACGACAATGAGTGGAATGAGTAAACAACGCAAAATGCTCCATGCGAGTTCCGGGGCGGGCGTCCTAATCGAATGAGTAAGCCGCTCAATCGACGGAAAGAGCTCAAAAGACGTCTTTGTCGATAAGGGCTAACTATATGTATACATTCAATAATTTCTACAATTCTCTTGCAGGTCCGTCAATGTCGGCGCATGATGGAGATAATTTTGGCGTCCCCGCCAAGAAAGGCAGGACGATGGTGTCATTTCTTTCCAAACAGCTGCGAGGCGACGTTTTGATGAGCGTCAGAGCCGAAATAGAACGCAACAGCGTCGTCAATGTGCGCGTGGTCGCGGAGAGGGTGCGAGTGCGCAACGCCGACGAGAATATCGCGCGGGAAGATATTGAGGAGATGGTCGTCAATGCCGCGTTGCAGCAGGGATGCGCCATTGAATTCGATGGCCTGATGGAAAAGGACGCCCGATCCCTCGGCCTCACCGTGCTGGAGCTTGAATTGAAAAAGGATCGTCCCCGCGCGTGACATCGGCGTGATATATATGCGAGGAGAGGATCACGACGGAAGCAGCAGGAGCGGCGGGTAATTGGGTTCTTTGTACGAAAAGGCGGGGAAATCCGGGCCTTCCATCATTGCCGTCGCCCCTATGATGGATTGGACGGACAGGCATTGCCGCTTCTTCCATCGCCAGCTGACGCGCCATGCGCTGCTTTATACCGAAATGGTGGTGGCCGACGCGGTGATCCATGGCGACCGGGCGCGGCTGCTCGGCTTTTCGCCCGAGGAACAGCCGATCGCGCTGCAACTCGGCGGTTCCGATCCGGCCAAACTGGCCGCTGCCGCCTCCGTCGGCGAGGCTTTCGGCTATCACGAAATCAATCTCAATGTCGGCTGCCCGTCGGACCGGGTGCAGTCCGGCGCCTTCGGCGCCTGCCTAATGAAGACGCCGGATCTCGTCGCCGATTGCGTCGAAGCGATGAAGCGGGCGGTTTCCATTCCCGTTACGGTGAAATGCCGCATCGGCGTCGATGAGCAGGACCCGAAGGTTGCGCTCGACGACCTGGCGGAGAAGGTTTTCGAGGCCGGCGCCGACGCGCTTTGGGTGCATGCGCGCAAAGCCTGGCTGCAGGGGCTGAGCCCGAAGGAAAACCGCGATATCCCGCCGCTCGACTATGACCGCGTCTATCGGCTGAAGGACAAATATCAGGGGCGTTTTATTGGCATCAATGGCGGCATCGCCTCGCTTGAGGAATGCCGCCGGCATCTCGACCGGGTGGACGGTGTCATGCTCGGGCGCGCCGCCTACCAGTACCCGCTCATTCTTGCCGGCGCGGACGATCTCATCGGCCGGCAGGCAGGCGGTTTGGATTACGGCCGGCTCATCGAGGCCATGGCGGATTATGCCGAAGCGCATATCGCCGCCGGCGGTCGGCTTGGGCATGTCGCGCGGCACATGGTCGGCTTGTTCCAAGGCCTCCCCGGCGCGCGGCGCTATCGACAAATCCTCTCGACGGAAGCGACGCGGGCGGGCGCCGGTCCGGATGTGCTGCGCGCCGCCTTCGCGGCCGTCGAGCAATTGCGTGTTGCCGCCTGAGGAACCTTCATGACCAAAGCATGATCTTTTCGGAAAACCGGGATCCACTTTTCCGGATCATGCTCTAATCGCGCAGGATCATCCTCTCGCCGCGCACCTCGAATCCGGACAGCGAATTGAGGAAATTCATGCCGAGCAGGCTCTGTCCGAGGCTGCCGGGCGGGGCGACGAGCACCTGCATATGCCGCCGCACGATGGCCCCGATGCGGATTTCCCTCACGCTCGCGGTCGCGGCGTTGGCGCGGCCATTCGCGGTCGTCACAGGGACCGAATAGGAAAGATCCTTCGTGTCGATGCCCGCCCGGCGGGCGTCCCGCGCGGAAAGAACCGTCGTCGTCGCCCCTGTATCGATGATCATCGGAATGGTGGCGCCGTTGACGCTGGCGCGGACGCCGAAATGGCCGTTGTCGAATTTGTCGAGCGTCACGCTTCTCTCTCCGTCGCGCCCGACGAAGGAAATCGGACTGCCCGGAACCAATCCGGCGGTGATGCGGCTGGCGAAATCCTGCAATTCGTAGCGATATTGATAGCCGGCCACGAGGGCGAAGAGGATCGCCAGCCACAGTACCAGATGGCGCGCGACATCGCCCATGCGCCGCCGCATGCCGAAAAGGCCGGCTGCGATGACCAGACCCCAGACGGCGAGATAGGCCGATTGTCCGAACTGCTCGTTGTCGATGCCGAAAGTCTCGCCAGCGTTGTTGTTCCAGGCGAGAAGCGCGACCGCGATGCCGATGATCGCGAGGATGAGAAGAAGGAGACGGTTGCGCATCGAGATCATGCGGACCCGCGTTCCCGCGCCATGCGTGCGCGCCGCGTTTCGCGCCGGGGCCGCCGCTCTACCGTTTCGAGCCGCGCCGGCAGCGTCGCCATGACGGCGCCGCGCTCTCCCGGGGTCATCGTCAGCCAGGCGCTGATTTCCTCACGCGTGCGGCCGCAGCCGAAGCAATAGCCGGTCTTCATATCGATGGAACAGACCAGGATGCAGGGAGATTCGATGCCGCTCATGCTTGTCTCTTCGTGCCTGCCGATCACATGATGCCTTTGCGCGGCCTTTGCAATAGCCGCGGCGGAGGGGGACTTGCGAGCCCTCGCTTCATGATAAGGCCGTGAGGGACATTGCGATGGCGACGCCCGAGGTCTATGCGAGGCGCATTCATGCGGGGAGCAAAATGACCAGCGGACTGCCCTTTGACGACTTTCGCTCGTTGCTTGCGAATCTGAGCCCGGTCGATGTCGCGGCCTCTAACAGCGCGCGGATAGAATTCCGGCAGGCCGGCGGCGACAGGAATTCGCCCGCGACAGTGGAAGGAGTTGCGGCGTGGCTCGCCGGTTCGAGGGGACGCGCCATGCCCGCGGTCGGGCGGCCGGTCCTGGCGATCTTCGCTGGCAATCACGGCGTCGCGGCCGAAGGGGTCTCGCCCCGCCCGCAGAGCGCGACGGCGGAAGAGGTGGCGCTTTGCGGCAGCGGCGGTGCCGCCGTCAACCGTCTCTGCGCTGTCGGCGATCTCGGCTTGAAGGTGCTTGATCTCGCGCTCGACCTTCCGACCGGAAACATCAGCCGCGAAGCCGCCTTCGACGAGCGCACTGCCGCGGCTACAATGGCGTTCGGTATGGAAGCGATCGCCGGCGGCGCCGATCTTCTCGGCATAGGCGATTTCGGCGTCGGCAATTCGACGGTGGCGGCTGCGATTGCCGCCGCGCTTTTCGGCGGCAGCGGAGTGGACTGGGTCGGCGCGGGCTCAGGCGCGGATGAGGCGATGATCGCGCGGAAAGCGGCCGTGGTCGATCGGGCGCTTGCCTGCCACGCCGGGCATTTCGACGATCCGCTGGAAGTGCTGCGGCGGCTCGGCGGGCGTGAATTCGCGGCGATTGCCGGCGCCATCCTTGCCGCGAGGATCGAAAAGATACCGGCCATCCTCGACGGCTATGCCGCGATGACCGCTGCGGCCGTGCTCCATAAAGCCAATCCGGCAGCGCTCGACCATTGCCGGCTGGCTTCAGCCCCTATCGAGCCGGCACAGGCGAAGCTGGCGGCGCTCATCGGCCTGAAGCCGCTGCTTGCCTTCGATGCAGGCGGTTCGGGCGGCGCTGGCGCTGCGATCGCCATGATTGCGGTCAAGAACGCGTTGCTTTGCCGTCAAGGAACCTGACGGCTTGTCGGGAGCATGATCTTGACGGAAAACCGGCGTCCACTTTTCCGCATCATGCTCTAGCGCCGGGCCAATTTGCGCGGCGCTTCGGTCGGCACAGGCGGCAACACTTCCATGACGCGGCTTATCGGGAAGATGGCAATGGCTTCGGTTCCCTCGCGCAGTTTGGAATGGAATTCGAACGTGCCGCCATGAAGCGCCATCAGCCCCTGGACGATCGGCAGCCCCAGTCCGGTTCCTTGCTCGGCGCTCTTGATGGCGATCGTTCCCTGGCCGAAGGCGGAGAGAATGACGGGAATTTCTTCCGCCGGAACGCCAGGTCCATTGTCCCGGATTGAGGCATATTGTCCGCCACCGGCGGTCCAGCCGACGCGGACGAGAATTTCGCCGCCGCTCGGCGTGAACTTGATGGCGTTCGACAGAAGATTGAGGACGATCTGGCGCACCGCGCGCTCGTCGGCGAAAAGGCGGGGCAGGCTCGGTTCGAATTGCTGGACGACGCGGATGTTCTTCGTTCGCGCCTTCAGTTCGATCAGATGGCAGCAATCCTCCGCAATGGCGGCCAGCGCCAATGGCTCCTCGTTCAACTGATAGCGGCCGGCCTCGATGCGCGACAGATCGAGGATCTCGTTAATGAGATCGAGCAGATGCTGGCCGGAATCGTGGATATCGCGTGCATATTCGCGGTAGGATTGGTTGTCGAGTCGGCCGAGAACTTCTTTTGCCATGACTTCCGAAAAGCCGAGTATGGCATTGAGCGGTGTGCGCAATTCATGGCTCATCGAGGCGAGAAAGCGGGATTTGGCGAGGTTGGCTTCCTCCGCTCGGCGCCGCGCCTCGTCCGACATCGATTTCGCCGTTTCGAGTTCGGCGATGAGACCATCTTTTTCGGATCGAAAGGAGAGGTACATCAAAGCCGAACGATTGAGATAGCTTGCGATGGTCAGGAAGAAAGGCAAGGACGCGAAGAGCAGCGCCGCCATCAGCGCGTCGACGGGCACAGCGTAATTTGCCGCCACCGTGGCGTATACAGTGACGGGAAGCGCAAAGGTGACGATCATCGCATAACGCAGCGAGGAGGTGATGATTGCGGTCGCCGCGATTGCGATCAGGAGGATGACGGCCTTGATGATGGTGAACTGGTCGACCCGGCATTCCGCACAGCCCAGCGAGGCAAAATAGGCCCAGGCGAGGCCGCTGCAGAAATGCGCCGAAAGAAGGGTCCGTATTTCCGCGGCGACATTGATGGAAGCCGTCTCCATCCGTTCCACGCGACGAGCCGCCATCGCCAGGATGGCGTAAAACACGGTGGAGAAGAATGCCCAGATGAGGATGTCCGCGCCCATTCCAGCGAAAAGGCCGCCGGCGGTAACGAGAAAAACCATCAGCGGGATGGCCATCGCGCTGGCGACCACGGAACCGGCATGCAGTTTGAGAAGTTCCCGGTCGAAAGCGGGATTGCCGGCCTGCAGGGAAAGACGGTCGCGCGTTTTGCGCACGGCCCGGGCCACGTCGCTATTGCGGCGCGTTCTCGTCCGATCGACAATGATCTTATCCGCGGTTTGCGGTGCGTTTAGCGACATTCCGCCATGGCTGCATGGTTACTGGTAAGAATTCGCAAACTACGTTTGAATGATTAAGAGACCCTTTTGCGATGACTGAGCGCTGGACCTATGGCCGTTTTCGCCGGTATCGCTCCCCGCCGGCCTCCCGGTGGGCGCGGCTTGTGGACTTTGCTGTTGCGCTCACTATTCTCGCCGTCGCCGTCTTCTTCGTCCTGCGCCTGCACAAGCTCGATGTCGAAAAGGTGGTCGGCGTCCCCATTCTCATCGATGGCGACAGCCTGCGTCTCGGAGGAGAGCGGATCAGACTGAAAGGGATCGACGCGCCGGAGTACGCCCAGACGTGCACCAAGGCGGGAATGATTTACCCATGCGGACATTTTGCGCGGCAAGCGCTTGCAAGCATGATTGCGGGCCGCGAAGTCGCGTGTAAGGGATGGGAACGCGACCGCTACGGTCGGGTGATCGCCATATGCCGGATCGACGAAACGAATCTAAACCGACAGATGGTCGAGGAAGGGTGGGCGGTCGCCTATGGCAAATACCGAGATTCCGAGCGCAAGGCGCGCAAAGGAAAACGCGGAATTTGGGCAGGAACTTTCGAGGCGCCCCGCAAATGGCGCCGAGACCACGGCGTGCCGGAAAACGACACCAATCCGGAAGGCAGCGCCTGGACCTGGCTTAGAGAGTTCTTTCGCCTGAAATGAATTGCGTCAAGAATGCCGTACTGTTTTGAAAACAGAGAAGGACGAAGCGGAGCAGATGAAACTTTTCGATGGCGGGCGCGCGCCCAATCCGAGGCGCGTCAGGGTTTTTCTGGCCGAAAAGGGCATTGATGTGCCGCTGGTGCCGGTCGACATGGGCGCGCTCGAGCACAAATCGGCGGAGGTGACATCGCGCAACCCGCTGCAGCGCCTCCCGGTCCTCGAACTTGATGACGGCACGATCCTGACCGAATCGGTGGCGATATGCCGCTATTTCGAAGAATTGCACCCAAAACCGCCGCTTTTCGGCGCCGGCGCCCTTGGAAAGGCGCTGGTGGAGATGTGGCAGCGCCGGATGGAACTGAACTTCATGTTCGCTGTGCAGCAGGCTTTCCGTCATATTCATCCCGCCATGAAGGATTGGGAAGTGCCCCAAATTCCTGAGTGGGGAGAGGCCAACAAGCCGAAGGCCCTCGATTTTCTCGCGTTTCTCGATGACGAATTGGCCGCCAGGGAATTCATCGCCGGCGACGCCTATTCGATAGCCGATATCACGGGCATGATCGCCGTGGATTTCATGAAGCCGGCGCGCATCCAGCTTCCGGAGAACCTGGTGAACGTCCGGCGCTGGTATGACGCCGTCTCATCACGGCCGAGCGCTAAAGCATGATCCGGAAAAGTGGATTCCGGTTTTCCGAAAGATCATGCTCGAAGAAAACAAACAGAAACATGATGCGATTCCATTTGATCGCATCATGTTTCCGGGCTTGAGCAATTCCTCCCGTGGACAGCGAACTTGATAGGCTTGCCCGGCAAGCCCGCGCCTGCCGTTTGTGCCGCGACAGCCCGGCCGGCATTCCGCTTCCGCATGAGCCCAGGCCCGTCTTCACCGTTTCCACCAAAGCGCGGATATTGATCGCGAGCCAAGCACCGGGCGTACGTGTCAACGAGAGCGGAAGGCCCTTTACAGACCGGTCCGGCGACCGCCTGCGCGAATGGATGGCCGTCTCCCTGGAAGAGTTTTACGATCCAGATCTGATCGCGATCCTGCCCATGGGCTTCTGTTTTCCCGGCAATGATCGTTACGGCGGCGACCTCCCGCCACGGCGCGAATGCGCGCCCAGATGGCGCGCCGATATGCTTGCGCTGATGCTGCAGATCGATCTCGTCCTGGTGATCGGCCAATATGCGCAAAACTGGCATCTGGGGAAGGCGAGGGGCGCCTCCCTCGGCGAGACGGTGCGCGATTGGCGCCTACACATGCGCCGCAACATCATGCCCTTGCCGCATCCTTCCTGGCGCAACACCGCCTGGCTGAAGCGCAATCCGTGGTTCGAAAAAGAATTGCTGCCGGTCCTTAGGAAGGAAATCCGTGACCGGATTTCCCCGCCAGAATAGAAAGCGGCGTTACGGAACGGCTCGCGGCGAGGAATTTCTTTCTTGTGAAGACGGGGTGACTTCCTCCAGAATGGGGAAAAATATTCTCCTGGAGCCGCCATGGATCGCCTGGATCGGAAAATTCTTCGCCTTTTGCAGGAAGATGCGACCCTTGCCGTCGCGGACGTCGCGAAAAAAGTCGGCCTGTCGACGACGCCCTGCTGGCGGCGCATACAGAAGCTGGAGGAAGAGGGCGTCATCCGCCGCAAGGTGGCGGTGCTTGATCCCGCCCGGATCAATGCGCGTGTCAACGTCTTCGTCTCCATCCGGACGAGTTCGCATTCCAACGAATGGCTGAGACGCTTCTCGGAAGTCGTGCAGGAATTTCCCGAGGTGGTGGAATTCTACCGAATGAGCGGCGAGGTTGACTATCTGCTGCGTGTCGTGGTGCCCGACATTGCCGCCTACGACGCCTTCTATAAACGCCTTATCGCCAAGATCGAGATCCGCGACGTCTCCTCGGCCTTCGCCATGGAGCAGATCAAATACACGACCGAAATGCCGCTGGACTACATGGTGCTGGAAAAGGATTCCAACGCCTCGGCTGCTTGAGTGACACGGTCCCCTTCGAGGCGAGCCTCGAAGGGCGAGCTTCGAAGGACACACTGTACTGCTGCAGGTCGGCGCGCCTGCATGTAGTTCTTTCTTTCTCTCTCTCTCTCTTTCCTCCAAATCCTTTCATGCAGCCATCAGCATTATTGATGTGACAGGCGGCGGCCGGATGCCTACTTTCCGCGCCTTCCGGAGACAATCATGAGCGAAGAGAACGCGAAGAGAGAATTCTGGCGCGGCGCGCGTTCGAGCGTCCCGATCATCGTCGCCGTTATTCCCTTCGGCCTGCTGTTCGGCGCGCTGGCGGTCGACAACGGGATTTCGCCGGGCAAGGCGGTGCTGATGAGCGCTGCGATATTCGGCGGCGCCAGCCAGATGGTGGGCATCGAGCTCTTCGGCCAGAAGATTTCGCCGCTCCTCATCGTCTTCTCGATCTTTGCGGTGAATTTCCGCCACGTCCTCTATTCGGCTGCGATCGGACGTCATTTCGCCCGCTGGCCGGCCGCGAAGCAGGCGGTCGCCTTTTTCTTGCTCACCGATCCGCAATATGCGGAAGCGGAGCGGAAGGTCGAAGAGAACGGGAAGGTGGGTTTCGCCTGGTATCTCGGAATGGGTCTGGCGCTTTATTTCACCTGGATCGCTGAGACGTTGCTGGGCGCGCTGTTCGGGCGACTGATCCGCAATCCCGAAGCGCTCGGCATCGATTTTCTTCTGCCGATCTATTTTCTCGGGCTCGTCATGGAGTTCCGCAAGCGCCCGCTCTGGCTGCCGGTCGTCCTTGCCAGCGCCATAGCATCGACGCTCGCCTATAAATTCGTCGGCTCGCCATGGCATGTCTCGCTCGGGGCGCTCGCCGGCATTGCGCTGGCGGCCTCAATGCCCGCGAAACGGCAGAGCGCCCGCGACCTCGCGATGACGGCGGAGCGGAGCGAGCCATGACGACCATCCTCATCATATTGGCTGGCGCCGTGCTCACCTATCTCACGCGCATCGGCGGGCATCTGGTCCTGTCGCGCTTCGAGAACATTCCCCCGCGCGTCGAGGCGGCGTTGGACGCCGTGCCGGCGGCGGTGCTGACCACTTTGGTCGCGCCCGAACTTCTTTCAGCCGGACCCGCCGAGATCATCGCGCTCTTGGCTGCCGGGCTGGTAGCGCTCAAGCGCGGCATGCTGGAAATGTTCCTGACTGGCGCGATAACGCTGATCGTGTTGCGCCAGTTCATGGGGTAGGGGAAACAGGATGGCCATCGTGGCGAAAATGCGTATTGTCTCAAGGGAATCCCGGAGGAAGACGCGATGCTCTTCGCAATCCTGCTTTGCAGCACCTATGCCGGCCATCCCGACATGAATTTCTGCACGCCGTTCCATGCCACGCATTACAAGTCGCGCTCCGCATGCGAACAGGAACTGGTCAAATTGCGCGCGGAGGCACGCGGAAAAGGCGTGGCGATCGAAGGCGCAACGACCGCCAATGGGATCAAGTCAGAGACCAGGATGGTCTGCAAGCAAAGCTGAACACAGGCAATCTCGCTTCCTGCCCTTTTCCCGGATCAGGCAAGCGGAGCCGTCGCCGCTTCCAGCCATTTCAGCGTTTCGCCATCCACCAGCGGCGCGATCTCATAGAAGACCTTCGCGTGGTAATCGTCGAGCCAGGTGATTTCCTCCGCCGTCATTAAATTCTTGTCGATGAGGCGGCGGTCGAAAGGCGCCAGCGTCAGCGTCTCGAAACCATGCATGGCGATGTCGCCGCCCTTCACCTCTTCGATCGGCGTGACGAGGATCAGGTTTTCCAGTCGGATGCCGTAATGGCCTTCCCTGTAATAGCCGGGCTCATTGGAAAGGATCATGCCGGTGAGAAGCTTCTCCGTGCCCATGCGCGAGATGCGCTGCGGGCCCTCATGCACCGAAAGATAGGAGCCGACGCCATGGCCGGTGCCATGGGCGTAATCGAGGCCAGCCTTCCACAGCGCCACGCGCGCGACCGCGTCGATGTCGGAGCCGCGCGTGCCGATCGGGAAGCGCAGCATCGAAATGCCGATCATGCCTTTCAGGACGAGCGTATAGCGCTGCCGCATTTCCTCCGTCGGCGTGCCGATGGCGATGGTGCGGGTGATGTCGGTGGTGCCGTCCGTATATTGCGCGCCGGAATCGACGAGATAAAGCTCGCCCGCCCGCAGCTTCCGGTTGGTCTTCGTGGTGACACGGTAGTGGATAATCGCGCCGTTTGGGCCCGCTCCGGAAATCGTATCGAAGGAGATGTCGCGAAGCGGCATCTGCAAATCCTCGCCGGTGCCGCGACGAAAGTCTTCGAGCGCGGCGGCGACGCCGATCTCGTCGAGGGAGCCGGGCTGCTGGCGGTCGAGCCAGGCGAGGAATTTCGTCACCGCCGCGCCGTCGCGCCTGTGCGCCGTCTTCGTCCCGGCGATTTCGGCCTCGTTCTTGCTCGCGCGGGGGAGCTTTGCCGGGTCGGAAAGCGCGATGACTTTGCCGCCATTCTCCTCGACCAGCTGCCGCAGGCGATCGGCCGCCAACACTGGATCCAGCGCGATCGCAGCGCCGGATTTCGCCAATGCGATCAACTCGGCTTCCAGCCTCTCCGGCGGAAAAAGATCGGCAAGCTGGGTGAGATAGGCTTTTACCTCGATGGAAAGCTTTCGTTCGTCCATGAACAGGCGGTGCGCGCTGTCGGCTGCTATGAAGGCGAAGCCCAGCGCCAGTGGCGTATGCGGCACGTCATGGCCGCGGATATTGAAAGCCCAGGCAACCGAGGAGGGGTCGGTCAGGACCGTGAAAGCCGCGCCGCTGTCGCGGACGGCATCCGTCAGGCGCTTCAGCTTCTCCTTCGCCAGTTCGCCGGCATATTCCTTCGGATGCATTTCCACCGGCTCCAGCGGAGGTTCGGGCCGGTTGCTCCACAGAAGGTCGATCGGGTTTTGGTCGAGGGCGACGAGTTCCGCGCCTTTCTCCTTCGCCGAATCGGCAAGCCGTTCCGCCTCGCCGATTGTATGGAGCCAGGGGTCGAAACCGATCCGCATTCCCTTGGCGAGATGGAGTCTCAGCCATCTCTCGGGCGGCAGGTCGATCAGGCTTTCGATCGTGAAGAGCGATTGATCGGTCTGTTCGCGCGCCTGGAGCGTGTAGCGGCCGTCCACGAACAGGAAGGCTTTTTCGGCCATCACGATCGCCACGCCCGCCGAGCCGGTGAATCCCGTCAACCAGCGCAGTCTTTCCGAACAGGCCGGCACATATTCGCCCTGATGCTCGTCGGCACGGGGAACAATAAAGCCGTCCAGTTTGTGTTCCATCAGCCATCGGCGCAGGCGCGGCAGCCTTTCCCGGCCCTGCGCGGGGTCTGTCTTGACGTCGAAGGACTGGAACATCGGGAGGCTCTCGGAAGCGAAACAGGCGGCAGACGGTAGCTGTCCGGCGTCACGCTTGCAACGTGAACCCAGCGATTTCCCGTCTGCGCAAAATCGAAATGCTGCATTGCACAAAAAGCGATGGTGCAATTGGTCAGTATAACTTACCTATTTCCCGAGAATGAACGCCGGGCTCATGGAGGCCGATATGGCAAGGACTGCAAGAGGACGCTTCTTCCGCAACGCTTTCGAGGCCGTCGTGGCGGCGCGCAGCGCACAGGCCGACCGCTATGTCAGTTCAGCGCTGCTTCGGTTCGACGACGAGACCTTGCGCGCCTATGGCTATCGGCGGCATGAGCTCGAGCGCGAGGCCCGCGGCGCATCGCCCTTCTTTTTCTGATTGGACATCGCTCGCGCTGTCAGAGCAGTTGGATCGTTTCTTCTATCCCGCTCGTAAGCCTCGCCTCGACCTGATCCATCGGTGCGAGGAGCGTCCAGGTCACGCCGTCATTTCCGTATTCCAGCGCGCCGGACCCGTTCAAGGCCATCGGCGCGACGCGCTCCAGCACGACCGAGCCGAAGCCCCGCCGGGTCGGCCGGGCGATTTCTAGCGCGCAGTTTTCCCGCCATACGAGTTGGAACATCTCGCCTTTTTCCGGGTGGGCGTCGATACTCCAATCCACGCTGATCGTGCCTTGCATATGCAAGAGAGCGCCGTGCTTGGCGGAGTTTGTCGCGAGTTCGTGGAAGGCGATGCCGAGATGCTGGACCGCATTGGGCGACAGCGTCAGGGCAGGGCCGGACAGGGTCACACGATTCGCCTGATCAAACGGCTTCAACTGCGCCGCAATAAGTTCCGATAGCGTGGCGCCTTTCCAGTCGGCCATGACCAGAAGATCATGTGAACTCGACAGCGCCATGATCCTTTCATGGATCTGATTTTCAAACTCGCCGGCGGAGCAGGCCCGCTTGTTGGTTTCGCGTATCATGGCCAAGATCACCGCATATTGATTCTTTACGCGGTGGTTGACCTCTCTCATCAAAAGCCGGATCCGCCGCTCCACCTCCTTGCGATAGGTGATGTCGCGCGCGATCTTCGACGCCCCGATAATACGGCCGTTCCTGTCCTTGATAGGGGAGATCGTCAATTCGATCTGGACATCCGTGCCGTCCTTGCGCTTGCGGACCGTCTCGAATGGCTCCACCCTTTCGCCGGCGCGGATGCGCTGCAATATGCGTATTTCCTCGCTCTGGCGGTCTTGCGGGATGATCATGAGAATGGAGCGGCCGACCGCCTCATCCGCCGGGTAGCCGAAAAGCTGTTCGGCAGCACGGTTCCAAGTCCGGACAATTCCGTTCAGATCCTTTGAAACGATGGCATCGAAGGAAGATTCCACGATTGCCGCCAGCCTGAGGCTATCCTCGTCAGGATTGAACTGAGCGTCCATTTTTCACCTAGCTCCAACGCACTTTTAACGTGCTTCGTGGCCGGCTGCATTCAAATTTGTAAAAATGGAAGGGAAATTCCGTTTGGCGATAGCCGTAGGGAAGAAATATGCCGCAAGGGTAGCAATGGAACGAGATCAGGGCCGGGGCGTTGTCTTGCGGTTGGATGCAATAGGAGAGGCTGACATGCTTTATTGGGCACTCGTGTTCTTCATCATAGCGCTGATTGCCGGCGCCCTTGGATTTGGCGGCGTGGCCGGCGCAGCAGCCGGCATCGCGCATATCATCTTCTATATCTTCCTCATCCTGCTGATCATCTCGCTGATCGCGCACTTCATGCGACGCGTTTGATGCGAACGGAATCCGGGTGGCGTTAGCGCTTCATGTGGAGCGTCACCCATCCCTGCCTCGGCAGGGTTGAAACGTGACGAAACCCTTGCGTCGCATAGGCGGCGATGACGGCGCGGCGCTGGCGGTCGAGAATGCCCGAGAGGATGAGCGAACCTCCGGGCGAGAGGTGGAGCGACATTGACGGCGCGAGTTTCATCAGCGGCCGGGCGAGGATGTTGGCCACGACAAGGTCGAAGGGGCCGCGCGCTTCAAACAAGGGATCGTGAAAACCTGCCGCGCAGCGGGTTTCAACCCAGGCCTCGACGCCGTTCAATCGGACATTCTGTGCCGCCACTTTCGTCGCAATCGGATCGATGTCCGTAGCGAGGACGGGAATACGCGCGCGTTTGGCCAACGCGATCGCCAGGACGGCGCTTCCCGTTCCAAGGTCGAGCGCATTTCGCGGCCTTTCGCGCCGCACGACCGCTTCCAGCATGTCGAGGCAGCCGGACGTCGTGCCGTGATGGCCGGTGCCGAAGGCTTGTCCGGCATCGATTTCTATTGCCATATCGCCGATGCGCTTTTTAGCGCGGTCATGTGATCCGTGGATAAGGAAACGACCGGCTCGGACCGGCTGGAGGCCTTCGAGAGACTTTGTCACCCAATCGATGTCAGGCAATATTTCGCGTTCGACCTGCGGGACGGAAGGCAAAGCATGCTGCAATATCGCGGCGATCTTCTCGCCGATCGCATCCGGGTCATCTTCGGCGTAAACTGAAATCTCGTGCAAATCGCGCTTTTCATCGAGTTCGATGAGGGCAAGCGGCAGACCGTCATCCTCGAAAGCGCTTTCGAGTGCCCGGTAGGCGCGACGGGCATTTTCGCCGGCGGCGGCGAAATAAAAGCGGGTCTGAGGCAATTCGTTTGTATCCGATCAGGCGCCGGCTTCCAGGCGTTTCAGCTTGGCCATTGCCGCTTTCTCGTCCTCGCCGTAGGCGATCGTGCCGACAAAGGCGCCGTTGCGGTCGAGCAGCAGGATCGAGGCGGTATGGTCCATGGTGTAGTCGTCGGCGTTGTCGCCCGGAATCTTGCGGAAATAGATGCCGAAGGATTTCGCCATCGCTTCCACCTTCGCCGGGTCGCCGGAAATGCCGATGATACGCTTCGAGACATTGCTGACATACTGGTCCATGACCTTGGGCGTGTCGCGCTCCGGATCTATGGTGATGAAATAGGCTTTGACGTCCTTTGCCTCGGGACCGAGCTTCTTCAGCCATGCATCAAGCTCGAAAAGCGTCGTCGGGCAGACTTCGGGACAATGGGTGTAGCCGAAGAAAAGCGCGCTCGGATGGCCCCGGAACGCGGCCTCGGTGATCGGCTTGTCAAATTGGTCGACCAGTTGGAAGGGCGCGCCGAAAGCCTCGCCGGAATGGCGCTGCGCGTACCAGTCGAAGGTCAGCCAGCCTATTCCCGCGATCATCAGCGCGAGGATGGCGACGGAAATTGAACGCATCATGGGGCTTGTCCGGCGTGTTTTCGGAGGCGTCCGCGCAGCGTGGGCCCTCCATTCCCGTAAATCCACAACATAGAATCGATGCTGGATATGGCAAAGGCGCCTTGTTGCCGCAAGAGCCGTTGCATTCCTGCCGCCGCGTCCCCAATTTTCCCGCGACCAGGATTAATCGAGGAATCCCATGAAAACGATCGGCGTCGCTCTTGCCGCAGCTTTGCTTTCCCTCTCCGTCGCGCCGTCCCTCGCCAAGGACGCCGAGCCCAAGCAAGTGGGAAAGGTCGGCGTCGACTGGATCGGCAACGACATCGTCGTAGATGCCATCAAGGATCCGAAGGTGGATGGCGTCACCTGTCACATCGCCTATTTTGACCGCAGCATCATCGACCGGTTGCATAAGGGCAACTGGTTCGAGGATCCCTCCAACACGGCCATTTCTTGCCGCCAGACAGGGCCGATCACCATCGGCGACATCAACCTTTCCGAAAAGGGCGAGGAGGTGTTCAAGCAGGGCCTCAGCCTCGTCTGGAAGAAGCAGGTGGTGAACCGCATCTACGACAAGGCCAACAACACGCTGATCTATCTCGCCCATTCCCGGCAGGTGCAGAACGGTTCGGCGAAGATGTCGATCTCGACCGTACCGCTCTATGGCCAGCAGGTCGTGTGGTCGAAGGGCAGCCCGGACAAGGCGGATCAGAAGGACGGTGCGGCGGCGAAAAAGGCGGGCCAGTAAGAATTTGCCGGCTTCCGAATCCGCACTCACGTGTGTTGTGCGAAGGAGCCGGTTGGCATAAGCCGCTTGCATGAGCCCTTCGCCCGATCTTCGTTTTCTGGACTCCGAACCGCGCATCCATCCGACGGCGGAACTTAAATCTTGCCGCCTCGGCCGCTATGCGGCGATCGGAGAGCGTGCGATCCTGCGGGAAGTCACGGTCGGCGATTTCTCCTATTTCGAGCGCAATGCCGAAGCGATCTACACGGAGATCGGCAAGTTCTGCTCGATCGCGGCCAATACGCGCATCAATGCGCTGGAGCATCCGCTGGAACGGGCGACGACGCACAAGATCACCTACCGGCCGAACGAATATTTCCGCTATCTCGGCGTGGACCAGGACTTTCGCGAGCGAAGACGGCGGAAGCGCGTGATCATTGGCCATGACGTCTGGATCGGCCACGGCGCCGTTGTGCTGCCCGGCGTGAGGATAGGGAACGGAGCGGTTGTCGGCGCCAACGCGGTGGTGGCCCGCGATGTCGATGCCTATCAGATCTTGGCCGGTGCGCCGGCCAAGATTATTCGGCCGCGCTTCGCGCCTGAAATTAGCATCCGGCTGGAAGCACTTGCCTGGTGGGATTGGCCGCTGGAGAAGGTTTTCGAGGCCATTCCGGACATGCAGAAAATGGATATCTTAAAATTTATCGAAAAGTGGAGCGATTAACCTGAAGAATTGAGGTTAACTTCCATAAAAGAAGGATTGCTAACGAATCCTTTCGATTAGAGGTTGTATTTCTCCCTCATAAGTAGTCTCCTTTGCTCGGAGGTAATAACGTCGAGCGGAAGGAACACTGCACTGAAATGGGAGAATACATCATGAAGAAGATTGTCATCACCATCGCTGCTGCCGCTGTTTCCTTGTCCACCGTCGCCGCTCAGGCCGGCGGCTGGGGATCGAATTTCGGCAACCGCACCATGGCAAACGGCAATGGCGTGTCGAGCGGGCTTCTCAACCTGTCGCCGTCCATCGGCCTCGGCAATGTCAAGCTGCTCAACGGCGTTTCGGTCCTTAACGGATCGCCGATCCTGAGCGGCAACGGCATCCTGTCGGGGGTGCTGAGCGGTATCGGCGTTTCCGGCATCCTCAGCGGCAACAACAACCGCAATGGTGGCGGGACCGGGCACGGCGGACACCACCGCCACTGAGATGTGGCGGCGGCCATGATGCCCTGGGCAGGAGGGGGGCCATCCCTCCTGCCTTCTGTCCTGTCGCGGATTCGAGCTTACAATTTCGTCCGGAATCCCAGAAAGGTATCCAGCGTCTTCTTGCGGATGTCGATCACCGACGTCCTGCATTCGCTGAAATCCGCCCGCGCGGCAAGCGACGTATTCTTGCGCATATCATAGGCAAGCTCGACATAGATGCCGTTCGAGCGCACCGTGTTCCTCAAGAGCAGATTATCTTCTCGCTGATGGAAAACGCCAACGCCGAATGCAACGGTATCGCTGAACGGGAATTTGGCCTCGACTTCGAGGCGCTGGCGCCAGCCTGCAAGAGGGTCATCGCTGTCGAGGAGGTCGTAGGAACCCGCCAGCGATCCGCGCAATTCGATGCCGCCCTTGATCTCCTGCTTCAGAAGCAGGCTGTAAACCGGTCGTGTCTCTTCATAAATGCCGTGTGCGCCTCTCAGTGTGGCCACGCCGAGCGACGCTTCCAGCGTCGTGCCGGCTCCGGTCTGGTAGTGAACCTCGCCGCGAAGCACGGTGTTGGCGAGGGGATAGGCAATCGGAGGATCGCCGATTTTCTCAGTGCCCACGAAAGCGGCGCTCGCGGCAAGTCCGTAGCGCAATTTGCCCTCTGAATGTCTCCATGTGGCGCCGAGGGCCAGTCTGTTCCTGTCTGGCTCGATCTTCGCCGGTTCGATCAGGTTCTGCTGAAAACGCGCCTTGCCGTAATGCTCCACGGTGTCGCCTGCTTCGAGGATCAGCGCATTGCCGCTTCCGAGATCAAAGCCCAGTTGCAGCGCGCCGCCGAAATCGTTGCTGAGCGTCCTCGTTCCGATGGCGAGGTCGCCGATGCGCAGATCGTCGCCGATCGAAGCGATCCGCCAGGTCAGCGTGCCGCGCAGCTCGATCCGGTCCGTCAGATGCCGATAGGCTTCGGCCAGGAGGATGAGGCTCTGGTCATTCTCGATCTTGATGCGGTCATAGGTCGTCGCCTGAAAAGCGGCGCCAAGTCGAACGTAGCCCTTGTCCTGCGCGAAAGTGTGGAAAAGCGAGCCGCGCAAATCCTGGTAGAAATCGGGGAATTCCAGGTCGCTGTCGAGAGCGTTGGTGGTGAAATGCTCGTCCAGCGAAATCGCGCCTTGCGTGGCGCTCGACCCAGCGGCGTTCCTGGTCGCGGCCGCGATTTCCGCGGCGGCTTCGGAAGAGGCGGTTTCAGCGTAAGCAGGCCCGGCAATCAGGAGATAGAGGATAGCGCCGACGCACCGAATCCGCATCACTTTCTTCCGCAAATACCCCTTCCGCCATGGGGGTGGTTATAACGGAAGGGGGGAGGTAAAACCGCGTGAAGCGGAAGGTGCAGGCACCATTGCCTGCGTGAGCGATATTCTCGCCTTTTAGTTGTATTTTACTCGCTCCAATATACCATCCAAGGTTGCATATGATTGTGGCGGCGGACGCGCTGCTTCGCGATCCCGCATCTTCGCGCTGGGCAGGCTCGGAACCAAAGCATCATCGATTCTGTTCTTTCATGGGCACGAAAGAAGGATGAGGCAGATGAAACGGACCCTTTCCATCGCGCTCGCCGCATTTTGCCTGACGATTTCGATTTCCGTCCCGGTTGGGGCGCAGAACCTGCCGACCCAGCATGAAGCCAAACAACCCGCGGCTGCCATGCCGAAATCGGACGTGACGCCGAACACGGGCGGCGTTGCCCCGGAGAATGAAAAGACGGGAAGCATCCCTCGCGACGACGCGATGAACAGCCTCTTGTCCGCTATTGCCCAAACCCATAGCAGCGCAACCGCGGTAAGTGCGATGAAGCAGGTGAGGGGTGTCCGTGTCGTTCGTATCAGCGATATCGCCAAGGGGGACGATGCGCGCACGGTGGCAAATGCAATGAAGGACAGTGGCAAGGACCGCAAGGCCCTGCAATCGGCGGTGCGCGCCAATCCTGCCTTGAGCGCCAAGCTTGAGGCGCAGAACACGAACGCTTCTCAGGTCGTGGCGGCGAAGATCGAAGCCGATGGAACCGTCACCGTATTCGCTGACTGATCAAGCGCGATCGCTCCTTCTCTGCCGGCCATTTTCGGCAGGCGGCTTAAATTTCAGAGCGCATGCCAAAATGGCGGCGGAATTCCTCTTCACGACGCCGTCATGAAGGACTAACCCATGTTGCAGGTCCGTGACGGCGGAGTCGCAGTGACGCCCCGGCACCGACGGTCGCACACGTCACGATACGAGCAGGGCATTGCGCTATGGACCAGAAAGCCGTTTCCCCCAAACTTGATCAGGGCCGCACCGAAGGTCTCGATGACTTCATGGAGAAACCGGGACTCGGCTTCCGGGTCGGCAAGGCTCTCGTCGATTGGGCCGAACGCCTCAATCTCAAATATTCCAAGGTCGGCAATCCTCCGGTTCATGATACGGCGACTTTCCCCTGGGCGGCAGATATCGAGAAGGAGTGGCGCCTCATCCGTGCCGAACTCGACAAGGTCCTGACGCGCAAGGACGATCTGCCGGGATTCCATGAAATACTGGAGGATGTCCGCACCATCTCGACCGACCGCAATTGGAAGACATTCGTGCTGACCGGCTACGGAACAGTCTCGGAGGGTGGGGTCAAGGCCTGCCCAGAAACCTGGCGCATCCTGCAGAAGATCCCCGGCTTGAAGGCGGCCATGTTCTCGATTTTTGAACCGGGAAAGCACCTGCCGGCGCATCGCGGCCCCTATAACGGCGTTCTGCGGCTGCATCTCGGCCTGAAAGTGCCGGCGGAGCGCGACAAGGTCGCCATCCGCGTCGTCGATCAGATCTGCCATTGGGACGAGGGCAAGATGCTCATCTTCGACGACGCCTACGACCACGAGGCATGGAACCTTTCGAACGAGGTGCGGGTGGTGCTGTTCGTCGATTTCGTCAAGCCGACGCGCTTCCCCGCAAGCCTCGTCAACAGCGCGCTTCTCAATCTCGCCCCTTTCACTCCCTTCGTCAGGGAAGGCTACAAGGCGCAGAAGAAGTGGGAGAAGCTGTTCTTCTCCGGCAAGACGGACGCGCACTGACACTCTGCCGCGCGGGGACATATGCCGGCTTTTCACCCCCTCCGGCCCTTCGGGCCACCTCCGCCTCGAGCTGGAGGAAAAGGGCGGTGCCCCTTTTTCCCTCCCCTGCAAGGGGAGGGTGCCGAGCGACGCGAGGCGGGTGGGGCGTGCCGCGAGCTATACCCGCCGCGTGGGGCCGGAAAGTCGATCCGGCTTCCGGCACGATCCAATGTCGTTCCCGTCTCCTACGCTCACGAGGACGTGAACGGAGCCGCGGAATAAATCTATTCCCGGCGCGGTCTCCCTCTCGAACGATAACACGTTCGGAAGGAGAACGAGCATGGGCAAGGAAAGAGAAAATGCAGGCCTAACGCGCAGACACGCGCTCGAATGCATGGCCTGGGCCGGGACCGGCGTTCTATGGACCGTTTCTGGCGGAATCCCGAAATCGCTCAGCCTGCTCGACGCCGCCGAAGCCGCCGAGGTTTCGCAGGGCGGCATGACCTTTCTGCAGATTTCCGACAGCCATGTCGGATTCGACAAGGAAAAGGAAGTGACCGCCGTCGATACGCTGACGGAGGCGATCGGCAAGGTAAAGACGCTTCCGGTCAAGCCCGCCTTCATGATCCACACCGGCGATATTACCCATCTCTCGAAGGACGGCGAGTTCGACGACGCCGCACGGATCATCGGCAGCACCGGTCTCGATGTCGGTTATGTTCCTGGAGAGCACGATCTGATCGATCCGGGGCAGGGCAAGGCCTATCTCGCACGTTACGGCAAGGGCACGCTCGGCGCCGGCTGGCATTCCTTTGATCATGGCGGCGTTCATTTCATCGGACTGGTGAACGTCGTCGATCTCAAGGCCGGAGGTCTTGGCAATCTCGGAGCCGAGCAGCTCGCCTGGCTGAAGAATGACCTCGAAGGCCGTTCCGCCTCGACGCCCATCGTCGTCTTCGCCCATATCCCGCTTTGGGCGGTTTATCCGAAATGGGGCTGGGGAACGGACGATGCGGCCCAGGCGCTCGCGCTGCTGAAGCGCTTCGGCTCCGTGACCGTGCTCAATGGCCACATCCATCAGATCGTTCAGAAGGTCGAAGGCAACATGACCTTTCACACAGCGCGCTCGACTGCTTTTCCGCAGCCCAGGCCGGGCACGGCTGAGAAGCCGGGGCCGATGATCGTTCCTGCCGATCAGTTGCGCTCGATGCTGGGCCTCACCTCGGTCGATTTCACGGTCGGGAAGGAAAGGCTCGCAATCACCGACACCAGCCTTGCCCGCGACGTCTGACGCAGACAGCCGAAGGAACATCTTCCATGCGCGCTACCCATCCGATTACTGCCCTGACCACTCTTGGAGCGGCGCTTTTGCTGCTTTTCCCACTAATGACGCCGGCATCGTCAAAGGAGATGCATGTGAGCATCTCCAACTTCACCTTCGAGCCGCGGACGACGACGATCGCCAGCGGCGAGACGGTCCGGTTCGTCAATTCCGATGATATGGTCCATACGATCGTCGCGGCGGACGGCAGCTTCCGCTCGGACGCGCTCGATACCGGCGATAGCTTCGCCAAAACCTTCCTCAAACCGGGCACATACGCCTATTTCTGTGGCCTCCACCCGTTCATGAAGGGTACAATCGTCGTCAAATGATCTCTTCATGTCGGTCCGTTACCCGACGCTAGGAAAGGCGTGAGCGCTTTGACAGGGGATCAGCCGGCAGCCCGGTTTCGGGAACTTGTCATGCCGCATCTTGATGATGCGCTGGCATTCGCGCGCTGGCTGACCGGCAATCGCGACGATGCGGAGGATGTGGTGCAGGAGGCCTGCCTCAAAGCTTTTGCTTCGATCGGGGGCGGCGCGATTCTCCGCCCCCGCGCCTGGCTGCTGGCGATCGTGCGCAACGCCGCCTTTACCTGGATGGCGAAGAACCGCCCGAAATGGCTGCTGACGCCCGGCGATGGAACCGAAATGGAACGGCTTGCCGGAACGGGCGATGCAGCCTTCTGCGAGACATCGATCGAGACGCCGGAAGCAGAACTGATCCGCAAGGCGGACGCGGCCGCCGTTCGGGAGGCGGTCACTGCCTTGCCTGTCCAACTCCGAGAGGTTCTCATATTACGGGAATTCAACGATTTGAGCTATCGCGAGATCGCTGATGTGCTTGCCGTCCCGATCGGCACCGTGATGTCGCGCCTTTCCCGTGCGCGCCTGCTGCTCGCCGCTTCGATCGCGGAGGACCATCGTGGCTGAAGCGCGCACATTGCCGGAAGAGGACTTTCTGCTCTTGAACGCGCTTGCCGACGGCGAACTCGATGCGCCGTCCGCCGCGGCGCTTGAACGCCGCATCGCGGATGAGCCGATCCTGCGCAAAAACTATGGCGCAATCGTCGCGACGCGCGATGCGCTTGGCCGGCTCGAACGTCCGGAAGTCGATGCGGATTTCCTCGGCCGCCTCGAATCCGCCCTCGCGCCCGGCCGGGCTACGGCATCCGCGCGGCGGGCTTCCTCTCGCTGGCAGGCGGATTGGCGCGCGCTTGCCGCATCCGTCCTCGTCGCTGTTTTCGCGGCGGGCAGCGGCGGCTACTGGCTCGGCGCGAGCGGCCCGAGCCAGGACCTCGCCGACCTCGTGGCGAGCAGCCATCGGAGGAGCCTGCTTGCCGCAAGCCCGGTCGACATTGCCTCGTCGAGCCGTCACACGGTAAAGCCCTGGCTTGACGGCCGGATCGGCATCTCGCCGCCGACGCCCGATCTTGCCGCCAAAGGCTTTGTCCTTGTCGGCGGTCGGGTCGATGTGATCGAGGGCCACGCCGTCCCAACGCTGGTCTATCGCCACAACGAGCATCTGATCACGGTAGTGGCCGAGCCGGCGGCGGCCGAGGTGTCAAAACCCGCGGATCGTGAAGCCGATGGCTACAATATGGTGAACTGGCGCGGTAATGGGTTCGATTATTGGGCGATTTCCGATCTGGAGCGCCCGGAACTGGATGATTTCGTCGCGCGCTATATCGCGGCCTCCGAAACGGGAAAAAGTAATCCGGTCAACAAGGATCAGTCGTCGAGCACAATCGCCCAGTAGCGGCGATCATCACCCTTGCCGTCATCGACATAGGCGAGGCCGAAGCGGCTGACCTTCGGATTCAGCATATTCCTGCGATGCGGCGGGGAATGCATCCAGACGTCGAGCGCCTTGGCCATGTCGAAATGGCCGTAGGCGATGTTCTCTTCACGAAATCCATGGATGCCTGCCTTGCGCATGCGCGATGCGAAATCCCTGCCCCAGCCGGTGGTATGGGTGAGTTCGCCGGTCCGCGCCATATAGGTCGCCTGCTGCAGGGCCGCCTCTTCGAGTCGAGAATCCGGTTTCAGCGGCGACAGGCCGTTCTCGTTGCGGATTTTCGCGATTGCCGAAGCCGCTGCATTCGAGACGCCGGCGCCGGGACCGGGTTGCAACATGGTCGCGCAGGCCGCAAGTACGAGAAACGCGGCAAGCACCAAAATGCGTGCCGCGACATTGATATGGCAATTCGTCACTCGATCTTTTCCCTGTCCCGTCGATACGGGCCAGAGATAAGGCCAATCATGGCATCAAGCGGGCAGGGATGGCGGCCGTATGCGGTTTTCAGGCGGCCCGAGCGACCTCGACGAAATGGGAAAGAGGCAAGACGAGCGCCAGGCGGCCGTCTTCGTCTTCCACCTCATATTCGGTTCCCCACAAGATTGACCGCCCTGAACGCGCGGCGTCGTCCACGAGGGATTGGGCACGCAACTTGGCGGCATCAATCGCGCCTTCGAGATGCGGCAGAAGGATACCCTTGCTATCCTTCGTCAGTTTGTCGCCTTCGCGAAGGTGGAAGAAATATCGTCTCATCAAGGCCTCCGGATTTTGCGAGTGAAGAACTCCGGGGCGGGCTTTAGGTTCCCTTGTTCACATGCTCTTCTTCGGGTCTGCGGGTCGCGCCGGGAGCTACGCCCGGCCGTGCCGATCGCTCAATGCAACCGGATTTGCTCGACTGCTTCGATGAGCCCCTTTTCTTCACGCGCTCCATGCTGGAACGCATGTATCAGGCTGGCGGCGAGCGTGTCTGCTTCCGCGCTTGGAACTGCTATCGCCTTTTCGACGCAGATTTGCTGCAAGACGCGCCTCACCATCGTCAAATCGGATGGCCTGAGAAACTGCGGATAATGCGTGGTGGAAGCCATGACGTCCTCCAATATTGGTAGGGCAATAATTATTGACGCGTGCGCCCCCCTGCCGACGACGCCCTGTCAATCGCCGCCGGCAACCAACATTGCGCCCTCGAAGGGAGTAGAGCAATCGAAAATGACATGGACGCGACGATTGTGATCCGAGAGAACGAGCTGACCAGGTCGTGAGCTCATGATCTGGCCGGAACGGTGTGAGGCCATGCCTTCGGACATGCGGGCAAAATGTGGCGGAAGCCAAAGTAATCGCCTGTCCCAATCCGTGAATAGGTCAGCGAGATTGACATGGATCGGACATCGCGCTTAGTCCAAGCTTGTGTTTTAGAGGAATCTTTCATGCAATCCTGGCCCGACCGATATGCGCGGCGCGCGAACCGCATGCAGGCATCGGAGATCCGCGAGCTTCTGAAGCTGCTCGACCAGCCGGATATCATCTCCTTTGCCGGCGGCATTCCCGACGCGAAGCTGTTCCCATCGGAAGCCTTCGCCAAGGCCTATGGCGAACTTCTCACCGGCGACGAAGCCGGCGCGGCGCTGCAATATTCCGTCAGCGAGGGCTATCTGCCGCTCCGCCAGTGGGTGGCGGCGCATATGGCGGGGCTCGGCGTTCCTTGTTCGCCAGACAATATCGTCATCACATCGGGCTCGCAGCAGGCGCTCGATTATCTCGGCAAGCTCTTCCTCTCGCCCGGCGACACGGCGCTGGTGACGCGGCCGACCTATCTCGGCGCGCTGCAGGCCTTTTCGGCCTATGAGCCGCGCTACGACCAGCTCGTTCCCGAAGGCGGCAATCGGACGCCGTCTTCCTATCGCGAGGCGGCGGAAGCCGCGGGCGGCCGGCTCGGCATGGCCTATCTGACGCCCGATTTCTCCAATCCCTCCGGCGAGACCCTCGACCGCGCGGCGCGCGAGCGCATGCTCGACCTCTGCGCCGAACTCGACATCCCGTTGGTCGAGGATTCCGCCTATCAGGCGCTGCGCTATGACGGCGAAGCCGTGTCGCCCATCCTCGCGATCGATTGCGAGCGCTCCGGCGGCATCGACCAGACCCGCACGATCTATTGCGGCACCTTTTCCAAGACGCTGTCGCCCGGCCTGCGCGTCGGCTGGGCCTGCGCCGCCAAACCGGTGATCTCGAAGCTCGTGCTGATGAAGCAGGCGTCCGACCTGCACAGCCCGTCGATCAACCAGATCGCCATCCACCGCGTCGCCGAAGCCTGCTACGAACCGCACACGGCGATGCTGCGCGACAACTATCGCAAGCGGCGCGACTGGGTGCTGGAGGCGCTGGAGAAAGAGATGCCCGAAGGCGTCAGCTGGACGAAGCCCGAAGGCGGCATGTTCATCTGGGTGACGCTGCCTGAAGGGCTCGACGGCGCGGCGCTCCTCGAACGCGCGGTCAAAACCGAACGCGTCGCCTTCGTGCCCGGCAAGGCGTTCCACGCCGATGGCGGCGGCGCCAACACCATCCGCCTCAGCTTCTCGCTCGCCAACGAAAAGGCCGCGAAGGAAGGCATCGCCAGGCTTGGACGGGTGATCCGGGCGGCGATGGCGGGAGTTTGACCTCTATCAGCAAGAGGAAGAAAGTGTATTTTTACTGATGAAAATAATTAAAGAATACATCGACTTTCTTATCGTTAATATTTCCGTAATTGACGATAATTGAAAACTCTTCGGACGGTACGACATGCGCCCATAAACTGGCCTCAATCTTTTTGATTTTGACGTATAGGGCTTCAGCAAATTCGGTTGGATCACGTTGACCTTTTTCGGCGCGGGTAGGTTCGTGAAGCCATTTTCCCAGCTGTGTATACAACTTCTGGTAAAATTTCGGTCCCAAGATTTCACGGCTTCCGTCTGGAAGGTTCATTCCCGCGGTAGCAAGTCCCTTATCGTTTCCGAAAGGATGAATTAAGGCAATATATCCTGACCTAATCATATATTTTAATATCTGCTCGGCGTTATACTCCTCTAACGATTTCCTTTTTGAAAGTGACGCGTTGGTAGTTTCTTGAAATAAAAATGTGTAATAATGAGAAAAGTTTTCAATAATTTTTCTCAGTTGTAAACAAATAGACTCAAATTCTGCAATATTGATATTTGAACTTTCGTGCCGTCGGATGAATTCAAGTCGAATTTTGATTAGTTGGTTATATGCCCTGACGCCATTTTCTAGATTTTCAAAATCAATTTGGTGAAGGGGTAGCGCGGAGAAGGTCAAATTTATATCCCCGTCACGAAACCTTCCAGCACCCTTTTCTGGCCGGCCTTGTCGAAATCGATGGTGAGTTTGTTGCCGTCGATGGCGGCGATGTTGCCGTTGCCGAATTTCTGGTGGAAGACGCGGTCGCCAATCGTGAAAGGCGAGGGGGTGTCGGAGACCGATTTCGCCACCAATTCGCCGTCGATCGTGCGGCCCTTCACCGAGCCCCGCCCGGCGCCAAAGCCGGAATCGACCTCGCCATAGCCGATGCGCTCGAGTTGATGGCCGGAACGCGTGCCCCAGTTGCGGTCGGTCGCCTCGGTGCGATTTGCCTTGGCGCGCTGCCAGCCCGGTGTTGCGTAGGTGTTGGAGAAGCTGCCGACTTCATCGAAGCGCGAGGCGCCGTAAGGATTCTGTCGGCCGCCACCGCGCCCGCCGGCGAATGCGCCGCCGCCATAGGGCGCGTTGTAGCCGCCATAGGAATTGCCGGCGTCGGCGACCTCGACGTGGTCTTCGGGGAGTTCATCGAGAAAGCGCGACGGGATGGTCGATTGCCACAGGCCGTGGATGCGGCGGTTGGAGACGAACCAGATGTGCAAATTTCTCTTGGCGCGGGTAACGCCGACATAGGCCAAGCGGCGTTCCTCCTCCAGACCGGAGCGGCCGCCTTCGTCGAGCGCGCGCTGGTGCGGGAAAAGCCCTTCCTCCCAGCCCGGCAGGAAGACGGTCTCGAACTCCAGTCCCTTGGCGGAATGCAGCGTCATTATGTTGACGGCGTCAAGGTCCTCGTTCTGCTCGGCATCCATGACCAACGAGACATGTTCGAGGAAGGAGCGGAGCGATTCGAACTCCTCCATGGAGCGGATAAGCTCCTTCAGATTCTCCAACCGCCCCGGCGCTTCCGCCGAGCGGTCGTTCTTCCACATATCGGTGTAGCCGGATTCCTCAAGGATAATTTCCGCAAGCTCCGTATGAGGCTTCGTCTCCAAAAGCTTCTGCCAGCGTGAAAAATTGGCCGCGACCTCACGCAACGCCGCGCGCGGCTTCGGCTTCAGTTCGTCTGATTCGGCCAAATTTTCGGCGGCCTGGAGCATGGGCACGCCGAGCGCGCGGGCGGTATCGTGGATCTGGCGGATCGTCGCTTCGCCCAAACCGCGTTTCGGCACATTGACAATGCGCTCGAAGGCGAGATCGTCCGCGCCCTGCGCGACGACGCGGAAATAGGCCATGGCGTCGCGGATTTCCAGCCGCTCGTAAAAGCGCGGGCCGCCGACGACGCGATAGTTGAGGCCGAGCGTGACGAAACGGTCCTCGAATTCGCACATCTGAAAGGAGGCGCGGACGAGAATGGCCATGTCGTTGAGTTTATGCCCGTTACGTTGCGCCTGCTCGATCTCCTCGCCGACGGCGCGGGCTTCCTCTTCCGAATCCCAAGCGGCGTGGACGGTCACTTTCGCGTCTTCGGGATCGGCGGCGTCGGTGAAAAGCGTCTTGCCGAGCCGTCCCTCATTATGCGCGATCAGATGCGAGGCGGCGCCAAGGATGTGGGCGGTCGAGCGATAGTTGCGTTCGAGCCGGATGACGGTCGCGCCGGGGAAATCCTTCTCGAAGCGTAATATGTTGTCCACCTCCGCCCCGCGCCAGCCATAGATGGATTGGTCGTCATCGCCGACGCAGCAAATATTCACGCTCGCGATTGAGCGTGGATTCCCCTCCCCCTTGAGGGGAGGGTGGCCGGCCGTAGGCCGGTCGGGTGGGGTCGCCTGATCGTCGAACTCTTCATTTCTTCCTGGCGTCAGCGCGCTTCCTCTGCCGACCCCACCCCGGTCGGCTGCGCCGACCGACCCTCCCCTCAAGGGGGAGGGTCTGGGCCGCTGGGCCAGCAATCGCAGCCACATATATTGCGCGGTGTTGGTGTCCTGATACTCGTCCACCAATATGTATTTGAACTTGCGGTGGTAGTCCGCCAGCACCTCGGGATAGGCGCGGAAGACGCGGATCGGGTGGCAAAGGAGATCGCCGAAATCGCAGGCGTTGAGCGTCTTCAGCCGATCCTGGTAGTCCGTATAGAGCTTGCGGCCCTTGCCGTTGCCGAAGCTTCTGGCGTCCCCTTCCGGAATTTCGGACGGACCGAGCCCCTTGTTCTTCCAGCCGTCGATCATCTGCGCGAACTGGCGTGCCGGCCAGCGCTTGTCGTCAAGCCCTTCGGCCTGGATTAGCTGCTTGATCAACCTCACCTGATCGTCCGTGTCGAGAATGGTGAAATCGCTCTTCAGCCCGGCCAGTTCGGCATGGCGGCGCAGAAGCTTGACGCCGATCGAGTGGAAGGTCCCGAGCCAAGGCATGCCCTCGATGGCTTCGCCGACCAGGATGCCGACGCGCTCCTTCATCTCGCGCGCCGCCTTGTTGGTGAAGGTCACGGCGAGGATCTGGCTGGGATAGGCGCGGCCGGTGGCCAGGATATGGGCGATGCGGGTGGTCAGGACGCGGGTCTTGCCGGTGCCGGCGCCGGCGAGCACCAGCACAGGCCCTTCCGTCGTTTCGACAGCCAGCCGCTGTTCCGGGTTCAGCCCTTCCAAATAGCGCGGCGCGGCAGCGCCCTGGCGGGCGGCCATGGCGCGCGCGGCGATGCCCGAGGGACGCGGTGCGGGCGCGGGGTCCTCGTCGAAAAAGGGGATATCGTCGGGAAAGCCGGACATTGCGTTCGCAATGTAGTGATTCGGGCCGGAAAGACCAGAGAAGCTAGTGGTTTGTTTCCACCATTTGCATGCCCTTTGTATCGGGCCGAGAGCAAATGTTGAAAACAGCAAACCACTGCAAGTCTATGATTCTAGTGATCGCTGGGGCGACATCAAGCGGGTATCGAATGTCAAATTCATTCCACTAGCGCGCCGTACTGCGGTTCGCGCTTGGCTTTTGGGTTTAATTTCCTGCTTTCGGCTCGGCGCGCGAAACGCGACGATCGGAGAAATTGAGGCGGCCGGCGGCGATGGCGTGGGCGAGTCGCGACAGCTTCTCGTCGCTGCCGACGAGCTTGTCGAGCTCCGTCAGCTGGTTCATGGCGATCAGGTGCAGGATGTCGAGCCTCGGCTTGCCGTCGCCTGAGCGGGGCAGGGCGGCGACGGGCTGGACGAGGTCGGCGCTGGCGGCATTCGCCCGCAGCCGTTCAGGGTCAACGCCGTCCGGCGCTTCCGCGAAGGCGTATATGCCAACGCCCTTCCTCGGTAGCGGATAGAAGGTCAGCGCCACGTCGGCAACGCCCGGCTGGCTCTTGAGCGCTTTGATGATCGCCGGTCCCTCGCGGTCGAGGCGGTCGCCGGTGCCGTCGCCGTCCGACCATTTGAACAGGCCCTTGGTGACGAGATTGTAGAGCTTCTTACCGCTTGCCATCCATATGCGCGAAGGCACCGAGCGGCGCTTGAGGATGCGCTTCGCCGTCGGCGTCATCAGATGCGGCGCGAAAGCGCGCTTCTGCTTCAGCATGTGGCGGAAATCCTCATAGGCCATGAGGCGATAAAGCCGGCCGCGGCGGCGATGGCGCGAGGCGAGCTGGAAATCGATCACGGCCGCGTTGCCGTCCGGCCGCATCAGCCAGTTCTGCGGCTTGGCAAGATCGTTATGGGTGATGCCGGCGCGGCGCAGCTGGCGAAGGAGCCTTTCGGCGTCGCGATACCATTGCCGCGTCGCCGGACGGGCCAGGTGCAGCGGCATGCCGTCGCTCCACAGCCGCACCAGCCCGTCGCGGTCGGTGGAGATCAGCTGCGGCGTGCCGGCGATGCCTTTCACGGCGCGCAGCGCGCGAATTTCGCGCCTGGCCAGCACCCAGGCGAGCGGCCGCGACCACCAGGGCGAGGCCGTGACGATGCGGCGGATCACCGGCGTCGCCGGGTCGCCGGCAAGATGCCCCTTATGCGTCTCGGAGAAGACGTCGCGCTTGAGCACCGTTTCGCTAATGAATTCGGCCATGGCCTTCCTTTCGCCGGCGTCGGTAGACGAAGGCGGCGAAAGAGGCAAGGTGCTGACGGTCAGCGGACATGAAAGCGGCAGCGGAGATAAGGGCTCCGCTGCCGCGATCGCCAAAAGGCCGGCTCGCGGAAGGCTATTCCGCGGCTTCCTTCAGGGCAGGGTAGTCGGTATAGCCGTTCGAGCCGCCTTCATAGAAGGTTTCCGGCTGCGGCGGGTTGAGCGGCGCGTTCAACACAAGGCGTCGCGGCAGGTCTGGATTGGCGATGAACAACTTGCCGAAGCCGACCGCATCGGCCTCGCCCCTGGTCAGAAGTTCCGTCGCGCTTGCCAGCGTCAGCTCCTGATTGGCGATATAGACGCCGCCGAAGGCCTCTTTCAATGCCGGCCCGAGCCTCGGGTTAGACTGCGATTCCCGCGCCATGATGAAGGCGATCTTACGCTTGCCGAGTTCCTTCGCGACATAGCCGAAGGTTGCCGGCAGGTCGCTGTCGCCCATGTCGTGGGAATCGGCGCGCGGGGCAAGGTGCATACCGACGCGGCTCGCGCCCCAGACGCCGGTCACGGCATCCGTCACTTCCAGCATGAGGCGGGCGCGGTTCTCGATCGGGCCGCCATAGCGATCGGTGCGCTTGTTGGTGCCGTCCTGCAGGAACTGGTCGAGCAGATAGCCATTGGCGCCATGGATCTCGACGCCGTCGAAGCCGGCTGCCTTGGCGTTCTCCGCGCCTTTTCGGAATGCCTCGACGACGGCCTCGACCTCTGCGGTTTCCAGCGCACGAGGGGTGACGTAGTCGCGCATCGGACGAAGCAGGCTCACATGGCCCTTCGGCCGAATGGCGCTCGGCGCAACCGGCGGCCGGCCGTCATGGTAGCTTGGGTCGGAAATGCGGCCGACATGCCAGAGTTGCAGCAGGATCCTGCCGCCGGCGTCATGCACGGCTTCGGTGATGGCGCGCCAGCCCGCGACCTGTTCCTCGGACCAGATGCCCGGCGTCGCCGGATAGCCGACGCCCTCCGGCGTGACCGAAGTCGCCTCCGTAATGATGGCGCCGGCGGAAGCGCGCTGGACGTAGTAGTTCTTCATAAGCGCGTTCGGCACGCGAGCTGGCATAGTGGAACGGTTGCGCGTCAAGGGCGCCATGATGATGCGGTTCGGAAGATGAAGGCTTCCGACGGTGATCGGATCGAAAAGTGTCGGCATTGTTCGCGGTCCTTGGGAGGATCTATTGTTCAACGTTCGTTGAAGTAAGACATGACGGGCTGGCTGACAAGGGCCATGGCTGGGCGAATTCACGCGATCGGACGGGATCGCCGCATAGAAGCGACGCCGATTCGCCGGCGGCCCGAGCAGCTTCGCTACCGCTCCGGCCCGTCTATGGATATAGTAATGTTCGAAACTGGATATAGCCGGAATATTTTTTCCTGAACCAACATTGCTTGCGAAAACAACAAGACTGGCGGTTTAGCCGGCAAGCAGCAACGATCTGCGGGAACACGATCCGGAACAGAGGAGAACTTCATGAATATCATTGTGAAAGCGAGGTCTGTGGCAGCGGCCCTGACCTTTGCCGCAGCCCTGGCGGCAGCCGGCGCGGCACATGCGGAAACGACCGTCGTGGTCGGTTATCAGCAAATTGTCGGCCCGTTCGTCAGCGCGATCGCCGCCGGAGCCTTCGACAAACCGGAGAAGGAGGCCGGTTACAAGATCGACTGGCGCCAGTTCGCGTCAGCCGGCGACATTTCCACCGCGCTCGCGTCGGGCAATGTCGCGGTGGGCGTGATCGGATCGACGGGCGCGACGGCAGCGGTGACGCGCGGCGTCGATGCGGAGCTTTTCTGGATTCTCGACAATATCGGCAAGTCAGAGGCGCTCATTGCCCGCAATGGTTCGGGCATCAAGACGCCGCAGGATCTGGTCGGCAAGACGGTGGCTGTCCCGTTCGTCTCGACTTCCCACTTCCACCTGCTGATCGCGCTGGAGAAGATCTGGCACATCGATCCGCACAAGCTGAAGATCCTCAACCTCACGCCGCCGCAGATCGTGGCGGCCTGGAAGCGCGGCGACATCGACGCGGCCTATGTCTGGCCGCCGGCCCTGTCGGAAATCGAGAAGACCGGCAAGGAGATCATCAATTCGGGTGAGGTCGGCAAGGCCAGCGTTCCGACCTTCGACGGCATCGTCGCCAACAAGAGCTGGGCCAAGGACAATCCGAAATTCATGGCCGCCTTCACGAAGGTGCTGGCCGAAGCCTATGCCGATTTCAAGAAAAACGGCGCCAACTGGACGCCCGATTCCCCCGAGGTGAAGGGCATCATCAAGATGATCGGCGGCAAGCCGGAGGATATCGTCGAGGCTTCGCACCTCCTTCAATATCCGACAGTCGAGGAGCAGGCCTCAGACACCTGGCTCGGCGGCGGCGCCAAGGGCGGCGCGGTACGCGCCTTCGCGGCAAGCGCGCAGTTCCTCAAAAGTCAGAAGCAGATCGACTCCGTGCTTTCCGACTACACGCCCTATGTGACGGACGCCTACGCCAAGGCTGCCGAGAAATAGGGAGCGTCCCCGCCGGCGCGAGCCGGCGGGCCGCTTTGTCCGGACGAAAGTTGCCTGAACCGGCTTTAATGCGGTCTCATCTGCCAATTCGGCGAGGCCGGGCGGCGCGGCAGCTTCGAGAGGTAGCGAACGCATGGCATCTGAAACGAAGACGCTGACGGTACGGGATGTCAGCCTGACCTATCCCGGTTTGCGCAGCCAGGAAGCCGTCGTCGCGCTGAAAGGCGTCAACCTGACGATCGACAGCGGCGACTTCGTCGTTGCGCTCGGAGCCTCGGGATGCGGCAAGACCACTTTGCTTAACCTGCTTGCAGGTTTTCTTTCACCCACCGAGGGCAAAATCACCCTCGGTGACCGCGTGATCCAGGGGCCGGGCTCCGACCGTGGCGTCGTCTTCCAGAAACATGCGCTGCTGCCGTGGCTCAACGTCATGGAGAACACCGAGTTCGGCCTGAAACTGCAACATGTGCCGAAGGCGGAGCGGCGGAAACGGGCGGCGCAGAACCTTGCGCTTGTCGGGCTGCAGGACTTCCACGAGCACATGATCTACCATCTGTCGGGAGGCATGCAGCAGCGCGTCGGCGTCGCGCGGGCGCTGACCTGCGATCCGGAAATGCTTCTGATGGACGAGCCGATGGCGGCGCTCGACGCACTCACCCGCGAAACTATACAGGAACTGCTTCTCAAGGTCTGGGAACGGACCGGCAAGATGTTTTTCTTCATCACGCACAGCGTCGAGGAAGCCCTGTTCCTCGGCTCCCGCCTGATCGTCATGTCGCCGCGTCCGGGGCGCATCACGCATACCTACGAACTGGATTTCAATCGTCGCTTTCTCAAGGACGGCAATGCCCGCGCCATTAAATCTAGCGCCGAGTTCATCGAAATGCGGGAGACGATCCTCGGCATTATCTACGGCGACGAACGCGCGGTCCAGAAGGACGTGATCCATGCGTAAGGCAAAAGCGGTCCGCCCCGGCAAGATCTACGGCGCGCCCGGCGATGGATATTCCGGCCACATCAGCCTGATCACCGCAATCGTGCTGATCGGCGCGTGGTTTCTGGTGACGGGGGAGGGATGGGTCAAGCCGCTCTTCCTGCCGTCGCCTATCGCCGTCTATGACAAATTCATTGTCGCCATGACCGACGGCGTCGCCAATTCGACGCTCACCCAGCACACGATCGCGAGCCTTACCCGCGTCTTCGGCGCCTTCTTCCTGTCCTGCCTGACGGCAATCCCGATCGGCATCTGGATGGGCGTCAACCGCGTGGCGCGCGGCATCTTCGATCCGATCATCGAATTTTATCGGCCGCTGCCGCCGCTCGCCTATCTGCCTCTGGTCATCATCTGGCTCGGCATCGGCGAATTCCCGAAGATTTTCCTGATCTATCTTGCCATCTTCGCGCCGATGGCGATATCGGCGCGCGCCGGCGTGCGCTCGGTTTCGACGGAGCAGATCCATGCCGCCTATGCGATGGGCGGCACGCGCCGGCAGGTCATCTGGCATGTCATCATGAAGGCGGCCCTGCCGGAGATATTCACGGGCATGCGGATCGGCATCGGCGTCGGCTGGACGACGCTGGTGGCCGCCGAAATGATCGCCGCCGAGCGCGGCCTGGGCTTCATGGTTCTCAATTCAGCGCAGTTCCTCGCCAGCGACGCCGTCGTGATGGGCATCATCGTGATCGGCCTCTTCGCATTCGGCTTCGACCTCATCATCCGCTATTTGGAGCGGGTCATGATTCCTTGGAAGGGGAAGATCTGAGAGAGTAAAAAGCCGGTGAGACCGGCGGATGGCCAAGGGAAGATTGGCGAAATCAGCGTCGATGCGATCAGCTCCGGCGCGGTCTGCTTTTATGCCGTTCCCGTTCGTTACGGGTTTCGGACACGCACCTTTCCATGAAGACGCTTTTCGTCACGCCGTGTTTCAGCTTTCCGGTCGCCATGGCGGCATGATATTTCTCAGCGCAGGTCAGCCCGTTCTCCCTGGCAAGAACTGGCGCCATAGCGGAAACGGAACCGGTCGCGATCACGGTTCCGACAAGCACCCATCGTATTGCCCCCATTCTCGCGATTCCCCTTTGACGTATTCTTCTTTTTGATATTGAAATGCCGCCGGGCCGGGAAAGCCCGGCGGCTTGTTCGCTTGCGTTACAGGCCAAGACGGCCGGCCAGGCCGGGGACGTCGTTGATAACCTCATTGACGGTATCGGGGCCGGCCGCCGTCTTCGCCTGCTCGACGAGTTGCTGGCCGGCTGCCTCGACCTGAGCAACCGTCAGGCCGAGCCCCTTCAGTCTCTCCATACCGTTGATGAGCGCGCCGGCGCGATCGCCCAGCGCCGACCCGAGCATTCCCATCAGTCCGCCGCCGGCGGGCTGATTCATAACGTCGTAACGCTGCGCCAGGTCCCGCGCGCCGGGCAGTTCGTCGAAGAGCGCGTCGGCCTTGGTGCCAGCCGCTTCATGGTCGAGGATCGACAGGATCGTTCCCACCGCGTTTTCGGCGGTGGGGTTATCGACGTTCAGCCGCGAAGCCACGGCCGAGACGATTTCCTGGACATCCAGGCTCATCGGTCAGCCCTGCTGGCCCTTCAGGCGCTTGTTGCAGGCGCTCCAGAATTGCGGCCATTTCTCGCCAGTCTTGAGCTTGCCGGCGTCTTTCGCCTGGTGCCATTCCACGCTGCATTCATGGATGCGCTTGCGAAAGGCGATCTGGCTCGCGGTCAGCGGCTTGCCGTTCTTGTCGACGGTGGCTGCCTTGTAGTTCGACGAAGACGCGGATTTCGGTTCAGGCGCGGGAGCGGATTCCTCGGCCGCGCCGCCGCCGGCCTTGCAGTCGGCCATGAACTGCTTGCGTGTCTTTCCGGCGAGCGTGCCCGCCGCCTTGGCGCTCTTGTATTGGGAGGTGCAGGACGGGGCCTTCTCGCTCGACGCCGCCTTCGTCTCCTTCTTCATTTCGCTCTTCGGTGCGGCGGTGGTGCTTGCTGCGGTCGTGTCGCCCTTCATGCTGGCGCTGCAGGACGACAGGTATTGCGGCCATTTCTGGCCGTTGAGCGTGCCGGCTTTCTTCGCCGCCTGGTATTTGGCGCTGCATTCCTTG
>Ga0187809_10000181_pt1 | contig 41102 bp, 42 predicted proteins | sample NC_wetland_sal_i_8_FD_132415 | JGI IMG/M metagenome (GOLD analysis project Ga0187809, IMG submission 132415) | Wetland sediment microbial communities from Neuse River Estuary, North Carolina, USA - ASW_4 | ecosystem: Environmental > Aquatic > Freshwater > Wetlands > Sediment | place: USA: North... | reverse complement strand
CTGGTCTCCTCCGACCCGGCAGCCACCTGACCCGACGCCGCCGACAGCTCCTCCGCCGCCGACGCCACCGCACCCGCCGTCGCCACCACACCCGCCAACGTCGACCGCAACGCCCCCTGCGCCTGACCCAACGACGCCGCCATCGCCCCCAGCTCGTCGGTGCCGACGACGCCGGACTCGACGGTGAGGTCGCCCGCGGCCAGCGCCTCGAGCGCCCGCCGCACGCCGGAGACCGAGCGCGTGGTCGCCGACGCGGCCCACCACGCCGCCCACAGGCCCAGGACCAGGGCGACCACGATCGCACCGATGCTGATGAGGAGGGTCCGCGTCGCGGTGGCGTGCGCGGACTCCGCGACCGACGTCGCGTAGTCGTTGGCCTCGGTGGTCATGGCGTCGAGCTTGTCGACGAACGTCGACCGCAGGGGCTCCGTGACGGTGTCGAGCACGCGGGTGTAGGTCACCTTGTCGTCGGTGACCGCCGCCGGCTCCAGCTGCGTGTTGCGCGCGGCCTGCCACTGGGCGTACGTCTGCTTGAAGGCCGCCCAGTTCGGCGACGTGCCGAGCGCACCCGCCGAGACCTGCGCCATGGCCCCGTCCAGCTCGGCGTCGTTGGCCTTCTGCTGGTCGTACCACTGCTGCTGCTCACTGGTCGCCACGGCGGCGATCTGCGCCGCGATCATGCGGGCCTTGATCTGGTCCTCGTGCACGGTCTCCAGCGGGTTGAGCACCTGCACCTGCAGGTCGCGCAGGTGCGTGGCGCTGTCCGCGACGCGGGTCATGGAGACCCCCGCGAAGGCGCCGCTGGCCAGCGCGAGCACCGCCAGCAGGCCCACCGGCCCGAGGATCTTCGCGCGGACGGGCAGGCCCGCCAGGCGACCGGCGAGGCCGCGGCGGCGGGCGGGGGCAGGGGTCGGTGAGCTGGCGGACATGGCGGTTCCTTCGGTGCGGGGGGAGGTCAGGCCGCGGCGGCCTGGTCGACGTCCAGGACGAGCAGGAGGCGGTCGGGCAGCCGGTGCGCGCCGCGGACGAGCGCGCGCAGCGTCACCGGCAGCGTCTCGGGCGGCTCGGCGAACGTCTCGGGCCCGACGCTGACCACCTCGCCGATGCGGTCGACGAGCAGGCTCACGGTCTCGGACCCGACGCGGACCACGACCATCATCGGCTCGTCGCCCTCGCGCGGCGGCAGCGCCAGGCGCTCCCGCAGGTCCACCGCGAGCACCACCTGCCCGCGGAGGTTGACCAGGCCGGCCACGGTGGCCGGCGCCAGCGGCGTGGGCGTCCGTGGCTGCGGCGGCAGCACCTCCTGGACGCCCGTGACGTCGACGCCGTAGAGGCAGTCGGCCACCTGGAACGTGACGTACTGGGTCATCGACCCGCCCCGATCAGCTCGGCCGACCGCAGGTCGGCATGGACGGCACGCTCGGCCGTGTAGAAGTCCGGGTCCGCCGCGAGGATCGCGGCGCGGACGTCGAGCACCTCGGTGACGTGCTCGGCGAGCACCGCGGAGCCGAGCAGGCCCGCGTCGGCGACGTCGGAGTGCTGGCCCGCGGCGTCGTCGAGGATGTCGACGATCGACTCGACCACCAGGCCGACGCTGCGGTCGGCCGAGGTGTGGACCACCACCTGCAGCGGCCCGTCGCCCTCGGCCCAGCCCACGCCGAGCAGCCGGTCCAGCCGCACGAGCGGGAGGATCGAGCCGCGGTACTGCACCACCTCGCGGCCGCCGACGAGCTCGACCGACTCGCGCGGCACCGTCTCGAGGCGCGTCACCGAGCGCAGCGGCATCGCCACGCGGCGGCCGCCGCCGATCGAGGCGACGAGCACCTGGTCGACCTCGACCGCGGGTCCGGTCGCCATGGTGCTGCGCTGGCGCAGCCCGTCGGAGGCGGCCGCGGCCAGCGCCCGGCGGGCCAGGCCCTGCACGTCGAGGATGAGGGCCACGCGGCCGTCGCCCAGCACGGTGGCGCCCGCGTAGACGCCGATGGACTTCAGGCGCGGCGAGAGCGCCTTGACGACGATCTCCTCGGTGTCCAGCACGTGGTCGACGAGCAGCCCGAACCGCGTCTCGTCGGACTGGACCACCGCGATGACGCCCGGCTCGGTGCGCTCGGTCTCGACGCCCAGCACCTCGGACAGCGACACCAGCGGCAGCAGGTCGCCCCGCAGCCGGTACACGGGAGCGGAGTGGACGTACTCCACGGCGTTGCGCTCGTCGAGCGCCACCAGCTCGAGCAGGTTGGCCTGCGGCACGGCGTAGCGCTGGTCGCCGCAGGCCACCGTCAGCGCGGGCATGATCGCCAGCGTCAGCGGGATGCGCAGGCGCCACACCGTGCCGGTGCCGACGGTGGACTCGAGGTCCACCGAGCCGCCGATGGCCTCGATCTTGGTCCGCACCACGTCCATGCCGACGCCGCGCCCGGAGACGTTGGTCACCTGCTCGGCCGTCGAGAACCCGGGCAGGAACAGGAGCTGCAGCAGGTCGGCGGGCGCCATGGCCGCCACCTGCTGCTCCGTGCGCAGGCCCTTGCGGACCGCGGACGCGGCGACGGCCGCCGGGTCGATGCCGCGGCCGTCGTCGCCCACCTCGATGGTGACGAGCCCGCCCGCGTGGTACGCCCGCAGCGACAGCACGCCCTTGGCCGGCTTGCCGGCGGCGACGCGCTCCTGCGGCGACTCGATGCCGTGGTCGATCGCGTTGCGCACCAGGTGCGTCAGCGGGTCCTTGACGGCCTCGAGCAGGCCTCGGTCGAGCTCGGTCTCGCCGCCGGCCAGGTCGAGCGCCACCTCGCGGCGGCACGTCGCCGACAGGTCGCGCACCATCCGGGGCATCTTCGACCAGAGGTGCTCGATGGGCTGCATGCGCGTCTTCATGACGCCTTCCTGCAGCTCGCTCGCGATGACGTCGAGGCGCTGGCTGGCGCGGGCCAGCTCGTCGGCCCCGTTGCCGGACAGCCTCAGGATCTGGTTGCGGGCCAGCACCAGCTCGCCCACCTGACGCATGAGGGCGTCGAGCAGGTCGACGTCGACGCGGATGGAGGTCTCGGCGACCGTGCGGGACGCGCCGTCGTCGAGCCCGGGCTCGGCGGGTGCCGGGACGGCGGGCGCGGCGGCGCCCGGCTGGGGGGCGGGACGGGCGGCCTGCGGCGGCCGGGACGTGGCGCGTGCGGCCGGCGCCGGTGGCTCGGGCGCGCGCGGTGCGGGAACGGCCGGTGCCGACGAGGCCGGCTCGGGGGCCCGCCCCACCGCGGTGTCGTCCCCGGGGGCCTGGTCCGTCGGCGCCTCGTCCGTCGGGACCTGGTCCGTCGGGTCCTCCGACGCCGCGGCTGCCGCGACGGGGAACACGGGCTCGTCGGCCAGCACGCCCTCGACCCGTGCCACCGCGTCGTCGATGTCCACGTCCGCCTCGCCGCCCGTCGCCTCGATCGCGCGCAGCAGGTCGCGCACGCGGTCGACGACGGCGAGCAGCGCGTCGGTGGTCGGGCCGTCCATGGCGCGCTTGCCGTCGCGCAGCTCCGCGAGGAGGTTCTCGCCCGCGTGGGCCAGGCGCTCCAGGCGCCCGAACGCGAGGAACCCGCTGGTGCCCTTGATCGTGTGGATCGTCCGGAACACGCTGCTCAGCAGCGCCCGGTCCCCTGGCGCTCCCTCGAGCGCGACGAGGTCGCGGTCCAGCTGGTCGAGGTTCTCGTCACTCTCGACCAGGAACTCGCGGACGATGTCGTCGACGTCCTCCATGCGGACCCTCCCGGCGCGGCCGCACCGGTGGCGGCTCGCCGGGCTCATCGGCCGGGGCCGGGGGTTCCTGAGGACTCGATCGGGTGGCGCCTCAGGGCGCCGGTGGTGCCGACCCCTCCGCCGGGGGCTCCTCGGCCGCGGCCTGCTGCCCCGCCAGGAGGTGCCGCAGCGCGGCCGCGGTGCCCTCGTCCGCGGCCGCGGCCTCGGCGTTCGCCGACCTCACCGCGTCCAGAACCTCGGCCCGGTGGATCCGGACGGAGCGCGGGGCGTCGATGCCGAGCCGCACGCCGTCGCCGCGCACCTCGATGACGGTGAGCACGATGTCGCCGGCGATGACCAGCTGCTCCCCGACGCGTCGACTGAGCACGAGCATGGTGGGGACAGTACAGCCCTCACCTCCGGGACGGCCGGTCCCGGACACGGGACACCCCCACCGTCGGCCCGCGGGCGCCCCGCCGGGCGGCGGCCGAGCGCGGTCGGTCAGGCGCGCCGGCGCAGCGCGGCGTCGACCGGCTGGCCCAGCACGGTGGCCCACAGCGCACGGGACGCCGGGATGCCGTCGGCCCAGGCCACGGGCAGGCCCAGCCCCAGGACGGAGCCGGGGTCGCCGGTGTCCAGCAGGCCGAGCACCGCGAGCGCGTCCGGCCGTCGCGCGCCGCCCACCTGCTCGAGCCAGCGGGCCGCGTCGGCCGTCTTGGTCCGGGCGTCGACCACCGCCCACACCGTGTCGGGCTGCGCGGCCGCGACCAGGGCCGCCGCCTGCACTCGGCCGGTGGCGTCGTCGGCCACCGGGACCACCAGCACCCACGCGTGGTCCGCCTGCCCGCTGCGCACGCGCCAGCGGACCACCGCCGCCGACGAGGTCAGCCCGCCGTCCCCGGCCTCGACCACCGCGTCCGCGGGCAGCTGCCAGCGCAGCCGGAGCAGGTCTGCCGTGGCCGTCGCCGCCTCGCGCGGGCCGACGACGACGAGCAGCCGTCCCGGCTCGCGCGGCGCGGCCGGTGCGTCCGGGATGCGCTCGAGCACGTCGGCCACCGAGCCGGCGCGGTCGAGCAGCTCGGGCGGCACGCCCGCCGACAGGAGCGCCATCGCGGCGCGCCCCCACGCCGGCTCGGGCCGCGGCGGGCCGGGCACCACCACCGCGGGCGCGGGCGCGACCGCGGGCGACGGCGTCACGGCGGGGGCCGCCGACGGCGCGCCCTCGGCCCGGGGCCCGGGCACGGACCGGGCCTGCTCGTCGCCCGCGAGCGCCCGCACGCCCTCGAGCACCGCGGCGAAGCGGGCGCCGGCCGTGGACACCGGGGGCTCCGGGATCCCCCGCGGGCCCGCCTCGGCACGGTCCGCGGCGTCCATGAGCGCCTCGAGGGGGTCGAGCGAGGGCGCGGCGGCCCGGGGCCGGTCCGGCACCTCGACCGTCAGCTCGTAGTGCTCGCGGGAGAAGAACCCGGCGACGCCGCCGTGGCGCACGCGCTCGGCGCGCACGATCGTCGCCCGCGGCCCGAGCTCCTCGCGCACGCGCGTCATGAGCTCGGGCAGGTCCTCACCCTCGAGCAGCAACAGCTCGGGCACCGCCGATCACCCCCGTCGTCGTGATCGTGACCCCGCCGTCCGCGATCTCGGTGTACGAGACCACCGGCAGCCGCGGCAGGCCGAGCGCGACGAGCCGGCGCAGCGCGGGCCGGATCGCCGGTGCGCACACGAGCACCACGCCGTGGCCGTCGGACTCCGCGCGCGCGACACCCTCGCGCAGGTCCGCCAGCAGGCGGTCGACCACCATGGGGTCGAGCGCGAGCTGCGTGCCCTGGTCGCGCGTGCGCAGCGACTCCGCCGCCTGCTGCTCGAGCATCGGGTCGAGCGTGAGCACGCGCAGCTGGCCGTCCTCCACGTGCGGCGCCAGCAGCGCCGGCCCGAGCGCCGCCCGGGCGGCCTCGACGAGGCCCTCGGGGTCGGTCGACACGCGCGCCCGCAGCGACAGCGCCTCGTAGATGCGCGACAGGTCGCGGATCGCCACGCCCTCGGCCAGCAGCCCCTGCAGCACGCGCTGCACCTCGCCCAGCGACAGCAGCGACGGGACGAGCTCCTCGACCACCGAGGGGTTGGCCCGCTTGACGGCCTCCGTGAGCAGCCGGACGTCCTCGCGGCCGAGCAGGCGCCCCGCGTGCTGCGCGACGAGCGAGCCCAGGTGCGTGACGAGCACCGACACCCGGTCGACCACCGTCGCGCCGGCCATCTCCGCGGCGTGCCGCAGCTCGGCCGGCACCCAGCGCCCCGGCAACCCGAACACGGGCTCGTTGACCGGCGAGCCCGGCAGGCCGGACAGGTCGTCACCCAGCGCCAGCACCTGGCCGCGCGGCGCCTGGCCCCGGCCCACCTCGACGCCCGCGATGCGCACCACGTACGTGGCGCGCGGCAGGTCCACGGAGTCGCGGGTGCGCACGGGCGGCACCACGATGCCGAGCTCCATCGCGGTCTTGCGGCGCAGCGAGCGCACGCGGCCCAGGAGGTCCTCCTCGGGCCCGGTGCCGACGAGGTCGACGAGGTCCGGCGCCAGGAGGATCTCCAGCGTCGGCACGCGCATCTGCTCGATGAGCTGGTCGGGGCTGTCGGGTGCGGGTTCCGGCGCGGCCGGCTTCGCGGCGGGGTGCGCCGCCTCCGCCGCGCGCCGCGCGGCCACGCGCTGCGCGAGCAGCAGCAGCACCGCACCCACGAGGATGAACGGCAGCTTGGGCATGCCGGGCAGCAGCGCCAGCCCGATGACTCCGGACCCCGCGATGCGCAGCGCGGTCACCGACTGCAGCAGCTGGCTCGCCGCCGCGGTGCCCATGTCGCCGTCGGCGCTGGCGCGCGTCACGACGATGCCGGTGGACACCGACAGCAGCAGCGCGGGGATCTGGGTGACCAGGCCGTCGCCCACGGACAGCAGGCTGAACCGCTGCAGCGACTCGCCGGCGGTCATCTTCATCTGGAGCATGCCGATGATGAACCCGCCGGCCAGGTTGATGACCGTGATGATGATGCCCGCGATGGCGTCGCCCTTGACGAACTTCGAGCCGCCGTCCATCGCGCCGTAGAAGTCGGCCTCCGCGGCCACGTCCTGCCGCCGCCGCCGCGCCGTGTCCTCGTCGATGAGGCCGGAGTTGAGGTCGGCGTCGATCGCCATCTGCTTGCCGGGCATCGCGTCGAGCGTGAACCGCGCGCCCACCTCGGCCACGCGGCCCGCGCCGTTGGTGATGACCACGAACTGGATGACCACGAGGATGAGGAAGATCACCAGGCCGATGACGAGCGAGCCGCCGACGACGAAGTGGCCGAACGCATCGATGACGTGCCCGGCGAACCCGTCGCGCAGCACCAGCCGAGTCGAGGCGACGTTGAGCCCGAGCCGGAACAGCGTGAACACGAGGATGAGCGAGGGGAACACCGAGAAGTCGAGCGGCCGGCGCACGTACATGCTGGTGAGCAGGATGACGAGCGAGGCCGTGATGTTGACGGCGATGAGCAGGTCGAGCAGCGCCGCGGGCAGCGGCACCACGAGCAGCAGCACGATGCCGACCACGCCGATCGGCACCGCCATCGCGGAGATGTCCTTGTTCTTCACCGGGTCTCCTTCTGGGCCGGGGTGCGGACCGGGCGGCGGGCGCGCGCGCCGGCGCGCGCCGCGGCGCGTCCGGCGGCGCGGTGGTCGGTGGTGTCGCCCGTCGGCAGCGTCGAGCCGCCGGGCACGCGGTGCTGGCCGGCGGCCGCGCCGCGGCGGCGCAGCGCCATGACGAACGCGAGCACCCGGGCCACCGCGGTGAACAGGTACTCGGGGATCTCGCTGCCCACCTCGCACGCGGCGTGCAGCGCGCGGGCCAGGGGGATGTCCTCGACGAGCGGCACGTGGTGCTCGGCGGCGCGCTCGCGGATGGTGGCGGCCACGGCGCCGGCGCCCTTGGCCACCACGCGCGGCGCGCCCCGGCCGGGCTCGTAGCGCAGCGCCACGGCGACGTGCGTCGGGTTGACGAGCACCACGTCCGCCTCGGCGACGGCCGCCATCATGCGGTTGCGGGCGATCTGCTGCTGCCGGCCGCGGATCGCGGCCTTGACGTGCGGGTCGCCCTCGGAGCGCTTGTGCTCGTCCTTGACCTCGCGCAACGTCATCCGGGTCTGCTTGCGGTTGCGGCGCAGCACCACCACGAGGTCGAGCACGGACAGCAGCAGGCCCACGGCGATGCCCGAGCGCAGCAGGCCCGTGGCGCCGCCGCCCGCGGCGGACAGCACGGCCGACAGCGGCAGCCGCCCGGAGGCGAGCAGCGTGGGGGTGAGACCGCGCACGGTGGTGTAGAGCACGAGCGCCACGGCGGCGGACTTGAGCAGCACCTTGACCGCCTGCCACCACGCCTGCGCCCCGACGAGGCGGCGGATGCCGGAGACCGGGTTGAACTGCTGCGGCTGCGGCTTGAACGAGCGCAGGTGGACACCGCCCTGCGCGGCCGCCACTGCGATCACGGCCACCGCGGTGACCGCGAACATGGGGAGCATCGCCGAGAGCGTGGCGCGCAGCGCGTCGAACAGCACGCGGACCGCGGCGGCCGGGTCGGGGTGGCGCGCGACGTCGGCCAGGCCCGCGAGCGCGGCGCTCGCGCCCTGCCGGGCCCGCGCGGCGACCACGGGCAGCGTGAGCACGGCCGCGCCGAGGCCCACCCACGCCTGCAGGTCCTGCGAGCGGCTCAGCCGCCCCTGGCGGCGCACGTCCTTGAGGTGGCGGTCGGACGCCTTGAAGGTCCGCTCCTGCGCGTCGCTCACGGGCCCACCCCCTGCATCGCGTGCGACGCGTCCCGCACCAGGCCGGCCACCACGCCGGGCAGCGTGAGGACCGCCATCCCGCCGAGCGACACGGTGAGCAGGATCTTGATGGGGAAGCCCATGGCGAAGGCGTTGAGCGCCGGCGCCACGCGGGTGAGCAGGCCGAGCCCGACGTCGGCCAGGAAGAGCACCACGAGCAGGGGCCCGGCGATCTGCAGCGCGGCCAGCACCATGCTCGTCAGGCCCTGGGTCGCGGTGTGGGCGAGCGCCCCGGTGTCGGGCGCGGTGCCCAGGGGCAGCGCGTCGAACGACCGGACGAGCCCCGCGAGCACCACCTGGTGCCCGCCGGAGACCACGAGCAGGGCGAGCGCGAGCCACTGGTACAGCCGGGAGAAGGTGGCGCCGTTCGTCAGCGAGAGCGGGTCGAACGCGGTGGCCATCTGGAAGCCGCCGAAGAGGTCGAGGAAGCTGCCGGCCGACTCCACCGCGGCGAACACGAGCGCGACGAGGAAGCCGAGCGCGGCGCCGACCACCGCCTGCAGCACGAGGTCGACGACGAACGGCCCGGTGCTCTCGGGGGCGACCGCGCCCAGCCGCGGCTGCACCGCGATCGCCAGGCCCACCGCCAGGAGCGCCTTGACCTGCCCCGGCACCGCCTTGTGCGAGAAGGGCGGCGCCAGGAAGAGGAACGCGGCGATGCGCACGCCGGCGAGCATGGCCGTGGTCACCGCGCCGAGCGGCAGCGTCACGGAGATCGGGCCCACGGCTAGCCCCCGAGCAGCGCGGGGATGCGCGCGTAGAGCTCGGTGGTGAACGAGACGAGCTCGCTGATCATCCAGTGCCCGCACACGACGAGCGCCACGGCGGCGGCGATCGCCTTGGGCACGAAGCTCAGCGTCACCTCCTGGATCTGCGTCACGGACTGCACCAGGGAGACGACGAACCCGACGACGAGCGCCGTGACGAGCACGGGGGCCGCGAGCTTGGCGGCGAGGATGAGCGCCTTGACGGCGACGTCCAGGACGGCGTTGGTGTCCATCAGCCGGCTCCGGTGTACGAGCCGACGAGCGCGGTGATGACCAGGCCCCAGCCGTCGACGAGGACGAACAGCAGGATCTTGAACGGCAGCGACACCATGACGGGCGGCAGCATCATCATGCCCATCGCCATGAGGCTCGAGGAGACGACGAGGTCGATCACGAGGAACGGCACGAAGATGACGAAGCCCATGATGAACGCGGAGCGCAGCTCGCTGAGGATGAACGCGGGCACGAGCGTGGTGAACGGGGTGGCCGCCGGCGTGGCGGGGTTCTCCTTGCCCCCGGCCCGCGTGATGAGGGCGATGTCCTGCTCGCGCGTGTGGGCGAGCATGAAGTCCTCGACCGGCACCCGGCCCGCGTCCACGGCCTGGCTGAACGTCACGTGGCCGTCGAGGTAGGGCTGCACCGCGTCGTCCTTGACCTGCGAGATGACCGGGGCCATGACGAACAGCGAGAGGAACAGCGCCAGGCCCGCGATCACCTGGTTGGGCGGCACGGACTGCAGCCCGAGCGCGTTCCGCGTGAGCGACAGGACGACGAAGATCTTGGTGAAGCTCGTCGTCATGATGAGCACGGCCGGCGCCACCGACAGCAGCGTGATGGCCAGCAGCACGACGATCGACGAGCTGGGCGTGCCGTTGACGCCGTTGATGCTCACCGTGACGCCGCCGGACGCCGGGCTCGCGGGCGCGGTGGGGGCCGTGGGCGTGGCCGGGTCGGTCGGCGCGGCCACGAGCGAGACGGCCGCGGAGGTCTCCGGCCGTGGTGCGGCCGCGGCGCTGCCGGCCCCGAGCAGGAGGCCGACGGCGGCGAGGACGAGCGCGAGGAGGGCGAGACGCCCCACACGGTTCGGTCCGCGGGTACCCGTGGCGGCGGGTGCCGCGAGCGCGTTCACCGCACGCTCACCTCCGGACCGTCCGGTCCTGCCACGCGCGGACCGTGGCGTGCCACGTCTGCGGGGACAGGACGGAGCCGGCCAGCAGGCCGGGCCGCCGGTTGGCCGGCTGCCCGCCGGTCCCGGGGAGCGGCGCCCCCGGCCCGGTGCGGGGCGTCGGCAGGGGCGTGCCCAGGGGCGCCGCGCCGGCCGGGGCGGACGGGCGGGCCGCGGACGGCGTCGGCGGCAGCGTCGGCACCGGGCGCAGCTCGGTGATGAGCTGGACGCCCGCGTCGGCGAACCCGACGAGCAGCCGGCGGTCGCCGGCGGCGACGACCGCGACGCCCGCGTGCTTGGACAGCGAGTGGCGGTCGAGCACGCGCACCTCGGCCTCGCGGGACGCCTCGTGGCCGCGGCCGCCGAGGCGGCGGGCCAGGTACCAGACGAGCGCGACGACGACCGCGAGCGAGACGAGCACCCGCAGGGCGACGACGAGGCCGTCCATCAGGCCTCGCCCTCGGACCCCGAGACGATCTGCGTGATCCGCACGCCGTAGTCCTCGTCGACCACGACGACCTCGCCGCGCGCGATGAGGCGCCCGTTGACGAGGATGTCGGCCGGCGAGCTGGCCGCGCGGTCGAGCTCGAGCACCGCCCCGGGCGCCAGGTCGAGCACGTCGCGCAACGGCAGGCGCGCGCGCCCGAGCTCGACCGTCAGGGTCATCTCGACGTCGTAGAGGACACGCATGGTGGTGCGCTGCGTCGGCACGCGGCCGCCGGCGGCACCCGGCACGTGCGTCTGCGCCACGCGGACGCCGAACCACGCGACGCTCTGGCCGTCGGCCTGCAGCGCGTAGACCGTCATGTCGCCGCCCAGGGCGGCCTCCGCGGTCTCGGTGCGCACCGCGTCGAGGGCCTGGGAGCCGAGGGCGCCGGCCGCGGCCTCGAGGGCCGGGCGCAGCGCGTCTGCCACCGCGACGGGCGTCCCGGCGGCCACGCCGGCCTCCGTCAGCTCGGCCACGACGGCCTCCGCGACGAGCGCGAACGTCGCGGCCGTGCCGCCCAGGCACGTGGCGACCACGGCGAGCGCCTCGGGCGCCGGCCCCTCGCCCGGGCCGGCGGGCACCGCCGTGAGCGGGACCGGCGACGGCACGTGGGCCGCCACCGCCTCCGCCAGCACCTGCGTGTCCACCGGGGCGGACAGGGCGGAACGGGTCATGACGCGGCCTCCTCGACGGCGACGACCTGGCACACCAGACGCGAGCCGTGGCTGGCCGCGGTGGCGTGGGCGAGCGGCACCCCGTCGACGACGACGTCGAGGGGGTGCGAAGCGGGGTGGCCGAGCGGCAGCACGTCGCCGACCTCGAGCTGGACCACCTGGCGCGGCCGCACGGTCACCGGCGCGAACCGCACGGTGACGTCGAGCGGCACGCCCTCGACGGCCGTCTCGAGCTCGTGGCGGGCCGCGGCGAGCGCGGCGCGCTCCTGCGGGCCGAGCTGGGCGGCGCCCGACTGGTCGCGCAGCGACTGCAGCACGATCTCGGCGGGCAGCATGAGCGCCGCGGTGTCGGTGCGGTCGCCGGCGCGCAGCGAGAAGGTCGCGACGAGGACGCCGTCGCCGGCGCCCGCCGCCTGCACGAACTGCGGGCTGTACTGCACGGACCGGACGCTCAGCGTCGCCTGCAGCAGCGGCTGGAAGGCGTAGTGCAGGTCGTCGAGCGCGATCTGGAGCAGGTCGCGGACCACCGTGAACTCGATCTCGGTGAGCTCGCGGCCCTCGCGGTCGTCGCCCATGCCGGTGCCGCCGAACAGGTAGTCGACCCAGACGAGCATGGTCGCCACGGGCATGTGCACCAGCGCGGTCTGGCGCGTGGGCTCCATCTGGCACAGCACCATGCCCGTGGGCTGCGGCAGCGAGGCGATGAAGTCCTCGTACGTCATGAGCGCGAGCGTCTCGAACGTCACCGAGCACGTGGCGCGCAGCCGCGCGGCCAGCTGGGTGCCCCACATCCGCGCGAAGCGCTGGCTGACGATCTCCAGCTGGCGCGCGTGGTCGCGCGCGAGCGTCAGCGGGCGCCGGAAGTCGTAGAGCTCCGGCTCGGTCGCACGCCGTCGCCAGGACGAGGGTGCGCCGGAAGGCGCGCTCTGGACACTCACGCGCGACCCATCGGCGGGCCGCGCCCGGTCCTGAGCGAAACAGTGGGGTGCAGTCTCCTGCGGCGAGCGGCCGCTACTGCGTGACGTAGTCGGTCAGGTAGACGTCCATCACCCCCTCGCCGTACGCCTGGCGCAGCTGCGTGAGGAGCTGGGCCTTGAGCTGGTCGCGCGTCGCCGGCGTCGAGACCTCGTCGACGGTGCGGCCGCTGTAGAGCGCGATCGCCAGGTCGAGCGCGCGCGACGCGTTCGGGGTCTGCTTGACGGCGTCGCTCAGCTGGATCGCCAGTCCCAGCCGCAGGTAGTGCCCGCCCGCGAGGTTGACGCTCACCGGGTCGACCGTCAGCACCTGGCCCGCCACCTGCGTCGGCGTCGGCTTGGGGGCGGCGGCCGTGCCCGTGGCGTGCCCCGGCCCGAGGAAGACGTACCAGCCGGCGCCCGCCGCGGCCAGCACCACGACCACCAGCAGGATCACCACGAGCCGCTTCCGCGACTTCTTGGGGGCGGCGTCCGCGCCCGCCACGTCCGCGGCCCGCTCGGCCGCGGCGCCCGGCGCGGCCGGACGTGCGCCGATCTTCTGCCCGATCACCCGTTGCTCGACCATCGGTCCTTCCCCTCCTTCACTTGCCCTGGTCCTGGGCGACGATCCCCGGCACGAGCGCCCGCACCTCGTCCGAGGCGCCCGACAGCACGACCACGTCCACGCGGCGGTCGACCGCCAGCGCCTGCGCTCCCGTCACGCCGGGCACGGGCCGCGCGTCGCCGAAGCCGACCGCCTGCACGCGGTTCGGCGGCAGGCCGTTCGTCTCCACGAAGTGGCGCAGCACCTGGGTCGCCCGGTCGGCCGACAGCTCCCAGTTGGTGGGGTAGCGGCCGCTCACGGGCAGCACGTTGGCGTGGCCCTCGACGGAGACCTGGTCGGGCAACGCGACGAGCGTGGGCGCGATCGCGTCGAGCACGCGCAGCGCCGTGGGCGTCAGCTGCGCCGACGCCGGGGCGAAGAACACGTCGTCGGCCACGAGGCCGATGACGAGCCCGCGGTCCGTGATGGTCATGTGGACCGAGGCCCCCAGCCCGGCCGCGTCGAGCTGCTGCTGGATCTGCTTCTGCACGTCCTCCAGCCGCGTGGCCTCCGCCCGGGCGGCCGGGAGCACGCCCGAGCTCGCGTCGGCCGAGGACTGCGCCGCCGCCGCGCCGGTGCCCGGCCCGCTCACCGGGGTGATGGGGTCGAACGCCTGCGACACGCTGCTCGGCGCCTGCGAGTCCTGCGACGTGCTGCTGCTGGACTGCAGCACGCCGTTGGAGCCCGTGAGGACGGCCTGGTGGCCGAACCCGGCCGCGAGCGACTCGCGCAGCGCCTGGAACTTCTGCATGTCCACCTGGCTCATCGCGTACAGCACGATGAACAGGCCCATCATCACGGTGAGCATGTCGGAGTAGCTCACCATCCACCGCTCGTGGTTGGCGTGCTCCTCCTCCTCCACGTGCTTGCGGCGCTTGCGGGCGGCCATCAGGCGGCCGCCTTCTTCGCGTCCTTCTTGCCGTCCTTCTTGCCGTCGCCCGCCGTCTCGTCGTCGGGCAGCAGGCTGCGCAGCCGCTCGCCGACGAGCCGCGGGTTGGCGCCCGCCTGCACCGCGAGCAGGCCCTCGAGCGCGAGCTCCATCTGGGCGCACTCGAGGTCCGAGAAGCGCCGGATGCGGGTGGAGATGGGCAGCCAGACGACGTTGGCCGAGAGCAGGCCCCACAGCGTCGCGACGAACGCGGCGGCGATGTTCTCGCCCAGCGCCGCCGGCTCGCTGAGGTTCTCCAGCACGTGGACCAGCGAGATGACCGTGCCGATGATGCCGACCGTCGGGGCGTAGCCACCCATGTCGGAGAAGTACTTGGCCGCGACGCGGTCCTTGGTGCGCTTGGTGGCGATGCGGTCCTCGAGGATCTCGCGGAGGTCCTCGGGGTCGGTGCCGTCGATCGCCGACTGCAGGCCATTGCGGAGGAACGGGTCCTCGATGCTGCGCGTCGCGTCCTCGAGCGCGAGCAGGCCCTCGCGGCGGGCCTTGTCGGCCAGCTGCACGAGGGTCTCGATGACGCCGTCCGGCTGCGGCACCCGCCCGCGCAGCGCGCGGGGCGCCGCGGCGAAGGCCGCCTTGGCGTCCTTGAGGGTGTGGCCGGCCAGGCCCACGGCGATCGTGGTCACCCAGACGAGCAGGAGCGGACCTGGCAGGAACACCGCGGTGGGCGACGTCCCCTCCATGATCATCACCACGAAGATGACGGCGAAGGCGACGACGAGGCCGATGGGCCCGGCGAGGTCCATCAGCGCACCCTCCGCAGCTGGCCGCCGGCGGTGCTCGGCTGGCCGTCGGGGTCGGGGTCGTCGTCGTCCGCGGCGGGGTCGGGGATGGCGTGGACGGACTCCTGCGCCATCTGCTGCAGGTCGCGCGAACGCGCCAGGATGCGGGCCCGGTGCTCGTTGACGCGGGCGATGACCTCGTCCATCGACTCCGCGACGATGAGCTTGGTGCCGTCGATGAGCGTGAGGATCGTGTCGGGGGCGCTCTCGACACGCTGGATCAGGTCGGGGTTGACCCCGAACATCCCCCCGTTGAGGCGCGTGACGACGATCACGGCGGCACCATCCCTGGTCCGTGCGGCGGGCGGCCCTGCCGCCCCGGGGCCCATCCGTGAGCCCCTTCGACACGTTGATCGGCCGCGGGACCCCGATGCTGAGGGGTTCGGCGGCCCTGGGCTAGGCGGTCGAGGGGCGGTACGCCCAGTGCCACGACTCGCGCGGCACGTCGGCGACGAACCCGAACCGGCCGGCGTTGGCGCGCATCCAGGCCTGTGCCGGACCGTCGAGCTGGAGGTCGGCGGCCATGCCCCAGCCGTGCTCGCTCGTGCCGGGCTGGGCGGCCAGGCCGCCCTGCGAGTACAGGCCCTCGGACTTCGCGAGCGAGACCTGCTCGTCGTACGAGCGGTAGCCCTCGGTGACCCCGATGGTCACGCCGTCGGCCTTGGCCGCCGCGATGAGCCCGGTAAGGGCCTGCGCGGCCGGTTGCCACAGCCGGGCGCCCGTGGTGCCCACCGGCGCGAGCGCGGCCGCCGGGATGTGGCCGTTGCCGTAGGCCGCGAGGTCGGCCGGCACGCCCTGGGCGTTGAGCGTCCCCGTGGTCGAGGCCGTCCCGGTGGCCGCGCCGGACAGGCCGAGCGCGGCCAGCAGCGCCGCGGAGTCGCCCGTGCCGGACAGCCCGAGCCCGGCCAGGGCCGACGTGCCGGACCCGGACGACCCGAGGCCCAGGAGGTCCTGCAGCGAGCCCGACGACGTGCCGCTCCCGTCCGTCGAGCCCGCGGCCAGCGCCTCCGAGAGCGCCGCCTCGAAGGCGGTGCCGGAGGCGCTGGTCGCGGACGACGACGCCCCGCCGGTCGTGCTGCCCGACACGGCCTGCGCCGGGTCGGCCACCAGCGACTGGATCTGCGCGATCCGCTGGCTGATGGTGGAGATCGCGTCCATGCTCACCGCTTGAGGTCCACCAGCTCCTGCAGCACCTGGTCGGACGTGGTGATGACGCGCGCGTTCGCCTGGAAGCCGCGCTGGGCGACGATGAGGTTGGTGAACTCGCTCGACAGGTCGACGTTGCTCATCTCCAGCGAGCCGCCCGCCAGCGTGCCGCGGCCGCCGCTGCCGGGCGTGCCGAGCTGGATGGTGCCGGAGTTGACGGTCGTGGTGAACAGCGAGCCGCCGGCCTTCTCCAGGCCCACGGGGTTGGTGAAGTTCGCCAGCGCTAGGCGGCCGATCACCTGCTTGAGGCCGTTGCTGAACGAGCCCGTGATGGTGCCGTCCTGGCCGAGCTGGAACGACTGCAGCGTGCCGGCCGCGTGCCCGTCCTGGTTGAGGCCCTTGACGGTGTCGACGCCGGAGAACCCGGTCAGGGTCGAGAGGTCGACCGAGATGCCGCCGACCGTCAGCGTGCCGGGCGACGTGAGCGCGCCCGTCGCCGGGTCGAAGTCGACCTCGCCCGCGACGGCGGGTGCCGCCGGCGTGGGGTTGTAGGTCGCGGTCGCCGTCGTCGTGCCGTCCGCCGCCACGACCGTGCCCGCGAGCGTCCACGGGTCGTTCGCCGCGGCACCCTTGGTGAACGTGAGGTTGAGCGTGCTCGCATCGCCCGTGGCGTCGTAGACCGTCAGGGAGCGCGTGATGGTGGTGCCCGGCGCGGCGCTCGAGTCGAGGTTGCCCTGGAAGGTCGCGTTGGCGGTGCCCTGCGCCGCCATGAGCGTGCCCGCCGGGACGCTGAGGTCGGTGAGCGGGCCGTTGGTGTCGATGACGCCGTTGGTCGCGGCCCAGCCCTGCACCAGCGCGCCGTCGCCCGGCAGCACCATCTGGCCGGTGGCGTCGAAGTCGAACGAGCCGTCGCGCGTGTAGTACGTCTCGTTGCCCTTGCGGACCACGAAGAACCCGTCGCCCTGGATCATCATGTCCGTGCTGCGGCCGGTGAGCTGCGAGGCGCCCTGCGTGAAGTTCGTCGTGATGCCCGCGACGCGCACGCCCAGGCCCACCTGGGCCGGGTTGGTGCCGCCCTGGCCGTTCTGGGCGCCGCCGGCGTTGCTGAGCACCTGGCTCAGCGTGTCCTGGAACTGGACCTGCGACGACTTGAAGCCGGTGGTGTTGACGTTGGCGATGTTGTTGCCGGTGACGTCGAGCATGGTCTGGTGGCTGCGCAGGCCACTGATGCCGGAGAAGAGCGAGCGGAGCATGGTGGTTCCCTTCCTGGTGGGTGTCAGTTGGCCGGGGCCAGCGTCTGGACGGCGTCGAGCGCCACGTCGGTGCCGCCGACCTTGAGCATCGGGACCGAGCCGGTGTAGTCGACCGAGGCGACGACGCCGGTCTGGCCCTTGCCGTCGGCGTCCGTCCAGGTCACCTGGCGGCCGACGAAGGACGCGGCGGCCTCGCGCATCTGCAGCGCGAACGACTCCTGGGCGGTGGTGATCTGCTCCTGGAGCGTCTGCATCTGCGCGAGCTGCGTCGTCTGCGTGAGGATCGTCGTGGAGTCCGTGGGGCTCGACGGGTCCTGGTTGTCCAGCTGCGCGATGAGGAGCTTGAGGAAGCCCGCGTTGTCGAGCTGGGTCTTGTCCGTGGGCGTGCTGCCGGAGGTCGACGACGTCGACGCCGTGCGGTCCGACGTCAGGTACGAGACGGGGATGGACATGTCGGTGCTCATGGGGTCCTCTCCTTTCAGACGGTGACGTCGAGGCCGGCCGACCGCGCCGGGCCGGTGGTGCGGGGGGCGGCCGGTGCCGGCCGCGCGAGGGGGTCCGGGACCGTGGCCCGCGACCTGCCGGCGTCCGGGCCGGGCCCGCCCGAGCCGCCGCCGGCGCCCGCCTGGCCGCCACCGGGACCGCCGAGACCCACCTGGACGTTGAGGCCCGCGCCCGCGAGGTCGCGCTGCAGGTCGCCGAGGGCGCCGCGCAGGGCGTCGCGCGACGCGTCGGTCGCCCCCACGAGGTCCACCCGGACGGAGTCCGGCCCGATGTGGGCGACGACGCGCACCGACCCGAGGTGCTCGGGGTCGAGCGGCACCGACAGCACGTGCCGGCCGGCGGCGAGCCCCGCGAGCGACCGCAGGCGTGCGCCCAGCTGGTCGGCGATGGGGACGGACGGCGCGGGGGTGCCCGCCGCCGGACCGGCGGCCGGGGCGGACGCCTCGGCGTGCGCCGCCGGCGCCGTGACGTGGACGGCGGGCGCGGTGACCGGGGCCATGGCGGCGGGTGCCGGCGGGGCCGCGGGCGGCGCACCGGTGGCGGCGCCGCCCGGGTCGCCGGCACCGGCACCGCGGCCGGGGGCCGCTTGGCCGGGGCCGGAGGACGCGGGGCCCGGGGCCGCCGGGCCGCCGGCGGCGGTCGCCACCCCGGTCGTCCGGGCGTCGGGAGCGCCGCCGACCACGGCGGCCGAGCCGCCGGGAGCCGGGACGCCCGGCGCACCGGACGGCAGCGGCGCGGCTGAGGTGGACGCCGCGGGCGCCCCGGCCTGGGCGGCGGATGCCGGACCGGACCCACCGGCGGTGCCCGCACCCGTGCCGACGCCCGGGAGGCCGGCCGCGGGCGCGCCGGTGACGCCGGTCACCGCACCCGCGCCACCCGGGCCGCCGGCCGCGACCGGGCCGGTGGTCCCCCCACCGGCCGCGGTCGTGGCAGCGGGCGCCGCGGCGAGGGCCGCCGCGCCCAGCCCGAGGGCCGCCCGCGCGGGGTCCGGCGCCACCCGCGCCGGAGCCCCGGGCGCCGCTGCAGCGGCCTCGGTCCGTCCTGTGTCGCCGGCCGCGGGCACGGACGAGCCGTCCCCGGCGGTGGCCGACCGCGTCCGCCGGCCGTCGCCACGCACGTCGTGGCTCGCGTCGTGGCTCGCGTCGTGGCTCCCGTCGTGCCGTACGTCGTGGGTCGGCGCGTGCGAGCCGGCCGAGTGATCGGCGCGCGCCGCGCGATCCCGGTCGGCGCGGTCGGCCTCGTCGGCCCGCGCGGCGCGCTGCCGCTCGGCGCGGTCGGCCTCGTCGGCGCGCGCGGACCGGTCCCGGTCGGCCCGGTCGGCGTCGTCGGCCCGCGCCGAACGCGCCCGGTCCGTCCGATCGGCCTGGTCGGCCCGTGCCACGGCCGCGCGGCTCGCCGCCGCGTCCGCACCAGCCGGTCCGTCGGGACGTGCGGCGTCGTCGGGCTGCCCGGCCCGGTCCAGCTGGCGCCGGAACGCCTCGTCGAACGCGTCGGCCGCGCCCGGCGTCACGGCGGCCCGCGCCGCCGCCGTCCCGGGCGCCGTCAGCACCGCGGTCACCCCGCTCATCGCGCCACCCCCCGGTTCGTCCCGCTCATGGCTCCTCCTCGTGCCGGCGCCCGGCCACCTCGTCGAGCACCAGCTGCTCGGCGCGCAGCTCCGCGGCCCGCTCCCGTTCCTCGTGGTGCTCCTCGAGCAGCTCCACCGCGCGCTCCTCCTGCCGCGCGTGCGACCACGCGTCGCGCCGCTCCGCGGCCACCTCCCGGGCGTCCGCCAGCCGCTGCGTGTCCTCGACCAGGAGCGACGAGAGGCTGAGGCGGCTCGCCGCCGCCGCCAGGAACGTCGCGCTGTCGACCGAGCCGGACAGCATCGCGCCGGACAGCCGTTCGGCGGTGTCCCGCGCCCGGTCGCGCGCCTCCGCGACGTCGCGCTCCGCGGCGCCCAGCACCGCGGCCGCCTCGTCCTCGCGCAGCGACCGCAGCCGCAGCAGGCCGGCCAGCCCGAAGCGGTTCATCGGGCCGCCCCCGCGTCGAGGAGCTGCACCAGCTCGGCGAGCCGCGCCCACGAGCGCTCCGCGGGCGCCGCCTCGTCCATCGGCTGGCGCAGGAAGGCGTCGATCGCGCCCTGGTGCGCGATCGCCGTGTCGACGAGCGGGTTGGAGCCGGCGACGTAGGCGCCGACGTCGACGAGGTCGGCCACCTCCGCCCGGGCCGCGAGCACCGACCGGAGCCGCTGCGCGAGCCGCGCCTGCTCCCGGGTGACGACGCGCCCGGCGACGCGGCTGATGGAGCCCAGCACGTCGATGGACGGGAAGTGCCCCGCGACGGCGAGCCGGCGCTGCAGCACCACGTGCCCGTCGAGGATGGACCGCGCGGCGTCCGCGATCGGCTCGTTGTGGTCGTCGCCGTCGACCAGCACGGTGTACAGGCCGGTGACCGAGCCGGTGGGACCCGTGCCGGCGCGCTCGAGCAGGCGCGCGAGCAGCGCGAACGTGCTCGGCGGGTAGCCGCGGGTCGCGGGCGGCTCGCCCACCGACAGCCCCACCTCGCGCTGCGCCATGGCCACGCGGGTGAGCGAGTCCATCATGAGCACCGCGTGCGCCCCGCCGTCGCGCAGGTGCTCCGCGATCCGGGTCGCCACGAACGCCGACCGCAGCCGCACGAGCGGCGGCGCGTCCGACGTGGCGACGACGACGACCGAGCGGGCGAGGCCCTCCGGGCCGAGGTCGTCCTCGAGGAACTCGCGCACCTCGCGCCCGCGCTCGCCCACGAGCGCGATGACCGACACCTCGGCCTGCGTGCCCCGCGCGATCATCGACAGCAGCGACGACTTGCCGACGCCGGAGCCGGCGAACAGCCCGAGGCGCTGGCCCCGGCCCACCGTGACGAGCGTGTCCAGCGCGCGCACGCCGAGATCGAGGGGCGTGTCGACGCGCGCCCGCTCGAGCGGGTGCGGCGCGCGGTTGTCCACCTCGACCCACGCCTGCGCGCGCAGGGGTCCCTTGCCGTCGATGGGCCGGCCGAGGCCGTCGAGCACGCGGCCGAGCAGGCCGGGGCCCACCGGCACGCGCAGCGCGTCGCCCACGGGTCGCACCGGCAGGCCGGCGCGCAGCCCCTCGGCGCCGTCCAGCGGCATGCACCGCGCCGCGCCGGACGCCGTGGCGACCACCTCGCCGCGCACGCCGTCGCCGATGTCCACGAGCGCGCCGATGGGCAGGTCCAGGCCCGCGACCTCGACCGACAGGCCGACGGCCGAGCGCACGCGGCCCACGCGCTGCGGGCGCGCCGCCGCCAGCACCCGGTCCCAGGTCGCGGTGGTCACGAGGCGCCCTCCAGGGCCGCGCGGGCGCGGCGCAGGGCCTCGTCGATGCGGCCGTCCAGCCAGCCGTCCGCGTGCTCGGCGAGCGCCTCGCCGCGCCCGAGCGTCGGGTCGGCGACGAGCACCACGCCGGTGGGCAGCGTCTCCACGTCGGCCAGCAGCGCGAGGTCGTGCGGGTGCAGGCGCACGGTGACGTCGTCGGCCATCGCCGCCGCCGCGCGCACGCGCGCCAGGGCGGCCGCCGCCGCGGTCCGCTCGTCGGACAGCTCCAGGGCGAGCACGGCGCCGGCCAGCGCGAGCGCGGCGTCGTGCAGCGCGGACTCGGCCTGCGCGAGCACCGGGACGGCGCGTTCCCGCGCCGCGCGCGCCGCCGCCGCGAGCACGGCGAGCGCCGCCTCGGTCCGCTCGTCGGCCCGCCGCGCGGCCACCTCGCGGTCGTACGCCGCGCGGCGCCGGGCGGTCTCGGCGGCGCGCGCCGCGGCCCGGGCCCCCGCCGTGAAGCCCGCGGCGAAGCCGGCCGCGCGCGCGGACTCCCGGTCCGTCCCGATGGGGAGCACGTCCGCCCGGCCGCCGTCGAACGTGCCGAGCAGCGGCGGGAACTGCGCCGGGACCACGTCCTCACGCAACGTACTCGTCCTCCCCGTCGCGGCGGATGGTGATCTGGCCGGACTCCTCGAGCCGGCGGATCACCTGGACGATCGCCGCGCGGGCGTCCTCCACCTGGGACAGCCGCACCGGGCCGAGCAGCTCGATCTCCTCGACGAGGTTCTCCCGGGCGCGCTCGGAGACGTTCCGCATGACGACGTCGCGCACCGCGTCCGCGGAGCCCTTGAGGGCCAGCGCGAGCACCGAGGTCTCCACCTGCCGCAGCACCAGCTGCATCGCACGGTCCTCGAGGAGCACCACGTCGGCGAAGACGAACATCCGGCTGCGGATCTCCTCCGCGAGCTCCTCGTCGCGCTCCGCGAGGCCCTCGAGGATGGCCTTCTCCGTGGCGGGGTCGGCCCGGTTGATGATCTCCACCAGGGGCTGCACGCCGCCGACGCTGGCGAGCTCGCGCGGGGCGAGCACCGCGGAGGCCTTGCGCTGCAGGTTCTCGGCGACCACCTGGACCAGGTCCGGCGAGGCCCGCTCCATGAGCGCGATGCGGTGCGCGATCGCGGCCTGGTCCTCCGGGGGCAGGCCCGCCAGCACCATCGACGCCTGCTCCGGGCGCAGGTGCGCCAGCACCAGTGCCACCGTCTGCGGGTGCTCGCCGGACAGCAGCGAGACGATCTGGCGCGCGTCCACCTGCTGGAGGAAGTCGAACGGCTGGCCCGCGAGCACCGCCTCGAGCCGGCCCATCATCTCGGCCGCGCGCTCCTCGCCGAGCGAGGTGACGAGCAGCTTCTCGGCGAGCGCGGAGCCGCCGCCGACGCCCACGCCGAGCGTGTGCGCGGACCAGAACTCGTCGACCACCTCGTCGGCCAGCGCCTGGTCGACGTGCTCGAGCCGCACGATCTCGGCCGTGAGCTCCTCGATCTCGTACTCGTCGAGGCGCTGGAGCACGCGCGCGGCGCGGTCGTGACCCAGCTGCAGCAGCAGCAGGGCCGCCTTCTGCGCACCCGTGAGCACGGTCGTCGTCATCGGCGCGCGCCCCCGCTCGGCGAGCTCATCCACAGCTTGAGCAGGTCGGCGACCTCGCTCGGCTGCTCGTCGGCCATGGTCTCGATCTCGCGGCGGCGCGCGAGCAGCGGGTTGTCCGCGGGCGCCGGGGCCGGGCCCGTCAGCAGGCCCGCCATGCCGTCCCCGCCCTCGAGCAGCGCGCGCTCGGTGGCGGCGCGCGCGGCCTCGAGCTCGCCGAGGTCGAGCGCCTCGCGCCGGGCCCGGCGCGACCGGCGGCCGCCGAGCACGATGAGCAGGACGAGGAGCAGCAGCACCGCGCCACCGATCCCGGCCTTGACGTAGAGCGACGTGCGGGCGGACGCCTGCTGCTGGGCGTCGGCCTGCGCCAGCGCCTGCTGCGCCTGGGTCTGGCGCGTCGTGTCGAACGCCATGCGCTGCACCGAGAGCGTGTCGCCGCGGTTGGTGTCGATGCCCGCGGCGGCCGAGATCGCCGCGGTGAGCGCCGTCATGTCGAGGCTCTTGGCCGCGGTGGCGTCGACCGCCACCGAGACCGACTGCCGGGTGACGCCGCCCGGGCCCGACGTGACCACCTGGGTCTCCTTGTCCACCGAGTTGGTGACGTCGGCGTTCGTCGAGCTGTACGTGCCGGTTCCGCTGCCCCCGTTGGGCACCGAGATGTTGTCCGGCCCGAGCACGCCCGTGGCCGAGGAGCCGCTGCCGGTGTACTGCTCGGACTTCGTCGAGGACGCCAGCGGCGGCGTGCTCGGCGTGGGGGCGGAGTACTTCTCCGTCGTCGTCTGGCTCGAGTCCTGGTTGAGCTGCGCGGTCACCGTCACGGCGGACTTGCCGGGGCCGACGAGCGGGTCGAGGAGGTTCGCCACGGCAGCGCGCACCTTCGCCTCGTAGTCGGTGGCCTGCTGCGCCGCCAGCGCGCCGCCCGCGGTGCCGCTGCCGACCGCCGAGAGCACCTGGCCCGACGAGTCCACGACGGAGACGTCGGACGGCGTCATCTTGGGGATGCCCGCGGAGACGAGGTGGACGATCGCCTGCACCTGGTCGGTCGTCAGGCTCACGCCGGGGCGCGTGCGCACGAACACCGAGGCCGTGGGGTCGGCCTGCTGCGAGACGAACACGCTGTCCTGCGGCAGCGCGAGCTTGACCGTCGCGGCCTGCACGCCGTCGATCGACTCGACGGTCTTGGCGAGCTCGCCCTCGGTGGCCCGCTGGTAGGCGGTCTGCTGCTGGAAGTCGGACGCCGTCACCGGCAGGCTGTCCAGGAGCGAGTAGCCGGCGCCGTCGGCGTTGGCCGGGAGGCCGGCCGCCGCCATGGCGATGCGCTCGGAGTAGAGCTTGGCCTGCGGCACGAGGATCGTGCCGCCGCCGTCGGCGAGCTCGTAGCTGACGCCGTCCTTCGTCAGCTGCGTGACGATGGCGGACGCGTCGGTGCCGGACAGCCCGGAGAACAGCGGGCTCATCGTCGGGCGGCCCAACCAGCCGACGAGCGCGACCGCGCCGACGGCGACGGCCGCGACCGCGACGACCAGGAACGTGCGCTGGACGAGCGTGAACTGGCGGACCGCCGCGGAGAGGCGGTCGATGATGGTTCGCACCTGCGCGGGCATCAGGCCTGCATCCTCATGATCTCGTCGAACGCGTTGACGGCCTGGTTGCGCACGGCGGCCGTGAGCTCGATGGCCAGCGACGCCTGGGCCGCGGCGATGGTGTAGTCGTGGACGTCGGACAGCTGGCCGGTGACGGCCTGGACGGCCAGGCCGTCGGCGCTGGACTGCATCTGCTGCAGCTGGTCCACGCCGGACAGGACGCTGTCGAAGCCGGTGCCCGACGACGGCGCGGTGGCCTGGGTCGGCAGGGACGGCAGGGTCGGGGCGGTGCCCGTGACCCCGGCGATGGCGGCGATGCTCACAGGTTCTGCCCGATCTTCAGCGCGGCCTCGTACGCGTCCTTGGCCCGGTCGATCACGGCGGCGTTCGCCTGGTACCCGCGCTGCGCCATGATCAGCTGGACCATCTGGCTGGACATGTCCACGTCGGGGTAGCGCACGTTGCCCTGCGCGTCCGCGAGCGGGTTGTCGGGCTCGTAGACCACGCGGCCGGTGGCGTCGCCGGACGTCACCGCGCCGGCCACCTGCACGCCGCCGCCGGGCATCTCGCTGGCCACGATGTAGCGGGTCTCGTACGCGGCCTGCGACGTGGGGCGGGCCGTGTTGGCGTTGGCCAGGTTGTCGCTCACCGCGTCGAGCCACTTGCGGTCGACGGTCAGGCCGCTGCCCGCGATGCCGAGGGCGCCGAAGGTGGTCATCAGGCGGTCCTCATCGCGGCGCGGATCTGCGAGAAGCCCGCCGAGACGGCCTGCGTCGCCAGCTCGTAGCGCAGGTTCGTGTCGATGTTGGACAGCGTCTCGGTGTCGAGGTTGACGTTGTTGCCGTCGGTGCGCGTCGGCTCCAGCGAGCGCGACACGGTCGCCGTGGCGGCGCCGCTGCCGTTCGCCACGGCCTGCGTGAGGGCGTCCTCGAACTGGACGCGCTGGGCGTGGTAGCCCGGGGTCTGCAGGTTGGCCACGTTGTCCGCGATGGCGCGCTGGCGCTCGGCCAGGCCGTCCAGCGCGCTGCGCAGCGCCACGGAGGACACGGAGTCGAAGACGCCCATCGGGGCACACTCCTACCGACGTCGAGAGCTGTCGGCCGATCCGTGGCCCCAGGGCGAGCAATCCCTGCTCGGCCCGTCCATCGGACACGCCCCCCGCTTCCTGAGCGGTTCCGCGCGCCTCACGTGCGCCTTCACCCGATGGGACGAGCCCAATCCGGACAACCCCCGACACACCACCCGCCGGGGGCGCCCGCCTCAGCCGTCGAGGTCCAGGTAGACCGGGGGGTGCGCGGGCGCGGGTGTCAGGGTGGCCAGGGCGCGCCGGTGGCGCCGCCCGCTGGCCATGGCGGCCGACAGGGCGCCCGCCACCGAGAGCTGGCGCTCGAGGAGGGTGCGGGCCCGCTGCTCGAGCGTCGCCGGCAGGGGCCCGAGGCCCTCCGGCGGCGTCCACGGCGCGGCGGGTGCGGGCGCGGGCCGGTGCGCGTCCGTGAGCAGGGCCTCCGCCTCGCGGACGGCGATCTCCATGTCGTCGAGGGCCGCCACCCAGGCGCCCTCCCAGGCCACGCTCGTCGCGGTCATCGGGCGCCTCAGGCGACGCCGAGGACGCCGGCGAGCTGCTCGGCCGCCGCCGGTTCGGCCGCCTGGCCCACCTCGTCGGCGGCCTCGTGCCACGCCAGGGCGAGTGGCTCCAGGAGCGTGCGGCAGGCCGTCACGCGGGCGACGTCGCCCGTCGCCCCGGCCTCGAACAGCTCGCGCAGCACGTACGAGTAGATCGACATGAGCGAGCCGGCGCCGTCGAACGTCTCCAGGTCGAGCGTGCCGATGAGCTCGCCGACGATCTCCTCGGCGTGCCCGACGAACGGCGCCGCGGCCGCCCGGTCGCCCTCCTCGAGCGCGGACGAGGCGCGCGTGAGGTCGAGCATCAGGCGGTCGAAGAGCATGGTGAGCAGCCGCGCCGGGCTCGCCGTGGCGATCGCGTCGGCGAGGTAGCGGGAACGGGCGTCGTCCACGGGTGACCTTCCGTCAGGAGGACTTCGAGGAGCTCGAGGAGCTCGACGAGCTCGTGGTCCCGAGCGACCCGAGCACTGAGGTGAGGTAGGAGGCCTGCGACTGCATCTGGGACAACGCGGTCTCCATGGCGGAGTACTGCTGCTCGAGCGACTGCTGGCGCAGCGCGAGCCGCACGTCCCAGTCGGAGATCTGGTTGCCCAGGTCCTGCACGGTGCTCTGCTGCTGCGTGATGTTCGACGTGAGCAGCCCCTGCGTGGGGTCCGAGTAGGTCGTGGCCACCGACTGCACGCGCTGCGCGATCGCGCTCACGACCGCCTGGGTCTTGGCCGGGTCGGACTGGAGCGACGCGGCAAAGGCCGTCTGGTCGAACGTGAACGTGCCGTCGCTGTTGACGACGATGCCCACCGACGACGGCGAGACGAGCTGCCCGTCGTAGGTCACCGCGCCGGCGCCCGCGTCCGAGACCGCGTTCTGCAGGAACAGCACGTCGCTCTCGTTGCCGAGGACGCCCGGCGTCAGGTTCGTCGTGCCGTCGGAGCTCGTCGTGGTCGAGGACGTCGTCTGGCTCGTGATCTCGCCGAGCACGAGGTTGAGCTGGCCCACGAGGTTCGAGCCGAGCTTGGTGAGCGCGGAGTCGTCGCGCGAGGTCGAGACGGTGACGTTCGAGGTCGTCGGCTGGCTCACGGTGAAGGTGAGGCCGGGGACCACGCCCGTGAAGGTGTTGGTGCCCGAGGTGACGGTCGTCGCGGCCGACGTCCCGTCCGGGTTCGTCGCGCCGGGCCACAGCGTGATCTGCGCGTCGCGGGCCGCCTGGGCGGTGATGGCGCCGCTGGTCACCATCGTGCCGGTGCCGTCGTCGGCCGTCACGGACGTCTGGAAGCCGCCGGCGGCGCCCGAGGTCTTGGCGGTGAGCTGCAGCTGGTAGCCGCCGTTGACCTGGACGGCGACCGCGGTGACGCCGGCGGCGGACCCGGTGATCGCCTGGGCGATGGCGTCCGCCGAGGTCAGGCCGTTCGTGGACACGGTCGTCGTGGCGTTGTTGGCCCCCGTGAACGTCAGGCTGCCGTTGCCCAGCAGCAGGTCCGCCACGGACGTCGTGGAGACGAGCGACACCTGCGTCTGCGCCGTCTGGTTCACCGCGAACGTGATCGACGTGGGGCTCCCGGACGAGCTCGCGGTCGCCTGCACCGAGGAGTCCGTCGAGGACGCGGTGAGCGCCTGCCAGCTCGAGGCGGTCGCGGCCGCGGTGGCGGCGTCGCCGAGCGAGGAGACCTTCGTGTTGAGGGACTGCAACGCGGTGATGAGGCTCTGGGTGGCGGTCTGCTTCGTCTTCAGCGCCTGCTGCGGCTGCGACTCGAGCTGCATCAGCTGGTTGATGATGCTGGTCGTGTCCAGGCCGCTGACCAGGCCGCTGATGCTCTGCGTCCCTGCCATCTCGTTCCTCCCGAGGTCACCTGCGCCCCGGCCGGTGCCGGGTGAGACTGTGGCACCGGCGGCGCGCGGGGACGGCGCACCGCCGGTGCCAAACCCTGGGCTCCGACTGGGTGGGATCGGGGTTGCTGCCCGGGGGTGTCGGCCGTGGACGGGCCACGGCCGGGGTCAGGCCTAGCCGAGCAGCTTGAGGATGCTCTGCGGCATCGAGTTGGCCTGGGCCAGCATCGCGGTGCCCGCCTGCTGCAGGATCTGGGCCCGCGTGAACTTCACCATCTCGGACGCCATGTCGGTGTCCTGGATCTGGCTGTTCGACGCCGTGAGGTTCTCCACCGCGACGTTGACGCTGTTGATCGTGTGGGTGAACCGGTTCTGGTACGCACCGAGGTCGGCACGCTGCGTGGAGATGGTCTGGATCGCGGCGTTGATCGTCGTGATCGCGGCCTGCGCCGAGGCGTGCGTCGAGAAGTCCAGGTTCCCGGCGGTGCCCGCGGAGCCGGCGGCGATACCGGTGCCGGGAGCCGTGGTGGCCACCGTGCCGCCGTTGAGGGAGGCGACGACCAGGTCGCCGGAGGTGGCGTCCACCGAGGCGCTGAAGCTCGACGAGAACCCCGAGTTGGCGTTCAGGGCGTCGGCGACGTCCTGGGCGTTGCCGTAGGTGCCGGCCGCGCCCAGCGTCACGGACGCGGTCGTGGTCACGCCGTTGGCGTCCGTCGACGTGAACGACTGCGCACCCGTGACGCTGGCGGCCGTGACGGCGAACTGGCTGCCGGTGCTGCCGACGGACAGGGTGTTCGCCAGCGAGACGACGTTGAGCCCGGACAGGTTGACGGCGATGTTGCTGTTCGCGTTCCCGTTGGCGCCGACCTGGAAGTTCAGGGTGCCGGCCGTGCCGTCCAGCAGGTTGGTGCCGTTGAAGTTCGTCGACTTGCCGATGCGGCCGAGCTCGGAGACGAGCTGGCCGGCCTCGGTCGCGATGTCGCCGCGGGCCGCGCTGTTGTTGGAGTCGTTGGCCGCCTGGACCGCCAGGTCGTTGAGGCGCTGCAGCACCGAGTGGACCTCGGTCAGGGCACCCTCAGCGGTCTGGACGACGTTGATGCCGTCCTGGGCGTTGCGGGCGGCCTGGGTGAGCCCACCGATCTGCGACTGCAGGCCCTGGGAGATGGCCAGGCCGGCGGCGTCGTCGGCGGCCCGGTTGATCCGGTAGCCGGACGACAGCTTCTCGAGCGAGCTGGACAGCGACGACTGCGTGGTGGAGAGGTTCCGGTACGCGTTCAGCGCCGCGAGGTTGGTGTTGACGGTGAGACCCATCGTGATCTTCCTCCTTGATGCGGGTCAGGGCGGCCCATCCATGGGCACGTCCTTGTTCATCGCCCGGGCGGGGCGGCATCTGAGGAGTTCTCCCCGACGGATCCGCCCCCGGGCCGTCAGGCGCTCGCGAGCCCTCGCCGGGCGTCGCCCACGGTCTCGACGACGCCGCGCGGGCGCGGCAGCTCGTCACCCAGCCCGTGGCTCGCGGCGGGCAGCGCGGCGCGGGCGGCGACCGCCGCGAAGTACGCGCGCCGCCGGCGCTCGGCCACGCCACCGGGGCGCGAGGCGGTCGGGACCAGGTCCGGGTCGAGCGAGGCGTTCATGCCGTCGCGCAGCAGGGCGAGGGCCTCGGTGCGCAGCTGGCTGATCCGGGACTCGGTGACCCCGAGCTCGACCGCGAGGTCCGCGATGGACCGGTCCTCCAGGTAGAGGCCGACGATGACGGCGCGCAGGCGCTCGGGCAGCGTGGTCACGGCGGCCCGCAGCCAGTGGACGCGCTCGTTGCCGAGAGTGACGTCCTCGGGCGAGGCCGCGGGGTCGGGCAGCACGTCGGCGAGCACGGAGCCCGGCGCGTCCAGGCGCAGCACGCGGCGCTCGGCGTCCAGCCGGGCCCCGTCCACGCCGGCGACGTCGGTGCCCATGGCGGCGGCGATCTCCTCGCGCTCGGGCTGGCGCCCGAGCGTCGCGCGCAGCTGGTCGCTCGCGGACGTGTACTCGCGGACCCGGCGGCGGGCGCCGCGCGAGGCCCAGTCGATCGAGCGGAGCTCGTCGAGGATGGCGCCCTTGATCCGCAGCGCCGCGTAGCGCGCGAACGGGACGCCGGACTCGGCGTCGTACGACCTGGCCGCCAGGACCAGGGCGAGGCTGCCTGCGGACACGAGCTCGTCGCGGGAGACCGACGGCGGCACCCGGTGCAGCACCTCGCTCACGTGGTAGCCGACGAGCGCGAGGTGGTCGACGACGAGTCGCTCCGTTGCGGCTTGTGCTTGACCCATGGCCCATGCGTCGTCCTGCACGGCCCAGGGCTTGAGCAGGAAACCGATTTCTCCTCGGGTTCCGACCGATCCGGCGAAACGGACGAGGGGTCAGCAACCGACCCGGGCGAATCGCCCACGGTGGGGCGGGACGCGACATCTCGCCCGGTCCGGTGTGACCAAGATCACACTCCCCGTCAGCCGTTCGGGCCGTCCCGCGGAACACTCGTCCGGGTGATGCGCTCGCGGTCGCGCCACGAGAAACTCACCAGTTGGGTTAAGTCGGGCCTCGAGTGTCCGATAGGGGAAGGTCAGCAGGCCGTACCGTGGCGCGCCACCCGCTGGCCCGAGAGGAACCCAGACCATGTCGCTGAACAGTCTCTCCGAGGCGCTCTGGCACGAACGCCGGCTCCTCGAGCTGCTGCTGTTCAAGCTCGAGGAGGAACAGCTGGTGCTCACCTCCGGCCGGAGCCGCTGGTTGGCGCAGGCGACCCGCGAGGTCGAGTCGGTGCTCGACGAGATCCGCTCCGCGGAGATCGCGCGCGCCGTCGAGGTGGAGGACGTCGCCGCCACGCTCGGGCTCGCCGGGAACGCCTCGCTCGCCGAGCTGGCGGCGGCCGCGCCCGCGCCCTGGGACGAGCTGCTGCGCTCGCACCGCGACGCCTTCGCCTCCGTCACCGCCGAGATCGGGCGCATGGCCGACGACAACCGGGAGCTGCTCGCGCTGTCCCACCGCGCCACGCAGGAGACGCTCGCGTCGCTCGAGGACAGCGTGCGCACCTACGACGAGACCGGCCAGCGCCGCGCCGAGGCCCCCGGCGCGCAGCTCATCGACCGGTCGATCTGAGGGCGGCGATGAGCAGCACCTTCTCCGGCATCAGCACCGCGCTCTCGTCGCTCATCGCGCAGCGCACGGCGCTGGACGTCGCGGGTCAGAACATCGCCAACGCCAACACGCCCGGCTACACGCGCCAGCGTGCCGACCTCGGCGCCGTCAACGGCACCCAGGTGCCGTCGATGTTCGCGACGAACAACGGCGTGGGCACCGGCGTCCAGGTCACGGGCATCTCGCGGGCGTCCGACCCGTTCCTCGACGCCAAGCTCCGCACGCAGACCTCGGGCGCCGCCAGCCTCGCCGCGCTCGCGGGCGCCTACTCCACGCTCGAGTCGGGTCTCGGCGAGCCCGGCGGCTCGGGCCTGTCCAGCCAGCTGCAGACGTTCTGGAACGACTGGCACGACGTCTCCAACGCGCCGGACACGCTCTCCACGCGGTCCGTGCTGCTCGACGACGCCCGCCAGACCGTCGACACGATCCACACCCAGTACACGAGCATCGCCACGCAGTGGAGCGACGCGCGGACCACCACCTCGAGCCTCGTCGACCAGACCAACACGCTGGCCGCCAACGTGGCCGACCTCAACCAGCGCATCCTCGACATCACGAACAACGGCGGCAGCGCCAACGAGCTGGCCGACCAGCGCGACCAGGCGCTGACGCAGCTCGCCGGCCTCGTCGGCGCGACGACGCAGGCGCGCCAGGACGGCCAGGTCGACGTCTACGTGGGCGGGAACGCCCTCGTCTTCGGCTCGTCGTCGCACGCGCTCGCGCTCACCGGCGCGCAGGTGTTCAGCCAGGCGGCGGGCTACGCCACCGACGGCACGCCGACGACGCCGCAGGACGTGCACCTCGAGTGGGCCGACTCCCCCGGGCAGCGCGTGGTCCCCACGGGCGGCACCGTCGCCGGTCAGCTCAGGGTGCTCGCGCCGGCGGCCACGGACGGCTCCGGCACGGGTGGCGTGCTCACCGAGGCGGCGCGGCGGCTCGACCAGGTCGCCACCACGCTCGCCACCGACGTCAACACGCTGCACTCGGGCGCCACCACCGTCTCGGGCGCCACCGGCGGTGCCTTCTTCACTCCGCTGGACCCGAGCGACCCGACCTTCAGCGGCGGCACCGCGCTCGGACCCGCCGCGCTGCGGATCTCCGTCGCGCTCACGACGGCCGACCAGGTCGCCGTCGCGGCCCCCGGCGCCGGCGCGTACGACGCCTCGGTCGGCCAGCAGATCGCCGCGCTCGGGAGCTCGACGACGGGCGCCGACGCCGTGTGGAGCCAGGCCGTCGTGGAGATCGGCGACCGCAGCGCCGCGGCCACGTCACGCAGCTCGGTCGCCGAGTCGGCACGGGCCTCCGCCGAGCAGGACCAGCTCGGGAACGCCAGCGTCGACACCGACCAGGAGACTGTGGGCATGATCTCCACGCAGCGCTCCTACCAGGCCGCCGCTCGCGTCCTCACCACGCTGGACGACATGCTCGACACACTCATCAACAAGACCGGCCTGGTCGGGAGGTGATGGCGGTGCGCGTCACGAACGAGACCATCCAGCGCTCCACGCTGCGGAACCTGCAGACGAACCTGTCGGCGATGTCGACGCTGCAGGCGGAGATGTCCAGCGGGAAGCGGATCCAGGTCCCCTCGGACGACCCCTCGGGCACGGGCCAGTCGCTCAGCCTGCGTGCCACGGCGAGCCAGCTCTCGCAGTACCAGCGCAACGGCCAGGACGGCGACTCGTGGCTCACCACCGTGGACACGGCGCTCACCACGGCGCTCGGCTACCTGCGCAACGCGCGCGACCTCGTCGTCCAGAGCGGCGACGCCGGCCTCGGCCAGACGTCCCGCAACGCGCTCGCCGACCAGATCGACGGCCTCAAGGCCGGCCTGCTCACGCAGGCCAACGCCCGCTACCAGGGCCGCAACGTCTTCGCCGGCACGTCCGACGCCGCGCAGGCCTTCACGGCCAGCACGAGCGGCGGCACCACCGTGTACACGTGGAACGGCTCGGCCACCGGGAGCGTCGACCGCAAGATCGGGCCCTCGACGAGCGTGCGCGTGGACACCGACGGCTCGCAGGCGTTCGGCTGGACCGACCCCGGCACCGGGACGCAGTCGACCGTCTTCGCGCTCATGGACCAGATCTCCGCGGGCCTGCGCAGCGGCACCAACGTCACCGGCACGCTCAACGACATCGACTCCTCGATGCAGTCCATGCTCACGGCCGCCGCCTCCAACGGCAGCCGTCAGAAGGTGCTGGAGAACACGATGTCCGACGTCTCCTCGCAGCAGATCACCATCAAGGGCCAGCTCAGCAACGTCGAGGACGTCGACATGGCGGCCACGATCATGAACCTCCAGATGCAGCAGGTCGCCTACCAGGGCGCCCTGGCCGCCGGCGCGCGGGTGCTGCAGCCCACGCTCCTGGACTTCCTGCGGTGAGCGGCGTGACGGCGACGCCCACGTGCACGGTCTCTACGCCGACGGGCCCCGTCGAGCTGCCGGCCCGGCTGCGCCTGGTCGAGCCCCTGCCGGGCCTGCCGGGCACCGAGTACACGCTCGACCCGCTCGACGAGCTCGGCTTCCTCTTCGCGCTGCGGGGCGAGGGCGGCGTGCGCCTGTTCGTCGTCAGCCCCGCGCTCGTGTTCCCGGACTACGCACCGCGGATCGGCCGCGCCGCGCTCGAGGCGGTCGGTGACGGCGAGGACGCCGTGCTGCTCGTCGTCGTCCACCCCGGCTCGGACGACCGGCCGGTGCCGACCGCGGACCTGCTGGCGCCGATCCTCGTGGACCCCGTCACGGGCCACGCGCTGCAGACCGTGCTCGACGAGGACCTCCCCCTGCGGGCCCCCCTCGCCTGACCCCTCAGGTTCGCCGCGCCGCGGCCGATCCTCGGGTGTGCCCAGGTCCGCCTCACGCCATGCCGCGACGACCGTCCCACCCGCCCACGACCCCCACGTCGCCGTCTTCCGGCAGGCCCTCGTGGACGCCGACCAGACCGTGCGGGCCTGGTCGTTGCGGGCGGCGGTGGCCACGGACGACGGCCGGTGGTGCGCGCCCGAGGACGTGGAGCCGACCGTCGAGGCGGAGTACCACGCGCTCGACCTGGCACGGCTCGGCGGCGAGGCGCCCGTGGTGCTGCGCGCGACGAGCGGGCTGGTGTCGGGGCGCACACCCCTGCCCGAGAGCCCGCACGGGCTGTGGCTCGAGGTGCCCGACGCGCTGGCGCGCGACCCCGAGCTGGGCGCGCACCTCGCGGCGCTGCGTGCCCGGGGCGCCCAGGTCGTCGTCGGCGACTACACCGGCACGCCGGAGCAGGACGCGCTCGTCATGGCCTGGCGCGCGGCGGTCGTCGTGCGCGCCGACGACCCCCGGCTGGGCGAGCTCGCGAGCCGTGCGCACGCCCTGGCGGGCGGCGTCATCGCCACGGGCGTGGCGACGCGGGCGGCCCACCGCACCGCCTTCGCCGCGGGCGCCGACCTCGCGCAGGGGCCGCTGCTCCAGCGCGACCCGGACGGCCCGCTCCGCGCGGCGAAGGCCGGCGAGCTCCAGTGCCTCGAGGTGATCCGCCTGCTGTCGGCGAGCGACATCGACGTCGACGCGGTGACGCGCACGGTCGCCGCCGACCCCGAGCTGTCGATCCGCGTGCTCCACGTGGTCAACTCGAGCGCGTTCGCCCTCTCGTACACCGTCGACTCGGTGCACCGCGCCGTCGTCCTCCTCGGGCCGCAGCGCCTGTCCGCCCTGGCGATGGCCTCGCTCATCGACGCGCGGCCGGCCGCAGTCGGGCAGCTGTGGTCGGTGCTCACGCGCGCGCTGACGTGCCGGGCCCTCGCCGGACGGGACGCCGGCTACACCGTCGGGCTCCTGTCCGCGGTCGCCAGCCAGCAGCGCATCGACGTCACGTCGCTCCTGGCGACGTCGGGGGTCTCGCCGGAGCTGGTCGAGGCGCTCGAGCGCCGCACCGGCCCCCTCGGCCGGGTGCTCGCCGCCGTGCTCGCGCACGAGGAGGACGACGCGGCGGCCGTCGCCGCCGCCGGGCTCGACCCGTTCGACGTCGCGCGCGCCCACCTCGACGCCGTCCCGGAGGCGTTGTCCATCGCGACGACCCTGTCGATGGAGCCCGTGGGGTGAGCCTCCCGGCGACCTCACAGGATTCGTCCACCGCAAGGTCAGGTCGTGCGGGCACGGTGTGGTCTACCCTCCCGCCCGGGAAGGTCGTGCGACTGGCGCGCGGCACGAGGAAGTGAGGCCCGGTGAGCTACCAGCGGTCCCGCAAGCAGAAGGTCGGCGCGAAGGCGCGCCGCATCCAGGACCGGGAGCTCGCGCGGATCGAGCGCGCGCGCCGCGTCCGGCGGGCCACGGTGCGCCACGTCATGCTGCGGGTGGGCGTCGTCGTCGCGGTCCTCGCGGTGCTCGCGGGCGCCGGCCTCGTGGCGCGCGCGGTGGTCGCGAACAACCGGCGCGGTCCGGCGAACATGGCCTCCGACGGGATCATGATCTCCAGCACCGACGGCCAGACGATGACCGCCACCACGTCCGCGCCGCTGCCGGACAACGGCACCCCGACGCCGTCGGCCGACCTCGCGTCGTCCGGCGTGACGCAGGTGGTGGCCTACCTCGACTACGCCGACCCCGCGTCGGCGGCGTTCTGGGCGACGAACGGCGCCGGCATCACGCAGATGCTCAAGGCCTCGCAGGGGATGTTCACGCTCGAGATCCACCCCGTGGCGATCCCCAGCGCGCGCGAGTCGTTCACGCCCCTGCCGGCGGCCACGCCGTCGCCCGCGGCCTCGTCGACGCCCTCCCCCACGCCGTCGCCCACGCCGCAGAACCTCCAGGACGCGGGCTACGACTACGCGCTGCGGGCCGCCAGCACGTTCGCGTGCGTCGCCAACGGCGCGCCCGACCAGGCGCTCGCGGTCAACGACGCGCTCTTCGCGGCGCAGGCGACGTTCGGCACCTCCGGGCTGACCGACGACCAACTGGTCGCGCTGGTGCAGAAGGCGGGCGTCACCGCGAAGGGCACCTCGGAGTGCATCCGCAGCCACCACTACGAGCGCTGGGTGAAGCAGGCGACCGCGCGTGCCACCACCGCCGTCCCGTTCAGCGGCGTCCCGGCGCTCGGCACGGCCCCGCTGATCGTCGTCGGCGGCCACCAGTACACGGGCAAGGTCGACGACGCGACGGCGTTCACGACGATCGTCCTGCAGGCCTACCAGGCGGCCTCGCAGGCGGCGAGCGCCGCGTCCGGCACCCCGACGCCCACGCCGAGCGACTCCGCCACCGCCGCCCCGACCGCCGGCGCGACGGCCGCGCCCACGTCGGGCGCGACGCCCGCACCGACGGCCGGATCGTGACGTCACCCGGGTGCTGAGCACCCGGGTGACTGTGGCAAGATGACGGCACCGGGACGCGTGCGTCCCGGTGCGTCGTCGTCGACGGTGTCGACGTCGACACGGACCCGCCCCCGGCCGGGAGCGGGTGTGGCCTTCACAACGGATCGTCCGGCACGTACCTGCCGGTGAAGGGGAGTACACGATGGCAACGGTCACGTTCGACCACGCGACCCGCATCTACCCGGGCACCGAGCGTCCCGCGGTGGACGGCCTGGACCTGCACATCGAGGACGGCGAGTTCCTCGTCCTCGTCGGCCCGTCCGGCTGCGGCAAGTCCACCTCGCTGCGCATGCTCGCCGGCCTGGAGGACGTCAACTCCGGCCGTGTCCTCATCGGGGACCGCGACGTCACGGACGTCCAGCCCAAGGACCGCGACATCGCCATGGTCTTCCAGAACTACGCCCTGTACCCGCACATGACCGTCGCGGACAACATGGGCTTCGCGCTGAAGATCGCCGGCACCCCCAAGGCCGAGATCCGCCAGCGCGTCGAGGAGGCCGCCAAGATCCTCGACCTCTCCCAGTACCTCGACCGCAAGCCGAAGGCCCTCTCCGGTGGCCAGCGGCAGCGTGTCGCCATGGGCCGCGCCATCGTCCGCCAGCCGCAGGTGTTCCTCATGGACGAGCCGCTGTCGAACCTCGACGCCAAGCTCCGCGTGCAGACCCGCACGCAGATCGCGTCGCTGCAGCGCCGCCTGGGCGTCACGACGGTCTACGTCACGCACGACCAGATCGAGGCCCTGACCATGGGCGACCGCATCGCCGTGCTCAAGGACGGCCTGCTGCAGCAGGTCGGCACCCCGCGCGAGATGTACGACGTCCCGGCCAACGTCTTCGTCGCCGGCTTCATCGGCTCGCCGGCCATGAACATCGGCACGTTCCCGGTGCTCGACGGCGCCGCTTCCGTGGGCAACTCCCGGATCTCGCTGCCGCGCGAGGCCATCGGCACGCTGACGGACGACGACAAGGGCAGCATCACGGTCGGGTTCCGCCCCGAGGACCTCGACGTGGTCCCCAACGGCACCCCGGACTCCATCCCCGTGTACGTCAACATCGTCGAGGAGCTCGGCTCCGACGCGTTCGTGTACGGCTCGCTGAGCGACAGCCTCGGCTCGGCCGCGGTGGTCCACTCCACCGCCGCCGACTCCGAGGTCACCGTCCGCATCGACCCGCGCGACGTGCCGGCCAAGGGCTCGGTCATCAACGTGCGCGTCCGTCCGCACCTGCTCCACCTGTTCCACGCGGGCAACGGCGAGCGCATCACCACCGGCGCCTGAGCGCACTCTCGGCACGGAGGGGCGGGACCTGGGGTCCCGCCCCTCCGTCGTCTCGGCGACAATGGCACCCGTGAGCTCCGCCTCCCTGCAGATCACCGCGGCATCGCCCGACCCGGCGCTGCTCGACCTCCCGTGGGACGTGCCGCTGGAGGACTGGCCCGCGCACACCATCGCGGCGCTCCCCCGCGGCATCTCGCGGCACACCGTGCGGTTCGCCCGCCTGTCCGGGCGGGTCATCGCCGTCAAGGAGATCGGCGAGTACGCCGCGTTCCGCGAGTACGAGCTGCTGCGCCAGCTGCGCCGGCTCGACGTGCCGAGCGTCACCCCGCTCGGCGTCGTCTCCGGCCGTCACACGCCCGACGGGGAGCCGCTCGAGCCGGCACTCGTCACCGAGCACCTGCAGTTCGCCCTGCCGTACCGGGTGCTCTTCAGCCAGACGCTGCGCCCCGACACCGCGACGCGCCTCATCGACGCCCTCGCCGTGCTCATGGTCCGGCTCCACCTCGTCGGGTTCTACTGGGGCGACGTCTCGCTGTCGAACACGCTCTTCCGCCGCGACGCGGAGACCTTCGCGGCCTACCTCGTCGACGCCGAGACCGGGGACCTGCACGAGTCCCTGACCGACGGCCAGCGCTCGTACGACCTGGAGGTCGCGCGGGTCAACATCATCGGCGAGCTCATGGACCTGCAGGCCGGCGAGTACCTCGAGGACGAGACCGACGCGGTGGCGATCGGCGACGCGCTCGTCAGCCGCTACACGGACCTGTGGCGGACGCTCACGGAGGTCGAGTCGTTCGGCTTCGGCGAGCGCTGGCGCGTGCAGGCCCGCATCGACCGCCTCAACGACCTCGGGTTCGACGTCGACGAGCTCGACATCACCACGGACGTCGGCGGCACCACGGTCCGCATCCAGCCCAAGGTGGTGGACGCCGGGCACCACAGCCGCCGCCTCATGCGCCTCACCGGCCTGGACGTGCAGGAGAACCAGGCCCGTCGCCTGCTCAACGACCTCGACGAGTACCGGGCCGCCACCGACCGGCAGCGCGAGGACGAGGCGTTCGTCGCCCACGACTGGCTCACCGAGGTGTTCGAGCCCGCCGTCCGGGCCGTCCCGCGCGAGCTGCGCGCCAAGCTCGAGCCGGCGCAGGTGTACCACGAGCTGCTCGACCACCGCTGGTTCCTGTCGCAGCTGCAGCACCGCGACGTGCCGATGGACCAGGTGGTCGCGTCGTACGTGAAGAACATCCTCCCGCTGCGGCCCGACGAGCAGGCCGTGCTCGGCGGCGTCCCCGGCGACATGCGCGACGAGACCGGGGTCATCCCGGTGGTCGAGCCCTGACCAGCCGCCGGCCGCCAGGGCCGGACGAACGCGGCTGCGGCGCCGTCACGCACGGCCAGGGGGCGCCGTCCCGCCCGGTCACGTGAGCACGGGCGCGCTCAGGCGCGGTGCCGGGCCACCTCGTAGAGCGCGATCCCGGCGGCGACGCCCGCGTTGAGCGACTCCACCGCGGAGGCGATCGGGATCGCGGCGATCGCGTCGCACTGCTCGCGCACCAGGCGGGACAGCCCCTTGCCCTCGGAGCCGACGACGAGGACGAGGGGGTCGCCCGCGAACGGCAGCTCGCCCACGGTGGTGTCCCCGTGCCCGTCCAGGCCGACGACGAACACGCCGGCCTTCCGGTACTCGGCGAGCGTCCGGGCGAGGTTCGTGGCGCGCGCCACCGGCACGCGCGCGGCGGCGCCCGCCGACACCTTCCACGCCGACGCCGTCACGCCGGCCGCCCGCCGCTCGGGCAGGAGCACGCCGTGGGCACCGAACGCGCCCGCCGAGCGCAGCACGGCGCCGAGGTTGCGCGGGTCGGTGACGCCGTCGAGCGCCACGACGAGCGCCGGCTGCCCGGCCGCGGCGGCCGCGTCGAGCAGGTCGTCCGGCTCCGCGTAGGCGTACGGGGGCACCTGGATGGCGACGCCCTGGTGCACGGCGCCGTCGGTCATGCGGTCGAGCTCGAGACGTCCCACCTCGAGCAACGGGCGGTGCGTGTCCGCGGCGAGCTTGAGGATCTCGCGCGTGCGGTCGTCCTGCTCGATCCGGGCCGCGATGTAGACGGTCGTCACCGGCACGCCGGCGCGCAGGGCCTCGAGCACGGAGTTGCGGCCGGCGACCATCTCGTGCGTCGTGGAGCGGCGCGCGGGACGGCGGGGTGCCGGGCCGCCCGACGACGAGCCGGCCCGCCCCGTGGCGGCCCGCGTCTGCTCCGCCACCTTCCGCTTGTGCGCCGGGTGGTACTCGCGGTCCTCGGCCTTGGGCGTCGGCCCGCGGCCCTCGAGCCCCTGCCGGATGCGCCCACCGCTGCCCGCGGTGCGCTTGGACCCCTTGCGCACCGCGCCGCGGCGCTTGGAGTTGCCGGCCATCACGCCTCCCCGACGAGCGACCACCGGGCGCCGTCGCGCCCGTCCTCGACGGCGATGCCCGCCGCCGCCAGCCGGTCACGGATCGCGTCCGCGGTGGCGAAGTCCCTGGCGGCGCGGGCGGCCGCCCGCGCCTCGATCTCGGCGTCGACGAGGGAGCCGAGCGCACGCGCGGCGCGCTCGTCGTCTCCGCCGGTCCGCCACTGCGCTCCCGCCGGGTCGAGCCCGAGCACGTCGAGCATCGCCCGCAGCGCGACGAGGGCCGCAGCGGTCGCCTCGTCGTCCCCGCGCGCCAGGGCGGAGTTGCCGCCGCGGAGCACCTCGTGGACCACCGCGAGCGCTGCGGGCACGTTGAGGTCGTCGTCCAGCGCGGCCGCGTAGTCGGCGGGGAGCGGCGCGGTGGCCACCGCCTCGTCGGACGGCTGGCCCACGCGCTCGCCGGCCCGCGCGACGAAGCCGGACAGCCGCTCCCAGGCCGCACCGGCCTCCGGGAGCGTGTCGTCCGTCCACTCGAGCATGGACCGGTACTGCACGGCCGTCAGCGCGTACCTCACCACCGCGGCCGGCACCTGCGTGAGCACCGTGCTGACGAGCAGGCTGTTGCCCAGCGACTTGCTCATCTTGGTGCCGCCCCGCGTCACCCAGCCGTTGTGGAGCCAATGGCGCGCGAAGCCGTAGCCCGCCGCGTGCGACTGGGCCTGCTCGTTCTCGTGGTGCGGGAACCGCAGGTCCAGGCCGCCGCCGTGGATGTCGAACGCGTCGCCGAGGTAGCGCCGGCTCATCGCGGAGCACTCGAGGTGCCAGCCCGGCCGGCCCCGGCCGAAGGGCGTGTCCCACGCCGCGTCGGCGGGCTCGCCCGGCTTGGGCGACTTCCACAGCGCGAAGTCGTGCGGGTCGTGCTTGCCGCCGTCCTCGTCGGGCGCGTCCACCATGTCGTCCAGCCGCTGGTTGGTGAGCTCGCCGTAGCGCGGCCAGGACCGCACGTCGAAGTACACGTCGCCGGGACCCGCCTGGTAGGCGTGGCCGTTGTCGGCGAGCGTGCGCATGAGCTCGACCATCTCGGGCACGTGCCCGGTGGCGCGCGGCTCGTAGTCCGG
>Ga0187809_10000180_pt1 | contig 41570 bp, 38 predicted proteins | sample NC_wetland_sal_i_8_FD_132415 | JGI IMG/M metagenome (GOLD analysis project Ga0187809, IMG submission 132415) | Wetland sediment microbial communities from Neuse River Estuary, North Carolina, USA - ASW_4 | ecosystem: Environmental > Aquatic > Freshwater > Wetlands > Sediment | place: USA: North... | reverse complement strand
TTTCGATTCGGGCGTTTGCGCGCCGCGAAGACCTCCTCCCCTCAGCCGAGGCGGCGACCATGGGAACGTTCCCTGTAGTTTCAAGACCGCTCACGCCGCTGTCAAGACCTCCGTTCGGGCGTCGCGCTGCTGGCGCGCCGCCGCGGCGGCGCGCCCGTCGTCCGCCTACGCTCTTGACCCGACGGAGGGCGCGCGCTTGATCAAGTACCTGGGCTCGAAGCGGCTGTTGGTGCCGGTGCTCGGCGCGATGGCGAGCGCGGTCGAGGCGCGCACGGCGCTCGACCTGTTCACCGGAACGACCAGGGTGGCCCAGGAGTTCAAACGGCGGGGCGCGACCGTGACCGCGGTCGACACCGCGAGCTATTCCGACGTCCTGGCGCGTTGTTATATCTCGACCGACGCGACCACCGTCGACAAGGACGCGCTCGCCGAGGCGTTGGCGTCGCTTGCCGCGCTGCCACCGGCGGCCGGTTACTTCACCGACGTGTTTTGCGGGCAGGCTCGCTATTTCCAACCCAAAAACGGCGCGCGCATTGACGCGATCCGCGAGCAGCTCGCCGCGTCGTTCAGTGACTCGCCGCTGTTTCCGATTCTGCTGACGTCGTTGATGCTCGCGGCTGACCGCGTCGACTCCACGACCGGTCTGCAGATGGCGTACTTGAAACAATGGGCGCCGCGCGCGCACAACGACCTCGAGTTGCGGCTGCCGGAATTGCTGCCAGGCAATGGAAAAGCGGTGCAAGGCGACGCGCTGTCGGTGGTGACGACGTTGCCGTTCGTCGACCTGGCGTATCTCGACCCGCCCTACAACCAGCACCGCTACTTCACCAACTATCACGTGTGGGAATCGCTGGTGCGTTGGGACAAGCCGTCGCACTACGGCGTGGCGTGCAAGCGAGTCGACTCGCGCGACGACGCCACCCGCTCGCCGTTCAACAGCCGGCGCACGATGCCTGACGCGCTGAAGTCGGTCATCGCGGGAGTTCGTGCCCGCGTGGTGATCGTGTCGTACAACGATGAGTCGTGGGTGGCGCCTGAGCACATCATGGAGTGGCTGCGCGACGCCGGTCATGACGACGTCCGGATGGTTGGCTTTGACTACAAGCGCTATGTGGGCGCGCAGATCGGCATCCACAACCCGGCCGGCGTGAAGGTCGGCACGGTGTCGCATCTGCGCAACACCGAGTACCTGTTCGTGGCCGGGCCGACCGAGCAGGTCGAAGCCGCCACCAGAGCCGCCACCGCCTCGCCCGGCTCGGGTTGATCACGTTTCGGACGTGTACCTGCCCCAGGACACCTCCACAGGCCTGTCCTCGGACGGGTTCAGGCGCCTAGGGCTCGGCTGGTCGCCGCCAACCGCCACTTCAGCCTGTGGACAACGCGATGAGGCGCCACCGCGCCGTCGTCCAAGATTCTCGGCATGACGTTGGCACCTCGGCTCGCCGCCCTCGCCGCCGTGCAGGGCGGCGTGTTCACGACCGCGCAAGCGCTCGCCGCCGGCTACAACGACGACGAGATCGGCCGCCGCCGCAGATCAGGCGCCTGGGTGCGGCTTCGGCGCGGTGTTTACGCCGAACGCTGCGTGATACCGGACGACGAGGCGGCGCGGCACCTGCTGCAACTCCGAGCAGCGCTGCTCACGTTGATCGGGCCGGTGGCGGCCAGCCACGTGACCGCCGGGGCCATGTACCGGCTCGCGCTTCTCGACCCCGATTTCTCCCTCGTCCACATCACTCGCGAGGGCCGCGGTTCGTCACGAACGGAGGGCGACGTCCGACACCACGACGCGTCCCTCCCACCCGCTCATCTGACGACGATTGGCGATGTGTTGGCGACGAGCGCGGCTCGCACGGCCGTCGACTTGGCGCGGGTTTCGACCTATGAGGCCGCGCTTGTGGCGACCGAGTCGGCGCTGAACAAGGAACTCATGACGCTGCGCGAGTTGCGTGAGGTCATGGCGTACTGCAATGACTGGCCGGGTGCACGTGACGCCGGACGTGTCGTGGCGTTCGCGTCGCCGTACTCCGAATCGGCGGGCGAAACGCTCGGTCGGATCGCCTTTGACGAACTCGGGGTGCCGCCGCCCAAACAGCAGGTGCTCATCTACGACCGGTACGGATTGATCGCGCGTTGCGACTACTTTTTCGAGGGCCGCCACACGGTTGGGGAGTTTGACGGCAAGCTGAAGTACGTCGGCGAGAACGCCGAGGACGACCCGCTCTACAAGGAAAAGCAACGCGAGGATCGGCTCCGGGAAGCCGGGCTCGAGGTGTTTCGAATCGGCTACGCGGAGTCGCTCGGGAAGAAGCCATCGGTTCGCCGCAAGGCGTTCGGGGCGTTCGAGCGCGCCGAGGGCTCGAGCCGCCAGCGAAGCTACCGATACGAGCTTCCGCCTCCGCGCGAGTAGGCCGGAGCGTCGTCCCACCCCGGGGGCCTTAGGCGCCTGAACCCGTCCGAGGACAGGCCTGTGGAGGTGTCCTGGGGCAGGTACACGTCCGAAACGTGATCAACCCGGAGGGTCTTCGCGGTTGCGGCGGGTGTGGTCGGCCAGGAATCGCTCGAGCTCCGCGCCCAGTTCCTCAGCGGTCGGCAGGTCGGCGGCGTCGGTGGCGAGCAGGTCTTGGCCGCGGCCGCGCGCGTAGGCGTCGTACTGCTGCTCAAGCGAGCTGACCAGTGCCATCGCCTCGTCCGACTCGGCAACCTGCTTGTCGATCTCGTCGCGCGCGGCGGTCGCCGCGGCGGTCAGCTCGTCGGTCGCCAACACCAGCCCGGACGACGCCGCTATCGCGGACACCAGCCGCTCGGCCGCCGGGGCGAACTCGGTTTGCGCGACGTAATGCGGCACGTGCACCGCGAACCCGACCGCGTCGAGCCCGCGCTGGCGCAGCCGGAACTCCAGCAGATGGCTGGCGCTCGCCGGCACCTGCACCCGCTGCAGCCACGGCTCGTTTTCGGGGATCAACTCCTGCCGCGAGGCGTGCGAGGTGAGGCCGACCGGCCGGGTGTGCGGCACCGCCATCGGAATGGCGTTCAGCCCGATGGTCAGCCGGACGCCGAACCGCTCGATCAGGCTGATCACCGCCGCGACGTACCGCTCCCACTGGACGTCGGGCTCCGGCCCGGTCAGCACCAGAAACTGGGTGCCGGCGGCGTCGGTGACCGCGTGCAGCAGCAGTTCGGGATCGGCGTAGCTCTCCCAGTGATCGACATCGAAGATCATCGCCGGACGACGGGCCCGGTAATCGTGCAGCTGATCAACGTCGAATCGTGCCACGACATGCTTGTCGAAGGTCGACAGCAGGTGCTGCTGGGTGAGCCGAACCGCCTCGCCCGCGTCGACGTAGCCGCTGAGCGCGTGAATCAGCACCGGCGAGTCGAGGGCCGGCTCGTCGGGCTCCAAGCTGTACAGCGAACGGGGATCGAGCACCTGGGCGCCTTTCTGGGTGGCAGGTATCGACATTGTCCCGCAACCGGCCGGTCGCCCGCGCCATTCCAGCTGTTCGTTCACCGCTTAACACACCCCTAGCGGGCGCCGAGAGATGATGGACGCCGAAGGAGGTGATCACGTGCGCGCGATGGCACGGCTGCTCGACCGTCGGCGGGTGATCCGCGACGGCCTTGAGCGCGGCACGTTCGACGTCGTCGTGATCGGCGGCGGCATCATCGGTCTCTCCACCGCGTGGCAGGCCGCGCGGTCCGGGCTTCGGGTCGCCGTCATCGACTCCGGCGACTTCGCCGCCGCGACGTCCAGTGCCTCGACGAAGCTGGTGCACGGCGGGCTGCGCTACCTCGCGATGGGCGACGTCAAGCTGGTCTACGAGAACCACGCCGAGCGCCGCGCGCTCGCAGACAAGGTCGCCCCGCACCTGGTGCAGCCGGTGCCTTTCCTCGTGCCGCTCTACGAGGGCGGCCCGCACGGCCGGGTGAAGATCGGCGCCGGCATGTTCGTGTACTCCGCGCTGTCGAGGTTCGAAGAGGGCCGGGGCAAGCTGCTGTCGGCGAAGAAGGCCGCCGCCATGGTGCCGGCCCTGCGCACCGACGGCCTGCGCGGCGTCGGTCTCTACTACGACCACCAGATGAACGACAGCCGGGTCGCGCTGATGGTCGCCCACGCCGCGGCCGACGCGGGCACCGTGCTCGCCAACTACCTCGAGGTCGTTGGCCTGCGTGACGTCGATGGGCGGGTCGCCGGCGTCGACGTCCGCGACAAGTTCTCCGGCGACGAGTACGGCGTCAACGCGCGCGCGGTGGTCAACGCCACCGGTCCGTGGGTCGACCGCATTCGCGTGATGGAGGACCCGAGCGCCGCGCCGAGCGTTCGGTTGTCGAAAGGCGCTCACGTCGTCGTCAAGCAGGACGAGCCCTGGGAGGCGGCGCTCACCATCCCGCTCGAGGGTGGCCGGGTTTCCTTCGCGATCCCGTGGGAGGGCCAGCTTCTCCTCGGCACCACCGACGAGCCGTTCGAGGGCGACCCGCGATCAGTGACGTGCACCGACGACGACGTCGCGCAGATTCTCAGCGAAGCCGGGCAGGCGGTCGACGCCCATCAGTTGCGCGCCGACGCGCTCCGCTACCGATTCGCCGGATTGCGCGTGCTGCCGCTGGGCGAGGGCGACACCCAGCACGCGAAACGCGAGACGGTCATCACCGAAGGCCCGCGCGGACTCATCAGCGTCGCGGGCGGCAAGTGGACCACGTTCCGCCGCATTGGCCTTGACGTGCTGGAGAAAGTGCACGAGATGTTGCCCGACGCCGACATCGACCGCTCCGACGCGGTATTGCCGGGCGCCGCGCACCCCGATTCAGTCGCCCGCGTGTTGCGCGCGTCGACTCCGGACTTGCCCGACGACGTCGTCGCGCACCTCGCCCGCCACTACGGCACGTACGCGCACGAACTGGCCGCCTTGATGGCGGCCGAGCCGTCGCTCGCCGAGCGCATCCATCCCGACGGTCCTGATGTGTGGGCCCAGGTCGTCTACGCCGCCACCGATGAGTGGGCGTTCGACGTCGACGACGTGGTGCGCCGCCGGACGACGGTGGAAGTGCGCGGCTTGGCGACGCCGGAGATTCGCGCTGAGGTCGCGAAACGGCTCGCCTCGACGCCGGTGCCGCAGGTGAGCGAGCACCGTCGAGCGTGGCGCGGACGACGTGCGCGCCGCCGCCAGGTCGCCGGCGCTTAAGCCCGCAGGTGTGAGACCAGGAACTCGGCGGCGTCGCCAAGCGCCTTGATTTCGTTGGCCCGCTTGGTGAATCCGTGACCCTCGTCTTCATACACGTCGTAACGGACGTCGACGCCACGGGCGCGCAGCCGTTCGACGATCTGGTCGCTCTCGGATTTGACGACGCGCGGGTCGTTCGCCCCCTGGATGACGAACAGCGGCGCGACGATGTCGTCGGCGTATGTGACGGGAGAACGCTCAAGCAAGAAGTCGCGCTCGGTCTCAGCGTCGCCGACCCACTTGGCCATCAACCGCAACCAGGTCGGCGGCACCGCTTTGACGAAGGTCACCAGATTCGACGGTCCGACAATTGAGACGCCCGCCGCCCACAGCTTGGGCAGCCGCGAGACGCACGAAAGCGTGGCGAAGCCGCCGAACGACCCGCCGAAGACAGCGATGCGGTTCGGGTCGACCCAGCTCAACGTGTGCAGGTATTTGACGGCGTGTTCGAAGTCGCGCAGCTCGTCGCCGCCCCAATCGTGATGGATCAGCTTCTGATAGGTGGAGCCGTAGCCGGTCGAGCCGCGCACGTTGGGCGCGAGCACGCCGATGCCTTGTGCGAGCAGGTATTGGTAAAACCCGCCGTACATGTAGCTCGGCCGCTCCTGTGCCTCAGGGCCGCCGTGGATGGACAGCAACACGGGGAACGGTCCGTCACCATGGGGCCGATACAAAAAGGCGGGGACGTCGCGGCCGTCGTGCGTGCGGAAGCGCACAAGTTGCGGCTCGACCGCGGTGATGTCGCGCAACGCCGGCGGGGTGCTGTCGGTGAGCACATGCACGGCGCCGGTGGCGATGTCGACGGCGACGACCTCGGTGGGCTGCGCCGCCCTGGCCAGCAAGAACGCGAGCAAGTGGCCGTCGGGTGAGATCCGCAGCGCGCTGATCGTGCCTCCCGGAACGTTCGGGACGCTGATGCCGTCGCCGCTGAGCAGGTCGCGCGCACGTATCCGGGAGTAGCCGTCCTCGTTCACCGTCCAGGCCAGCGTCGAGCCGTCGGCGCTGACGACGGCCTGCTCGACGTCCCACTCAGGTGACTCGACCCAGCGGAACTCGCCTTCCTCGACAGGGAATTCGGCGATGCCGGTGAAGTCTCGGCCGCTGTCGGTGATGGCGTAAACGGCTGTGCCATCGGGCTTCCACGGTGCCGGGTCGTGTTTGACCTCGCCCTCGTGCGGATTGAGCAGCCTTGGCTGCGCGGGGTCGGTGACGCCGGGCTCGACCAGCAGCAGATCGGCGTCGGTGTTGGAGTTCAGCCGCGTGACGCCGACATAGCGCTCGTCGGGCGAGAACCCGATCGGGAAGTGCAATCCCTCGGTCGCGACGATCCGCTGCACGTCGCCGGTCTCGAGGTCGAGCAGCAACACGTCCTGGCAGGTGCGGTCGCGGTCGTTGCCCGCGTACAACACGCGGCGACCGTCGCGGGAGAACGGCTCGATGGTGGCCAGCTGGTGCTGCACCTGCGGGGCGTCGGTGAGGCGACGCGGCTCGCCGCCGTTCGCGTCGATCACGAAAAGCTGGTGGAACTCGTCGCCGTCGTGGTCGGCGGTGAACACCAGCTTCGCGCCGTCGGGTGACCACGCGACGTCGCGAACCGCGCGGTCGGTGAACCGGGTCAGCTGCGTCGCGACCGTGCCGCCGATCTCCTGCCGCCACAGGTTCGACTGCCCGGACGCGTTGGACGAGAACACCACCTGCCGACCATCGGGTGAGATGGCGAGCGCCGGCTGAAACCGCTGCATGGGCGCGAACTCGTCGAACCGACGTGAGGTCATTCGGTCGTCCTTTCGGCCATGCCTCGCAGCATCAGGTCAAGACGGTCGACGCCGTCGGCGGTCACGCGCACCGGGATGCCCCAGTCTTGCTGATGCAGGTGGCACGCGGCGTGTTCGACGTCGTTGTCGCAGGTCGCGGCGCTGACCGTCACATGTAGCACCCCATTTTGGAGCTCGTTGATCATCAAGGTGCGGGTGAGCTCGGTTCCGTCGCCGGCGCCGTTGAGGAGCAGCTCCGGTGGTGTCGCGCTGACGCTGAGTTTGGTCGCTGGGCCGAAGCTGTTGTCGAAGTGCTGTCCGGACGGCGGGGTGAAGGCCACCTGGAGGGCGAACCTGCCGGGCGCGACGTCAGTGGCCGATCGTCGTGTCGCGTATTCAACTGCCTCGACGTCGAGATACTTGGCGGCTAGCGAGATCGCCGTCAGCCGATGCGCCGCTGACTCGACGACGACGAGGTTGCCGTCGGCGACGAGCGCGTCGGACGGTTCGGCCAGCCCGGTGGCGAGCGTCGAGACCGACGCCGCCGCCGCGTCGTAGCGGCGGAGCGCGCCGTTGTAGGTGTCGCACACCACGACCGAGTGGTCGGGCAGGACGGTGACGCCGAGCGGGTGTTGGAGCAACGCGTCAGACGCAGGGCCGTCCTTGTGGCCAAAGCGGAAAAGTCCCTGGCCGACGGCAGTTGTGACCTCGCCGCGTTCTATCCAGCGCAACGCCGAGGTCTCAGAGTCGGCCACCCACAAGCGCTCGCCGTCGACGGCCAAACCCGACGGCTGCGCGAACCACGCGTCGTCCAATGCGCCGTCGACGAGGCCCTCGTGGCCGGTGCCGGCGAAGCGCTCGACGGTGTTCGCGACGGGGTCGAAGGCGGCGAGCTGATGCGTGCCAGCCATCGCGATGACAACCTTGCGGACGGTTGGCCACCACACGACGTCCCATGGACTGGAGAGCTCGGCCTCGCGGGCTGCTGTCACGCCAGCGGCGAAGGGTGTCATGCGCTGGGTCCCCGTGCCGGCGATCGTGCTGACCGTCAGGTCGTCGAGGCGCAGGCCGCGCAGCACGTGATTGACGGTGTCAGCGACAACGACGTGGTAGCCGACCGCCGCGGCGACGTCGTCCGGAAGCAAGCAAAGCCCTTGCGGTTCGCTGAAGCTCGCCTCGCTCGCGAGGCCGTCGACGAGGCCGCGTTCGCCGGCGCCGACGCGGGTGCGAACGGTCTCGAGGTCGGGTTCGAGGACGACGAGACTGTGCTGCCCTGAGTCGGAGACGAGCACCGAGCCGTCGGGCAACGCGAGTGCCTTGCCTGGGAACCGCAGCGACGCCGGTGCCGGAGCGGCTGTGACGACGGGTGAGTCGCCGCGCCGCAATGTGCCCTTCGCCTCGTGCTCGGCAATCAGTTCTTCGATGAGGACGTCGAGACCGTGCGCGTGGCCCTCACCAGACAGATGCGCCACGACGTAACCCTCGGGGTCGATGACCACGAGCGTCGGCCAGGCGCGCGCGGCGTACGCGTCCCAGGTTTTGAGCTCGGGGTCGTCGAGGACGGCGTGCTCGATGCCGTAGCGCTCGACGGCGGCGACGACGGCGTTGTGGTCGGCTTCGTGCACGAACTTCGGCGAGTGCACGCCGACCACCACGAGCACCGCGTCGTCGCCGTGCCCGTACTTCTGCTCGACCGGTCGCAGCTCGTCGACGACGTGTAGGCAGTTGATGCAGCAGAACGTCCAGAAGTCGAGCAGCACGATCTTGCCGCGCAGGTCGGCCAGCGCGAGCTGTCGGCCGCCGGTGTTGAGCCAGCCGCCAGCGCCAACCAGTTCAGCCGCGCGTACCCGCGCAGGTCGCTTGTACTGCACCCCGCCAGTCTCCCATCGCAACGCCGCAGCCGTCCGAGCGGCGACCCGATGAACCGCGCGGAGTCACCGCGCCGGACGACTGAGCGGCAGTACTGTGCCGAAATGAACCGGCACCGGACTGCGGCCCGCTCTGCGCCGCGTCGGCCGGCTCGCTGCGCCGTCGCGGCCGTCGCCGTCGTCGCGGTCGCCACGGTTGCCGCGCTGACGGCGTGCTCGGGAAGAGGGTCCTCCGGCACGATCGACTCCGTCGACCACGTCGGCGTGATGCGGTACCCGCCAGCCGCACGGGTGCAGGCTCCGTCGATTTCCGGTCCAAACCTGGCCGGAGAACCTGTCGACGTCCGTGCAGCGGGTGCAGGCAAGGTCGTCGTGCTCAACGTCTGGGCGTCGTGGTGCGCGCCCTGTCGCTCGGAGTCGCCGGTGCTGGCTGCCGCAGCCAACGCCTTTTCGGCAAACGTGGTGTTTATCGGGATCGACGAAGAGGACCAGGCCTCGGCGGCAGAGTCGTTCGTCGCGTCGAACCACCTGCCCTACCAAAGCCTTGCCGACAGCGACGGCGCCCTCTTGCGGAAGCTGACGATGTTGCCGCAGGCGGGGATTCCAAGCACGCTCTTCCTCGACCGCAGCGGCCGGGTCGCGGCACGCGTCGTCGGGCCGTTGACGACGAAAAGCCTTACCACGGTTCTCCAACAATTGGTTTCCGAAACGACGTGACTTCAGCGGTTCGCTTCCCGCAGCGTCCAAACAGCGCTATCGTTGCGCCGCCCTCAGGGCCTCACTTCTCCGTTGGGGGAATGCATGGTCAGTGCGACAGACGTGACCACACAAGCGGGGCGTTGGCCCGCGCGCAGCGTTGCCGTCGTCGGTGACTACATCGCCTTGATGAAGCCGCGGATCATCGAACTGCTTCTTGTGACGACCGTTCCGGTCATGATGCTTGCGGCGCACGGCTTTCCATCGCTCACCGCGCTCACCGCCACTCTGGTCGGCGGGACGCTCGCCGCAGGCGCCGCGAATGCCATGAATTGCTACGTCGATCGCGACATCGACGCGGTTATGAGGCGCACGTCACGACGCCCGCTGGTGCGCGCCGCGATCCCTCCCGGCCGCGCCCTCGGGTTTGGATTTGTACTCGCGGCGGCGTCCGTCGCAATCCTGTGGCCGGTGGTCAACGGGTTGTCGGCGCTGCTCGCGGTCAGTGCGATCGCGTTCTATGTTCTCGTGTACACAATGGGTCTCAAGCGCCGGACGTCGTCAAATATCGTCTGGGGCGGCGCCGCGGGCTGCATGCCGGTCCTCATCGGCTGGTCAGCGGTCACAAATTCCCTGTCGTGGACACCGGTTGTGCTGTTCGGCGTCGTCTTCTTGTGGACACCGCCGCACTTTTGGGCACTCGCGATGAAGTTTCGCGACGACTATGCCGCAGCACAGGTTCCGATGCTTCCCGTCGTCGCCGAGGCGACAGTCGTGTCGCGCCGGATCGTGGTCTACAGCTGGGCGATGGTGGCCACATCTCTTGGGCTGTGGCCTCTCGCGCACACCACGGCGTTCTACCCGGTGGCCGCTGGGGTGGTCGGCATCGCGTTTATTCGTGAGGCGCACGCCCTCGACCGCCGCGTTCGCGCAGGATCGCCGCAGCAGAGCCAGCGCCTGTTCCATTGGTCAATCAACTATCTGACGTTGCTCTTCCTCTTCGTGGCAGTCGAGGCTCTTGTTGAGCGCTGGGGTTAGCCGGTAGCCGGCGGTCCGCCAGGCGGGTCGGCGGCGTGCAGGCGGGCGAGGTAGTCCTGCCACGCGCGAAGTTGTGGGTCGTTCGGGTCGGGCGCTGGCTGCGTGCGGTGCCGCAGGATTCGTGGTGCGCGCCGTGAGCGGGCTGGTCTTGATTCAACCGTGTTTTTCCCGCGCCGGATCCGCCACCACATGTAGATCCCCGCGATGCCGTACAGCGGCCACTCGAACGTGTACACCCATGCGATCTCGCGGCCGCCAAGCGCCCGAGTCAACTCGAACCATCCGGCCGCGAAGCAGCCCGGCACACCGACGAGCGCGAGTGCGTCGAGCACCCGCTGATTCGTTTGCCTTGGGCCGCTCGACTCACCAAGAGGGCGTTCAGTCACGGCATTCCCAGCGGGAGCCGGGGGGTCGCAAGGGTTTCGAGGTCGACGCGCCGAGAGCGACGCTCCTCGCTGTGCAACCAATCCAAGACGGCAAGCGAGACCCACAGCGAGTCGATCAGCATGCTGCCGGCCCACATCAAGGCGCCCGCAAGCTGCTGGTCGACCAGCGGCGAAGGCCCGAACGGCCGGTAGACGTCGACGTAGTGGCTGTACAGCGGGTAGTGCGAGGCGTAGATGAAAAACCCGGTTAGGGTTTCCGGCGCCATCATGAGAAAGAGCGACACCGCGCGAGCGGCGGGCGACACTCGAACCGGCGCTGGGTTGCCGGCGAGAAGCGGGTAGTAAAACACCAGTGCGGCGCCCAGGTACAGCGGGTGTTCGAGGTATTCGTGAACCAGTGGGTGCCGGAGAGAATAGTCAAAAAACGGTGAAAAGTGGGTGCCGACGAGCGCTCCGCAGAACACTCCCCAACCGACCACCGGCTGCGTCAGGAACTTGACGACCCGGGAGCGCAACACAGGGACGAGGTAACGCCTCCGGAAGTCGCGGCGACTCGCGCGCAGCAAGAGCAGCACCGGCGCGCCGAGCAGCAGCAGTGGCGCGGCAAGCATCATCAGCACAATGTGCTGAATCATGTGCGCCCAGAAGAACGTGTCGTCGTAGGCGCCGATCGGTCCTGGCACGACGATCCACACCATCGCCAACCCGGTGAAGAAGCTTGCCGTGCGAAGCGACGGCCAATGCTCCGATTGGTCGCGCGTGCGCAGCCGGTAAACGCCGACCAGGTAGAGGGCAGCCGCGGCGAGCAGGGCGATGCACGGCACGGGGTCGAACGTCCACGTCGCCAGCAGCGTCGGCACGTGCTTCACGCCGGGTGAGGTTACTCGCCGGCGACGGCCACGACGAGATGTTCGCCAAAAATAGGCGCGGCGTGCGTCGTCCAATTTGTCCGGAGTCGGGCGGGCGTCCGGCGTGTTTGGCGAGAATCGTTGACAAAGCCGGGCGATGGGGTCCACCCTTCCTGCCAACTCTCTGCAAATTGAATACTCGTATCTGTTGGGGACCTCGTGGCTCGTCGCATGGTTCTTGGCATGGCCGCCACCGTTGGTGGCGGGGTAATCGTGGTTGCCCTCACCGGCACGATTCTTTGGCGTGGGAGCGCTCAAGCGAGCCCGCTTTACGCCACGGTGAAGGGCACTGCCGACACGCCGCAAGGCGTCTTGCCGCATGCCTTTTTAACGATTGACACGTATCCCGACAGCATGGCTGGGGAACACGGGTCGGACGGCGGGGCGCATCCGGACTGGGTGAGCTACGGCCCTTCGAGCGACCTGCGTGTTCCGGCGCATGCGCTCGTCACGGTGACCATCAATCAGTACGACGGCGGCGAGACAATCACCAACCCGTATTTCGCCAGCGTGCACGGAACCGTTGACGGCACCGAGACGGTCAACGGCAAGTCCGTCACGAAGGTTGACCCGGACGCGGTAGGCCACACGTTCACGATTCACGCGGCGCCGACCAACCAGGACCCGTTGTTTGTGAGCGTTCCGCTCCCCGCCGTGCCTGACGACACGCCGAACGCCCCGAACTCTGACTACCCGCCGCCCAACGTCGTCACTTTCTCGTTTATCACGGGCGGTCCCGGCGACTACGTGTGGAACTGCGAGTTCCCCTGCGGCGACGGGTACTACGCCAAGTTCGGCGGCCCGATGGCTACGCGCGGCTACATGTCCGGAACGTTGAAGGTCTCATGAGGGGTCACGCCGCGACGACGGCGTCGGAGAGAGGCACGACCAAATGACGATCACGACATCGATGGACGACGCGTCGAACCGCGCCCGTCGTTTTGTTCGTCGCCGCGACGTCCGCCAGGTGTTCCTATTGTGGCTAGCTCTCACCGTGGTGCTCGTCGTCTTTGGAGCAACCGTTCCCGCCAGGCTCATGGGCGCCGGCGCCTCACCGTCGATGCACGCCATCAAAAACACGATGACGCTGTTCTCGATCGCCGCGGCACCCGTCGCCGCGGTCGTCTGGGCAATCGCGCTCTACAGCCTGATCGCCTGGCGACACCGCGGAAACACGCAACCCGAGTCTGACGGACCGCCATTGCGGACGAACAAGCCGGCCGCTGTGCTGTGGATCCTGCTGTCGAGCGTGCTGTGCGTCTTCCTGCTCATCTGGGGCCTTGCCGAGATGGGCTCCGTCGACGCCGCCGGCGCGACGAGCGACGCCATGGTCGTCGACGTCACCGGGCAGCAGTGGGTGTGGACATTCAGTTACCCGCAGGAAGGCAACATCGAGAGCGACCAGCTCTATCTTCCGGTCGACAAGCCGGTTGTATTCCACGTCACGAGTAAGGACGTCATTCACTCTTTCTGGGTCGTGCAACTCGGCATCAAGGTCGACGCAAACCCTGGTGAGACGACGACCACGAGCGTGGTGCCCGACAGGATCGGCGTCTACGACGTCAGGTGCGCGGAGCTGTGTGGCCTGTTGCACGCCGATATGGAAACGAACGCGCACGTCGTGAGCGCGGATGACTTCAACAAGTGGGTTGCGGACAACGGCGGCCAATCGTCATGAGCGCCAAGGCGTCTAGGAGTTCTTCATGAGCGAGGCGATGGTCAAGCTCGGTGCGTCACCGGAAGTCGACCACGGTGGCGGGTGGATGCGCCGACTCAACCTCGGAACCGCGATCGCCGGTGGCGTCATCCTCGGCGCCATCGGATGGTTCTTCGCGCACCATTTCACCGATAGCACCGATCCGCGGGTCTCCGACCAGGTCACGCTCATCACGCTGGCCTGTTGGGCGATCGGGTTCATGGTCGGAATCGGTGCGTTTAACGGCCCAATCCGGTGGCTCACCGGGCGCGACCAGACCCACGCCGACGAGATGTTCCTCGCCGGTAAGGATCAGGGTGTCAGTCGCTACTTCCGCTTCACGACCGACCACAAGGTCGTCGGCATTCAATACTTGGTCGCCACGATGCTTCTGCTCGGCTGTGGCGGCACGCTCGCGATGATGATTCGCACGCAGCTGATCACGCCGCACTCAACGTTCCTTGGTCCGCAGACCTACAACTCGATCGTCGGTCTGCACGGCATCATCATGATCATCGCGACCATCATCATGGTGACGGGTCCGTTCGGAAACTTCATCCTGCCGATCATGATCGGCGCGCGCGACATGGCGTTCCCTCGCCTGAACGCGCTTAGCTTCTGGTTGCTGGCCGCCGCCATTCCGGTGCTCCTGTCGGCGGGCTTCATGGGCGGCATCCCCACCGGCTGGTCGGGCTACGCGCCGCTCGCCGATCAGGCGCCCCCCGGAATGGACGGCTACCTGATGGCGATCATCATTTTCGCCATCTCAAGCGCGGTGGCAGGCGCGAACATCACGACGACGGTGCTCACCATGCGAGCGCGCGGGATGACCTGGAATCGGACGCCGATTTTCATCTACGGCACGGTGGCAAGCGTCGGCCTCGCGCTCCCAGCGCTGCCGATGTTCATGTCAGCGCAGGTTCTCCTTGCGGTCGACCGGACCGTCTCCGGCAAGTTCTATGACGCCGCCGGCGGGGGCAGTCCGTGGCTGTATCAGAACTTGTTCTGGTTGTTCGGGCACCCTGAGGTGTACGTGATTCTGGTGCCCGCCGTCATCGCGCTGATGGAACTCACACCTGTGTTCGCCCGGAAGCCGCTGTACAACTTCAACGCCGCCGTTCTCGGCATCGTCGGCATCGTCGGCCTGAGCGTCATGGTGTGGGCGCATCACATGTACGCCTCGGGATGGGCGCCTGACCTCAACGGTCCGTTCATGCTCACGACCGAGATGATTTCGGTACCGACTGGTGTTCTCTTCCTCGTCGTCATCGGAACGATCTGGCGAGGCAAGATTTGGACCACCATCCCGATGATGGCGACGTACGCGATGCTGTGGAACTTCATCATCGGTGGAGTGACCGGCATCTACTTGTCGGACGTCCCTGCGGACTACGACCTGCACGGTTCCATGTTTGTGACCGCGCACTTCCACTACACGCTTATGGGTGCCGGACTCACCGGTGCGATCGGCGCGCTGTTCTACTGGTTCCCGAAGATGACCGGCCGAATGCTCAGTCACAAACTTGGCCTCGTGTCGTTCTGGATGGTGCAGATCGGCTTCAACGTTGTCTTCCTCGGCATGTTCGCTGTCGGTCTTGCTGGCCAGCCACGGCGCGTGTTCACCTACGATCACATGTTCGCGGTCGGCAACTTCGTGTCGTCGATCGGCGCATATGTCATCGGCTTAGGCATGCTGGTGTTGCTCTACACGGTCATCAGCGGCTGGCGACGTGGGCCCATCGCTCCGTCGAACCCGTGGGGTGGCAAGACGCTCGAATGGGCGGTGCCAAACCCGATTCCACTTGAAAACTTCGAGGTGCTTCCCGTTGTGATATCCGACGCCTATGGATACGGCGAAGGCGATGTTTCGCCAGGTCACTGGGTGGAGCCCGCAGAACCTCTCGAACCTGCACACGCTGGCGCGGGCGCGCCGGACGTCGAAACGTCGACGGTGCCACTACAAGAAGGCAGAGCGGAATGACGGCGGTAACTGCGGGCGAACCCGTCCCGCATCACGAAAATCTCGAGACGGTCTTTCGGCGTCAGCGCACCGGCGTGGTCCTCTTGTTGGTAGCCGACGTCGCGTTCGTCGGCAGCCTGGTGTTCAGCTACTTCTACTTGCGCGGCTTGAACACCGAAGGCGGATGGCTTGCTAAAGATATGTCGATCGCGCCGATCTGGGAGGGCTGGGCACTTGCTGGCGGCCTGGTTGTCAGCGCGGCTGTCTACTACTGGGGCCAGGTCGGGCTGACGCGAGACAACAATGTTCGCCAGCTTAAGACGGCCACCGCGCTCGCGACGTTCGTCGTCCTGCTCGACGCTGTCGGCCAGGTCGCTCAGTTGGTGTCGCTGCCATTCGGTGTGCAAGACAGCTCGTATGCCTCCGAAATGTATGTCATCGCCGGGGCCGGCTTGTTCCACCTGCTCCTCGCGCTCTTCATCGGCGTGGGTATGTGGAACCGCTCGAGGATTGGCAAGTACAGCGCCAGCGATCCCTTCCAGGTGCGCATCGTCGGGATCTGGTGGACGTGGATCGCGATCGCAGCGGTCGTGACCGCGTTCACGACCTCGTTTGTCGCCAGCCCCAACCACATCGTCGGCGGCTGATCAGCTCGTCGCCTCATTCGCGCCGATCGTCGCCACCCACGACGGCAGCGGTATTTTGCTGAACGTCGAGCCGTCGCCCGAGACCCGCCAGAGCGTCGCCTTCTTGTGCTCCTGGCTCGTCGCGTAGCCGAGGCCGTCTCCAACGGGCGCCAGGTCGCGGAGGTGGGCGGGCGCGGCGCCGGTCCGGCGCCACGACCGTCCGCTGTCGGACGACGCGACAACCGAGGGAGCGGCGCTCGAGTCCGCAGGCGCCGTCGCCCACACGTCTTTGCCATCGCATCCCACGACCGGGGCTCCAGAAGTCAACGTCAACGCCGCTCCCGCTGACCAACTCGCCCCCGAATCCGCGGTTGCGAGGACTACGAGTGAATGGTCGTCGCGAACGATCGGGATGAGCCACTGCGCACCGGATCCGCAGGGCTGGAGAGCCGAGACCGCGGCGAGGCCGCCCACGTTCACCGGGTGCCACGTGGTGCCAGCGTCGTTGGTCTCGAACACCACCGGACCGACACCGCGTGCACGGTGTCCGCGGGCCCAGCCGTGCGACGCGTCGAGCCAGGTGATGCCGTCCAAGAAGAAGGCGCCGCTTGGGTCGAGCGCGTGCGCCGCGGCCACGGTCCGCCAACTGCCGTCCTTGTTGACCAAAACCGTTCCGCCGGCGTGGTCGGCGAGCACCGCGCTGAGGACAGTCCCAGTCACGGAGAGTGCCCCTCTGGCGTCGCGGACGCTTCCGGGAAGTTCGTCCGCTGACCAGTTCGTCGCGCTGACGTCACGTTTCACCAGCGGCGATTGAGTTAGCCGCTTGTACGTCCCAACTGCCACCGCCAGTGTGGCGGCATCCGTTGCCATCACGAGTCCGCCGCTGGTGGGCACCGCGAGTGGGCTCGCGTTCGAGACGTGGCGCCACCCGTCCGTTGTCGACAGCAGAACCCACGAATCGGCGCTTGGCAGCACCGCCCACCCTTGCGTGGCGGTCGTCATGACGACGTAAGGGGTGGTGGCCGGGACGGGCGCCCGGCTGGACGCCGAGTCGCCTGATTGAGGACCCGTGCTGCCGGAGCAGGAGCTTGCTGACGCGACTGCGACGCCGACAAAGACCTGACAACAGCGGCGACGGAAGGAGTTTCGGCTCGTCACGCCAACAGCCGTCGCACTTCGTCTCGAATGACCGATGCGTAGCCTCCCGTCAACGACGCGTTTGCGCCGTCGCCTAGGTAGGCGATCTCGCGGCCCTCGCCGTCGACGAAAAAGATTCCCTCACCATGCTCGATCATCCCGACCGTCGGTACCTGAACGACGATGCCGTACGCCGCGATCACGTCGTCAAGCTTCTCAGGAGGCCCGGCAAGGAAATGCCAGTTCGGCAGATCACTCAGCCCGTGCGACTGGGTGAACGCTGCGACGTCAGCGACGTTGTGAAAGACCGGGTTGGTGTCGATGGCCACGATTTGAACGTGCTCGGCAAGCAGACCGAGTTGTCGATCGGCCGCAGCGAGTTGATTCGCAATCAGCGGGCAATCGTCGCTGCAGACCGGATCGAAGAACGTGATAAGCGTGAGCTTTCCCCGTAGGTCGACCAGTGACAGCGGCACGCCGTTTTGATCGGTGAGCGCGAAGTCGGGCGCGGACCGATTGGGCAGGTGGACAATGCCCCCGCCGCTGTCAGCGGCGACGGCGTTCGCGTCGGCAGGTCCGATCGCGGCGACGGCCGTGAGCGTGGGGACGACGATCGCGGCGGCGACCAAGCTGACCGCGCCACCGAGCGCTGCGGCGAGTCGCCACCGCGAATGCCGCGCTGCGAACGTCGCCGACGACGCCTGGTCGGCGGCGGCCTGGTCGGCGGTCGCTCCGTCGCGGACCATCGACGACACCAGAAGCAAACCGAGCGGCAGCGCGGAATTCGGGTCGGTGGCGGGCGCGGCGAGGACGCCGAAGTCCTGTGCCAGCCACCAGGTGAGCGCGCAAAGCAAGACTCCAGCCATGGCGAAACCGAAGCCCCTGGTGAGGACGAGGCCTGCGCCGACAACAAGAAGCAGGCCGATCACCACGGTGTTCATGACGACGGCGTGATGAACCGCGGCCGATTGCAGTTGGCGAATGGGTGCGCGGAACAACTCCGGTTGCGAGTTAGCGACGCCGTCGGTGAATGGGCTCGCGAGTCCGCTCGGCGTCCATGCCTTGCCGCTCGGCAGCGCTTCAAGAACGCCCGCGAGCAGCAGCCATCCACCGGTGGCGTAGCGAGTCGCGCGTCGCGCCCGACCGTCTTGCCACGCGGTGACCGGCAGGAGCAGTAATGCTCCCGCAACCACGTAGACAAGGACGGCGCCCGGCGCTCCGGTCAGCCACGCGGGCTGGGGCAGGTAGATGCCGCCGGCGAATTCTCCGAACAGCCAGACGAAGGCGCCCCACCCGATGGAAAGCCAAAGTCCGAGTCGAAGCAGTGCGCCGTCACGTGCCACCAAGAGGAGGACGCCGATCCCGAGCTGCACCCAGACGGTGGCCGCGTCAACGGTGACGGGATGACGGGTCCACATGCGGGCAAACGGGCCGGCGATGCTGGCAAGCCAATGCGGGCTCGTGTAAAGGCCGTCAGCGAGGGTGCGGGAGACAAAGGCGCTTGGCATGCGGGGTTGCGCCTGCAACAAGCCGTCGACGATCCACAACAGGCCAAAGGCGGTGCGGAGAAAGCGTCGGGCTGCCGGCTCCGGGTGTTGCGCCGTCTCGCGCTCGCCGAAGAGAAATCCCCGAACTCGCGTGTCATCGGTCGGCCGACGCCCGAGCAGAGCCCCGGCCAGCACCGCGACGATGAGGCCGACCAGCGCGACCGCGCCGCCGATCTCGATAAGTGCGCGCAGCAGTTGGTGGCCCATCGCGACCGGTGGAATACCGTTGCCGGGCATCAGGCTGTTCCGATCTTCATTGCGCGGCAAGCCGAGATCACGGCCGTGGGGCCGGCAATCGCGCCCATCGCCGCCTCCGTGGACGGTTGCCAATTCCGCATCTTGTCGCTGTCGCGGCACTAACCTAGCGAAGGCCAGCCCGACTCGGACGAAACTCGGGAAACCTTTGACTTTGCTCAGTAAATGCTCGGTTGCGGTCGCCGCGTCGGTGGTGGCGATCGCCAGCTCGGCGTGTTCACGGTCGGCGGGCGACTCGAGCGCGCCGACGGCCGGCACGGTGGTCGATCGCCCAGTTCCAGCCGCCGTCGCGAATCTGACGTTGACAGACGATCAAGGTCGTCAGGTGACGTTGGCGGCGTTGCGCGGCAAGACGGTCGTGCTCACCGACTTTCTGACGCTGTGTCAGGAGATCTGTCCGCTCACCAGCGCCAACCTGGCGGCCGTTCAGAAGTCCCTCACCTCGGGTGGGGTCGAGAAGAACATCGTGCTTGTTGAGGTGACGGTCGACCCGGTTCGCGACACGCCGCAGCGACTCGCCGCCTATCGCAAGATTGTCGGCGCCGGTCCGAATTGGCTGCTCCTCACGGCTGACGCCGACACCATCGCCTCGTTGTGGAAGTGGTTTGGTGTCGCATACCAGACCAGTGCCGAGGCGGGGTCACCCGCGCCGACCGACTGGTGGACGGGACAGCCGCTCACGTTCGACGTGGGTCACAACGACGCCGTCTTCTTTCTCGATTCCAAAGGCGTCGAACGTTATCTGTTAACCGGGACGCCGAACGCCGACGGCGCTCCCGTCGCCAAGCCCCTCGTAGGCTTCCTCAATGACGAAGGCCGAACCAACCTGGCGTCTCCAGGCGTCAACGCATGGACGGCGACAGACGTCGAACGCACGCTGTCGTGGCTCACCGGATCCGAAATCAGCTGACCGCCAGTCTCGCCGGGTCAGTTTGCGTTGCGGCCGCTGCGATCAATGCGCCGAATGGCAAGAACGCACAAGGCGACGAGAAACACGCCGCCGATAGTCACCAGGGCCCAGCCGATCGGCGAGTGACCGACTATCGCGACCGGGTACCCAACCGCATAGCAGGCCAGCATCAACACGAGGCACCGTAGCTCGATGCGGGTAAGCCGAATTGGATTTTGCGCGCTCATGCCGAAGATGGTGCCGGTGCGCCGCGATTTCGACAAGCCCCTGAGCACCATTAACCCGGGTCGTCGGGCGGCTCGCGGTTACCGGCACGTTTTCGACGGGTCGGTCAGCCGGGTGATGTCGACGTTTCCGACCGCGGACGACGACTCGGCTGCTGCTACTGGAGGCTCCGCCACCCGGATTGCGCACCGTCGGAGGGCGTGAAGGTGTCGACAACGGCGCCCGTGCCGAGGGTGGTGACCACCTGCTCGTTTGAGTCAAGCGTGGTGGTCGCAGCTGGCGGCGTGATCGCCGAACCGGCTAGGGGAACCCAACCGCCCTGGGCCACGCCTGAGAAGTCCGCGTACTCCTCAAAGCTTTGGCCATCGAGGCCCCGCACGAAGATGTCGAACTGCGGGCGACCACGGCGCGCCGTAAGCGCGAGCGGCCCGACGAGGGTGACGGGCGCAGCGTCGAACGACACAGCCCAACCACCCTTGTGGCCAGTGCTCGGTTCGAACCAGTTGAGGGCAATCGCCTTTCCAGCGTTGATGACAATTACTTCGCGGTCGGGCATGCCAGGTGGAAGCATCAACAGCGGGTCCGCGGGCGTGTAGATGGCCGCGGGGTCGTAAGCGGTGCTGCCGCCGAAGTCGATCCAGCCGCCTGCCGCGCCTGTCACCGAGTACCAGGTCTCGAGAACCTTGCCGCTGATCGTGCGCGCGAACACGTCGAAATGGGTGCCGTCTGCGCGTAGGACGGCCGAAGGTCGTCCGACGAGAGGTCGCGATGCGCGCAGTGCGGGCGTGGCGAACGCGCCGGTGTGGCCGGTGGCCGGTGAGAACCAGTTGGCCCACACCTTGCCGCCGGAGGTGATCGCCACCCACTCGTTACCATCGGCCGCCGCGACCACCGACGGATCGCTTCCTCCGAGATAACCCGTGCCGCCCAGCCCGATAAACCCGCCCCACTTGCCGGTCGCCCAGTTGTACCAAGTCTCGACGGCACCGCCGAGCGGCCCGCTCCCGAAGATGTCGACGATCGGCTGACCTGGCCGCGACACCACCGCCGGAGTGCCGACGAAGGTGATCGGGGAGTCTTGCCCGACCCAGTTGCCGTGCCGGCCGGTGACTGGGTTCTGCCAGTTCTGCCAGATCCTGCCCCCGCCAATCGCGAACACCTGAATGTGCCCGTCAGCAGTGGCAACGGTTTGCGCGGGGCCGAGCACGGGCCGCACAACCACCGCTGCCGACGCTGGAACACCGCTCGTCATCGCACTGATGACCGCCGACGCGGCGACGGTGCTCGCAATGACGCGGATTCGGCGCATGACGTTTCCCCCATCTGTTATCGGCTCGACGGTAGTCGCTACCCGCGCGCGAAAGCGCCGCCGTATGGACGATAGACGCGCTTTGCGGCGAAGCGGTTGCCCGCAGGCACTGAGTTCTCAGCGGTCGTGGTCTCGTGCCCCTTCGCTGGAGCGCGGTTGACCACCCGCGCCGTGGCTAAGCTTCTCAGTCGACTAAGGAGCGCCGAGTGCGAAAGATCATCTGGCTCAGTGGGGTGTCGGTCGACGGCTACATGGAAGGGCCGAACCACGACATCGACTGGCACCTGGTCGACGACGAATACTTCAGCCACATGGTCGGTTGGCTGGCTGATGCTGGCGGCTTGCTCGAAGGACGGGTCACCTACGAGTTGATGGCGGCGCACTGGCCGACCGCCGACGAGGCGCCCGACGCCTCGCCGGACGTGGTCAAGTTCGCCCGGATCTGGCGCGACGTCCCAAAGGTTGTTTATTCGCGCACCCTGCAGCGGGCCGACTGGAACGCGACCGTCGTGCGCGACGTGGCGCCTGCCGAGGTGCTCGCCCTGAAAGCACAGCCTGGTGGGGACCTCGTGCTCGGCGGATCCAATCTCGCCGCCGAGTTCGCCCGTCATGACCTCATCGACGAGTACCGCCTTTACGTGCAGCCGGTGGTCATCGGCCGCGGCACTCAGATGCTCCGGCCGTCCGACGCGAAGGTCCCGTTGCGGTTGGTCGAGACGCGCACCTTCGGCAGCGGGGTGGTCATGTTGCGCTACGAGCGGCGCTGACCGAGTTGCAATCAGCGTCGCGGCGAAGGCAGCCCGAGTTTGCGGTCGCGCAGCACCGGAAACTCGGCGCGCGTCTTAGCGACGAGCGCGAGGTCGATGTCGACGCTCAGCACCTCTTCGCCGTCGCCCGCCTCGGCGAGCACGTGGCCCCACGGGTCGACGACCACGCTGTGCCCGGCCAACTCGATGCCTCCTTGCTTGCCGACCTGGTTGCAGCCGATGAGAAACACCTGGTTTTCGATCGCTCGCGCGCGGGTGAGCACCTGCCAGTGCGCCAACCGTCTGGTCGGCCAGCCGGTCGGGATGATGAGCAACTCGGCGCCTTGGTCGACGAAAATCCGGTACAGCTCTGGGAATCGCAGGTCGTAACACGTGGTCATCCCGAAGCGGACGCCGTCGATCGACCCGATTGAGACGTCGTCGCCTGCCACTAGCGTCTTCGCCTCGCCAGCGTCGAAGCCGAACAGATGCACTTTGCGGTAGGTGTGCAGAATCTCCCCGCGCGGAGAGAGCAGAACGGCGGTGTTGTGACGCACCCCTTCGTCGTCCTCGATGAACGTGCCCGCGACGACGTGCGCGTTGATCTCACGTGCGGCCTCCGCGATCGCTGACACGGCCGGCCCTGGCAACGCGGACGCCGACTCGTCGTAGCCGCCGTACGCGAACGCGCCGGGCACCCAAAGTTCGGGCAGCACAACGAGGTCGGCCCCTGCTTGCGCGCGCACCAACGCCGCCGCGCGCTCAATCCGCGACGACTGCGGCTCGCTGTCGTCGACCCGCAGCTGGAGAACGGCAACCCGCATCGGCGACTACAACCTCGCCAACAACGACGACGCGGGGTCTTCCAAGAACCGCGCGACGTCGCGCAAGAACAAGGAGCCCAACTCGCCGTCGATGATCCGGTGGTCGAACGACATCGCCAACGTGGTGACCCATCGCGCGCAGATCTCTCCGCGGTGCACCCATGGCTGCTCGCGCACGGCGCCGAAGGCGAGAATCGCCGCCTCACCAGGGTTGATGATCGGTGTTCCGGTGTCGATGCCGAACACGCCGACGTTGGTGATGGTGAACGTGCCGTGCTGCATGTCGGCGACCGCGGTTCGCCCCTCACGAGCGGTGGCCGCAAGCGCGTTCAAGGCGCGGGCCAGGTCGACGAGCGACAGCGTCTCGGCGTTCTTGACGTTCGGGACGACGAGCCCGCGCTGCGTCGCGGCCGCGATGCCGAGGTTGACGTAGTGCCGGACGACGATCTCATCGTTCGCGTCGTCCCACACCGAGTTGACCATCGGATAGCGCTCGAGGTTGAGCAGAACTGCCTTTGCCAGAAGCAAAAGCGGGCTCACCTTGACGTTCGCGAACTCCGGCAGCTCGCGCAGTTTCTCGATCGCGTGCACCGTCGCGGTGACGTCGACCGTGGCGAACTCGGTCACATGAGGGATGGTGAACGCGCTCGACACCATCGCCTGCGCGGTCGCCTTGCGCACCCCTCGCACGGGAATCCGCTCTTCCCCGCCGCGTGGCGCGGCCGTCCTTGCGACCGCCGGCGCGGGGCCTCCCGCGGCGGCTTCGACGTCCGAGCGGGTGACCGTGCCGTCAGGGCCGCTCCCGCGAACGACGTGCAGGTCGACGCCGAGGTCGCGAGCCAGCTTGCGCACCGGCGGTTTCGCCAACACGCCAGCCCGCGTCGGTTCGGCGGCCGCGTTGCCGTGGCCGTTGCCGTTGCCGTTGTCGGCCGGAGCGGCGACGGATGGCGCGACCGACGGCCATTGATGTGTCTGGTGCGTCGGTGGCACTCCCGGAGCGGTCGATCCGGTCGATCCGGCCGATCCGGTCGATCCCGTCGCCGCGGCAGGAGGAGTGGCCGCCCGGCGTCGCCGGGCTCCGGTGTCGGTGCGTGGTCCGTAGCCGACGAGCACTGCGGTGCGACCGCCTGGCTCGCCCTCGCCGATGTCGGCCGGTTCGGTCGCAGTGGCGTCGGTGTGGGCGAGCTCGGCCACGTCGTCCGTGGTCGCCGGCTCGGCAGCAGCCGGCGCCGTACCGCCGCCTGAGACGTCGAACGTGATGATCGGCGTTCCGACGTCGACCGTGGTGCCCTCTGCGACCAGCAGCTCGCCGACAACCCCGGCGAACGGGCTTGGCAGCTCGACGAGCGCCTTCGCCGTCTCGATCTCGCAGATGGTCTGGTTTTGCTTCACCTGATCGCCGGGTTGCACGTGCCAGCGCACGATCTCGGCTTCGGTGAGCCCTTCGCCGACGTCCGGCAGTTTGAATTGCTTGTCAGCAGCCACGTCTACCTCCGGCCGGTCAGTAGGCGAGCGAACGGTCGACAGCCTCGAGCACCCGATCGAGGTCGGGCAGGAAATGCTCTTCCATTCTCGACGGCGGGTACGGCGTGGCGTAGCCGCCGACGCGCAGCACCGGCGCCTCGAGTGAGTAGAAGCATTTCTCCGTGACACGCGCGGCCAACTCCGCTCCGACGCCCAGAAACACCTGCGCCTCGTGCACGGTCACGCAACGTCCGGTGCGCCGCACCGAGTCGCAGATGGTCTCCCAGTCGATGGGGGTCAGCGAGCGGACGTCGACAACCTCCAGCTCGTGGCCCTCCTCGGCCGCCACTTTCGCGGCGTCCAAGGCGGTTTTCACCATCGGCCCATACGCGAGCACCGTGACGTCACGACCTGGCCGGACGACGCGAGCGGCGTGCAGCGGAACCGCGTCGGCGAGCGGCGCACTGGCGTCGAACTCGGCGCGTTCCCAATACCTGCGCTTCGGCTCGAAGAAGACAACCGGGTCGTCGCAGGCGACTGCCTGCTGAATCATGGTGTAGGCGTCTTCGGCGTTGGAGCACGCGACGACCTTCAACCCGGCGACGTGCGCGAACAACGCCTCCGGCGACTCGCTGTGATGCTCGACAGCGCCGATGCCGCCACCGAACGGGATTCGCACGACGACCGGCATTTTCACCAAGCCGTGCGAGCGGTAGTGCAGCTTCGCCAGTTGGTTGACGATCTGGTCGTACGCGGGAAAGACGAACCCGTCGAACTGAATCTCGCACACCGGCCGGTAGCCGCGCATCGCCAACCCGACCGCGGTGCCGATAATGCCCGACTCGGCGAGCGGCGTGTCCATGACGCGGTCTTCACCGAAGTCTTTTTGCAGACCGTCGGTGACCCGAAAGACGCCGCCGAGCTTGCCGACGTCCTCGCCCATGATGATGACTTTGGAGTCTGCCTCCAACGCTTTGCGCAGGCCCATGTTGAGGGCGCGCGCGATCGCCACGCCGGCCATCAGTGGCCGCCCTCATCAGCGAAGCCGGCTTGGTAATGCTCGAAGGTGGCCCGCTCTTCGTCGACGAGTGGTGAGCCGCCGGCGTAGACCTGGTCGAAAATGTCGATCGGTTTGGGCTCTGGCATCGACAAGCACGCGGCGCGCACCCGAGCGGCAAGCTCGTCACCCTCGGCCTCGACGGACTCGAAGAACGACGAGTCGGCGAAGCCGCCACGCGACAGGTAAGCCTTCACCCGTTCGATCGGGTCGCGCAGCTTCCACGTCTCGAGCTCGCTGGCCAACCGATACCGGGTGGGATCGTCGGACGTCGTGTGCGCGCCCATGCGGTAGGTGAACGCCTCGATGAGGAATGGGCCCTGCCCTTCGCGCGCGTGCTGCAGCGCCTTGCGAGTGACCGCGAGGCAAGCGAGGACGTCGTTGCCGTCGACCCGCACGCCGGGGAAGCCGAAGCCGTGCGCGCGTTTGAACAGCGGGATGCGCGACTGCCGCTCCTCGGGCACCGAGATGGCCCACTGGTTGTTCTGCAAGAAGAACACGACCGGCGCGTTGTACGACGCGGCGAAGATGAACGCCTCGTTGACGTCGCCCTCGCTGCTGGCGCCGTCGCCGAAGTAGACGATGACGGCGTCTTCGGCGCCGTCACGCTGCATGCCCATCGCGTACCCGGTGGCGTGCAAGGTCTGCGCGCCAATGACGATGGTGTAGAGGGAGAAGTTGTGCTGCCTCGGATCCCAGCCACCGAAGTTGACGCCGCGGAACAGTTCCAGCAGCTTTTCGGGCGGGATGCCGCGACACCACGCGACGCCGTGCTCGCGGTAGGTGGGGAACACCATGTCGCCTGGCGCCAACGCCCGCCCGGAGCCGATTTGCGCGGCCTCTTGGCCCAGCAGCTGCGCCCAGATGCCCAGCTCGCCCTGGCGCTGCAGCGCGGTCGCCTCGACGTCGAAGCGACGCACCAGCACGAGGTCGCGATAAAGACCGCGGACCTCGTCGGGCGTTATCTCCAGCGGGTAGTCGGGGTTTTCCAGCCGCTGCCCTTCTGGGGTGAGCAGCTGGACGAAATCAGCGCCTGTCGCGATATCCATGCTTGAAACTGCAACCACGCGTGCCACTCCTCCTGCTCGCCGACGCGAGGGTCCCTCGCGGTCGGGACCGGATCGCGCTCTCCGCGTCGTCCAGTTCGAGGGTCGCGGGCGTCGCCGAAGCTCGCACACGACGTCGAACAGGAGTTCACGAGACCACGATGGCGGATCGCCGGGTCAGTCGGTGGACGTCGTCCGACGAGGGCCGCCGGGCCCATCGTCGCAGATTACGACCCGCCAGTGGGACCAGTGGGTCAGGGTGATCGTTCGATCAGCGGGCGCGCCAGCAACCCGACTTGTCGTGGCCCTTGCCGCGGTTGTCTCCGTCGTGGTCGCCGTTGCCTTTGCTGCTGGGCTTGCTGCTGGGCTTGCTGGTGGGCTTGCTGGTGGGCTTGCTGGTCGGCCCGGCCTTGTGCGCCAGCGCCTCGACCTGCTTGGCCAGCTTGACGAGGTCGGCCTGGTTGGCCGGGTGGCAGTCGACGCCGGCTCTTGGCAGGCAGCAGATGGCCGCGGGGTGCGCCTTGATGGCCGACTTGAGCGAACTTTCGCTGATGCCGATCTCGTGCGCCGCCCAGCTGATCTGCGCGGACGTGAAGGTTCCGCACGACGGCTGGGTGGGCGTGGGGGTCGGTTTGGGGCTCGGATTCGGCGTCTTGCTCGGTGACGGTGTGTGCGGCCGGGCCGGCGTCGACGAGGGCGACGGCGACGGCGACGGGCTGGGCGACGTGGAGGCTGGACTGGACGTCGGTTGTGACGGCTCGGCCGGCGTGGGGTTCGGGCCCGGGTTGTCGATCACCACGACCTTCGGCGGCGGGGCTTCGAACGACGGCGTCGAGGTGGCGGACGGCGTCGCGCTGGGCGAAGCCGACTCGGTCGGCTTGCTGGACGGGGAGGCCGAGCTCTTCGGGACGACGATCAGCGGCGTGGTGCCAGGCTTGGTTCCGACGATGAAGCCATCGTTCGGCTGCCCGGACGACGCCTGCCGCGGCGTTGGGGAGATCGCGTTTGACCCGATCACGACCACGCTCGCGGTCGCGGCGGAGGTGACGCCGGCCAGCAGCGCCGCGGTGACCACGGTTTTGGTCGAGGTGGCGGCGAGCGCGGATGGCAGCTTGAACAGCCCCACGAGCTTCATGCCTCTCACCTCCCCGTGGGCTCTTCGGGCGAGCTTCGTAGTCCCTGCGGACTACCCTATACGGAACGTGTGTACTCGGTCACTCAGAGTCGTAGGTACGACTGAATGGCCTAATCACACGACTTCGCATCGGCACAAATCGGCCAAAGCATAAGTGCGACCCGGGGTGCGGGCGCCCTTCGTCGGACGGTTCAGGGTTGGCCAGCGTGAAGACCGCGACCCGGTTATACCCGGGCGCGTGGGGAGGTCCACGAAGCCGTGCCAGCGTGCAGCTTAGAGAGCCCGGCCGGGCATTTGCATGACCGACGCGGGGGATCTTTCGGGCTAGCCCAACGCTCGCCTGGCGACGTCCAGGAAGAGATCGTTCGCCTCGGGCTCCCCGATGGTCACCCGAGTGCCTTCGGCGGAAAACGGCCGGACGACGACGCCCGCCGCCTCGCACGTGGCCGCGAACGTGTCGGTCTGGTCGCCGGTGGGCAGCCAGACGAAGTTCGCCTGGGTCTCGGGCACCGGCCAGCCGGCGTCGCGCAGTGACTCGACGACCCGCGCTCGCTCGCCGACGGTCGCCTCGACCCGCTCAAGCAACTCCTTCTCCGCTTCCGGCCGCAGCGACGCGACGGCGGCCGCCTGCGCGATGGCGCTGACCGAGAAGGGCACGTTGGTGATCCGGAACGCGTCGGCCACCGACTCGTGCGCGACCGCGTAGCCGACCCGCAGCCCAGCCAGCCCGTACGCCTTGGAGAACGTGCGCAAGACGGCGACGTTGGGCCGGTCGCGATACAGCGAGACGCCGTCGGGCACCTCGGGGTCGCGGATGAACTCGCGGTAGGCCTCGTCGAGCACCACGAGGCAGTCGGCCGGAACCCGGTCGAGGAACGCCTCCAACTCGGCACGCCGCACCGCGGTGCCGGTGGGGTTGTTCGGGTTGCAGACGAAGACCACCCGGGTGCGCGGGGTGATCGCGGCCGCCATCGCGCCGAGGTCGTGCGCGGACGTCGCGGTCAGCGGCACGCGCACGCTCGCCGCGCCGGAAACCTGGACGATGATCGGGTAGGCCTCGAACGACCGCCAGGCGTAGAGCACCTCGTCGCCGGGCCCGGCGAACGCCTCGACGATCTGGGTCGCGACGCCGACCGACCCGCAACCGACCACGACATGCTCGGCCGGCACCTGCAGCGACTCGGCGAGCGCCTCGACGACGGGGGTCGCGGCGAGGTCGGGGTAGCGGTTGGTCTGCTGAGCCGCCTCGGCGATCGCGGAGAGCACGCTGGGCAGCGGCGGGTACGGTGACTCGTTCGACGACAGCTTGAAGACGCGCTGGCCGGCGGCGCCACGTCGTCCGGGTTTATAGGTGGGCACGCCGCGCAGATCGGCGCGAGGGACTGGGCCAGTCGAGACGCTCATGCTCGAACACTAACGCGAGGCGAGGCGGCCGCCTTCGAGCGCGAGCCGCGCCCCGAAGGCGATGAACACGCCGGCCGTGACGCGGTCGAGCCAGCGCTTCACGGCGTCACGGGTCAGCAACCGGCGAACCCGCGCGGTCGCCGAGGTGAGGACGCCGAACCAGGCGACGCCCTCGAGCGCGTGTATCGACGCGAGCAGCAACGAGAAGGCGAACACCGGCGCGTGCCTCGGCACGAACTGCGGAAGCAGCGTGATGTAGAAGACGCCGACCTTCGGGTTGAGCAGGTTGGTCAGCAGCCCGGTGCGAAAAGCGTCGAAGCAGGACGACGATTGGCCGGGCGACCAGCCAACGCCGTCCGACGCTGTGTGCGGTGTCGCGTTCTTGCGGGAGTGCCACAGCAACCTCACGCCGACGAAGGTCAGGTAGGCGGCGCCGGCGATGCGGAGCGTGTCGTAGGCGGCTTGCGACGCGACCAAGACCGCGGTGACGCCGGCGGCGCTTGCGGTGGCCCAGACGAGAGTGCCGAGGCAGACGCCGAGCCCGCCGACCATGCCGACGCGCGGGCCGCTCGCGATCGACGTCCGGACGACGAACATCGTGTCGAGGCCCGGCGTGATGGTGAGCAATGCCGCGGCGGCGGCGAACGCGAGCGCGGCGGCGAGCACGGTTTTGACTCTAGGTCTTGGCGCGGGCCGGCTTCTTCTGCTTCTCGTGCCGCATCACCGCGCGGGTGTCGCTTGGTCGCCTGAGCAAGGCGAACCCCGCGCGCTCGAATTGGCCGACCGTGCCGTGGTAGATGCCCGCGGCGCCAACCCACTTGCGCGCGACGTCGACCGGATAGCCCTCGACCGCGCCGGCGCCGTTCGCGTACGCGTGGTCGAGCGCGCCTTGCAATAGGTGGTCGGCGATGCCCTTGCCGCGATGCTGCTTTGGCGTCCAGAAACACACCACCGACCACACGCTGTCGTCGGGGTCTTCGGCCGGCGCGCGCAGGAGGCGGGAGTTCTGCACGCGGACGTACTGCTCCCGCGGCGCGACGGAGACCCAGCCGACTGGTTCGCCGTCGTGATAGGCCAGCAGCCCAGGGACCGCGCCTTCGAGGGTGAGCCGTTTGAGCAGCTGATGGTTCGCGCCGTCGCGGCAGCCCGTCTCGAACTGCTTGGAGGTGACGCGGAAGAACGCGCACCAGCAGTTGCTGTACGCGCCGCTCGGCCCGAAGAACGCCTCGAGCTCGGGCCACCGGTCGGGCGTCGCAGGGCGGACGGTGATCTCGTCGTCTCGCGCCATGGCCCCGAGTCTGCACCGCGGCGGCGACAGCGCGCGCGCACCCGGTACCCTGCTCCAGTACTACTGGAGGCTTCGCCTAGTCCGGTCTATGGCGCCGCACTGCTAATGCGGTTGGGGTTAATCGCCCCTCCCGGGTTCAAATCCCGGAGCCTCCGCCCTGTCTCGACCCGTCGGCTGTCTCGGTTGAGGGGAGCTGATCGAGCTGGCCACCGTCCGGGTACGGGTCGGCTCGCCGGTCGGTTTGCACGCCCGGCCGGCCGCTTTGTTCGTGCAGGCGGTCGTCGCGTCGGGGTTGCCGGTCTTCATCTCCAAGCCGGACGACGCGGGTGCTGGCGCGAGTCCGGTCGACGCGCGGAGCATTCTCGCCGTCCTGGCCCTTGATGTCGGCTGCGGCGACGAAGTGGAGTTGGTCACGGACGGCGACAACGCCGCTGACGCGCTGGCGTCGTTGGCCGCCTTGTTGGCCGCTCGCTGAGGGCGAATTTCGGTCTCTTCCGGCCTGTTGGGCACGTAAAGTTACGCGGATGACCGGGGCATCTTCGACTGCGAGCACAGCGGGTTCGGGCGGCGCGGCCGATTCGGCGAAGGGGCTGGACGCCGCCGTCTTAAAGGTCGCCGGCGTGGTCGTGCTCGGCGCGATCATGTCGATCCTCGACATCACCGTGGTGAGCGTCGCGCTGCCGACGTTCCAGACCGTCTTCAAGACCAACTACGCGAACGTCGCCTGGACTATGACCGGCTACACGTTGGCGCTGGCGACGGTGATCCCGCTGTCGGGGTGGGCGGCCGATCGCTACGGCACCAAGCGGCTCTATATGACGGCGCTGCTGCTGTTTGTCTGCGGCTCTGCGCTGTGCAGCACGGCGTGGAACATCGGCTCGCTCATCACCTTCCGGGCGCTGCAGGGCCTGGGCGGCGGCATGTTGATGCCGGTGGGCATGACCATCATGACGCGGGCTGCCGGGCCGGAGCGGGTCGGCCGGGTGATGGCGGTGCTCGGTGTGCCGATGCTGCTCGGACCGATCGCCGGCCCGATCCTCGGCGGCTGGCTGATCGAGGCGGCGAGCTGGCACTGGATCTTCCTGATCAACGTGCCGATCGGCGCATGCGCTTTGGTGTACGCGTTCTTGGTGTTGCCGAAGGATTCGCCGAGCCCGTCGGAGTCGTTCGACTTCCTCGGCATGTTGCTGTTGTCGCCAGGGCTTGCGCTGTTCTTGTTTGGCGTGTCGTCGATCCCGACCGAGGGAACCGTTGCGGCGACTCGGGTCTTGGCGCCTGGCTTCGTCGGTCTTGTGCTCGTCGTTTTGTTTGTGTTCCACGCCTTCCGGCCGGAGCATCCGCTGATTGACCTGCGGCTGTTCAAGAACAAGCAGCTGACGCTGTCAACGACCGCGATGTTCATCTTCGCGGTGGCGTTCTTCGGTGCGGGCTTGCTATATCCGAGTTACTTCTTGCAGGTGCGTGGGAATTCGACCTTGCATGCTGGCGAATTGATGGCGCCGCAAGGCTTTGGGGCGATGCTGACGATGCCGCTGGCGGGTGTCTTGGCTGACCGTACGGCGATTCGGAACATCGTCGCGCCTGGGCTGGTGTTGATCGTGGGCGGCATGACGGTGTTCACCCAGGTCGACCCGCACACGTCTTATGTGCTGCTGCTTGGTGCGTTGTTTGTGGCTGGACTCGGTATGGGCCTGACGATGATGCCGCTCTTCACGGCGGCGCTGCAGACGTTGGCAGGGCCGACGATCGCGCGCGGATCGACGCTGATGAACATCACCCAGCAGATCGCCAGCTCGGTGGGCGCGGCGGTGATGTCGGTGGTGCTGACCAACGAGATCAAATCGTCGTCGGTCGCCGGGCCGGCGATCGCGTACAACACGGCGGGCGCGGCCGGACAGGCGAAGATGGGGAAGCCGCCGGGATTTGCCCAAGGCCTGATCGACGCGGGCAACTCGTATGCGGTCACGTTCACCGTCGGACTGATTCTGGTGTGCTTCACGTTCGTTCCGGTGATCCTGTTGCCGCGGCGCAAGGTGGTGTCGAATCCGCCAGGCTCGCTCGACGCGACCGCGCAACCGGTGCCGCTTTAGTTTTGCGTCCGGGGCGACAGGCGGCGCGCGCGAGTGGCTACCTCGCCGCCGCGCTCGCGTTCGCGTCTGCGGCGACGTCCGCGTACTGGTTGTTCGGCGGCACGGCGCTGCTTGACACGGTGGGCGGATCGATCGAGCGCCTCGCCCGCGACCGGTCGATCTCGACGCTGGCGGGCGGCGCTGCGGTCGTCGTGGCGAAGGTGATCGGTGGCGCTCTCGCCCTTTGCGTCATGCGTTCTCGGTCATCACGGCTGGCCACCTTCACCGCGGCCGTCGGTTGGCTACTGGCGCTCTATGGCGCTGTGCTCACGGTCGGGGGCGCGCTTGCGCTGCTCGGGGTCTTCGGCGCAGCTGGTGAGTCGCCCAGTGACGAGCACGCCCTGCGCTGGCACGTCATGCTGTGGGACCCCTCGTTCTTCGTGTGGGGTGTCGCGCTCGCCGTTGCCGGCATGAGCGTTCGAGGACGGTTGTCGCGCGGCGGCTGATCGTCGTCCTCGGTGGTTTCGGCGCATGCTGGCCGCGGCACGATGATGCGCATGCGCGTCAGCATCAGCGTGACCGACTTCTCGTGGCGAGCAAAGATTCCCAATTCGCTAGCGGAGATCGCCGACGCCGCTGACGACGCCGGGATCGACACAGTGTGGGTGCCGGACCATCTGCTGCAAGCGGACCCGACGGCGCCGGCTGATGACCGCGACATGCTCGAGGCGTACACGACACTCGGCTATCTCGCGGCGCGGACCGAACGGGTGCGGCTGGGGGCGATGGTCAGCGCGGTGACGTTTCGTCCCCCGGCGCTGTTGGTCAAGGCGGTCACCACGCTCGACGTTCTCACCGCGGGTCGGGCGTGGCTCGGCATCGGCGCGGGCTACGAAGGCGGCGAAGCCTTCGCGATGGGCCTGTCGATGCCGCCGACGGCCGAGCGGTTCGAGCGGTTGGAGGAGACGCTGCGGATCGCCGTTGCCATGTGGGCGGGCGACGAGTCGCGCATTGAAGGCAAGCACTACCGGCTCGAACATCCGATTGGGTTTCCGCTGCCGGTTAGCCAGCCGCACCCGCCGATATTGGTCGGCGGCACGGGCGAGGCAAAGACGCTGCGGCTGGTTGCGCAGTACGCCGACGCGTGCAACCTGTTCGACATTCCGGACGGCGGCGCGACCCTACGGCGCAAGCTCGACGTCCTCGCCCGGCATTGCGACGACGTCGGTCGACCGTTCGGCGAGATTGAGAAGACCGTCAGCGCGCGGCTCAACGACGGCGAATCGGCTGAATCGATCCTCGACCGGTGCGCCGACTTCGCACGGTTCGGGATCGACCACGTGGTGTTCATCAGGACGGGCGCCTGGTCGCCGGACGCGATGACGTCGCTCGCGTCGGTGATCCCGCGGGCGAAGGGCCTGGGGATCGGCTGACATCGTCCGGCCCTACTGCGGTCGGCTCCACCAGAACTCGAGCTGGATGTTGTCAGGGTCGCGGAAGACCAGCGCGGTCCCGGAACCGGACGGCGAATCCTGCACCGGCGAGTGCTCGACTCCGAGCTCGGCGAGGCGGCCCTGCCAGGCGTCGAGCTCGTGGCGCTCGGCCACGGTGAAGCCGACGTGATCCAGCCCGGGGCGGCGCTCGTCGAACCGGTCGGCGCTGGCCTCGTGATGTTGGTTCAGGCCGATGATCAGCCCGGTGCCGTCATGCCGCAAGACGATCATGATCCGGTTATCGAGGTCGGCCCGGCGGAGCCGCCGCAACCCGAGGACGTCGCAGTACCAGCGGGCGCTGCTCTCGACGTCCGACACCGACAGATCAAGGTGGGACACACCGGTGAACTCGGGCATCTGACCTCCCTATCGTCGCTGATGACCTGGCGCTGAGCTGGGCAAACGGTCGGGGCGAACGGGCGTGAGCCTGCCCGGTCGGGCACCCTGTACGCTTGCCTAAGCCATCCAAGCGCTCGTAGCTCAACGGATAGAGCATCTGACTACGGATCAGAAGGTTGGGGGTTCGAGTCCCTCCGAGCGCGCTTCGTGTTTCCGCAGCTCACCGGCTGTCGTTTTGTATCGCCATCCGATGCTAACCGGTCAGCTGTCCGCCTCAGGGTGCGTCGCCGCGGCGCGCGGCGAGGTGAGTCCGCGTCCGAGGCCTAGTCTGGGCTGTGGCCACCGTCACGCGTGACGCTTCGCCCGGACTTCGGCTGTCGACCGCCGCGGGTCGATGGGTGCTCGCCGCGACCGTGCTGGGCTCGGCCATCGCAGCGATTGACGCAACCGTCGTCGGCATCGCACTTCCCGCGATTGGCAGGGATTTCGACGCGCAACTGTCGTCCCTCCAGTGGACGGTGACGGGCTACACGTTGACCTTGACCGGGCTGCTGCTGCTTGGCGGGGCGCTCGGCGACCGGTTCGGCCGACGGCGTGTGTACATCGTCGGCGTCCTCGCTTTCGCGGCGGCGTCGGCGCTTTGCGGTGTTGCCCCGAACATCGGCTTCCTGATCCTCGCGCGTGCATTGCAGGGCGTCGGTGGCGCGCTGTTGACGCCCGGCAGCTTGGCGATTCTCCAGGCGTCGTTCGCTCCCGGCGATCGCGCTGCTGCGATCGGCGCGTGGTCCGGGTTAGGCGGCGTCGCGACAGCGCTTGGGCCGTTGCTTGGGGGCTTCCTGGTGCAGGTCGTATCGTGGCGGCTGATCTTCTTCATCAACTTGCCGATCGCGGTTGTCGTCGTGCTGATCGCTGCTCGCCACGTTCCGGAGACGCGCAAACCGCCGACCGGCGCTCCGCTTGATCTCGCCGGCGGCATCTTCATCACCGCAGGGCTGATCGGCGTCACATACGCGGTGATCGAGGGTCCGAGCCGTGGATGGCATACCGGCCCGGTGCTGCTGTCGTTGGTCGCGGGCATCCTGCTGCTTGCGGTGTTCGCTTTTCGCGAGCGTCGAGCCGCGGATCCATTACTGCCGTTGGGAATCTTCCGCACCCGTCAATTCATGGCGATCAACCTGGTCACGTTCGTCATGTACGGCGCGCTCGGCGGCGCACTTTTCCTCCTGCCGATTCAACTGCAGCAGGTACTGAGGTATTCACCGACCGCGGCTGGCGTCTCGCTGCTGCCGGTGACGGTCATCATGCTGTTGCTGTCTCCGCGATCGGGTGCGCTCGCCGGGCTAATCGGGCCGCGGCTCCAGTTGAGCTTCGGACCGCTCCTCGTGGGAGCTGGGATGGCGCTGATGACCCGCGTCGGGATCGGCGCCACCTATCTGACGGACGTGTTGCCGGCGGTCGTTGCGTTGGGGTTCGGGCTGGCGACGACGGTGGCGCCGCTGACGGCAACCGCGCTCTCGTCGGCGCCGGCAGTCCACGCAGGCATGGCGTCAGCGGTCAACAACGACGTCGCTCGAGCTGGCGGTCTCATTGCTGTCGCCGTCCTACCACCGCTCGCGGGTCTCAGCGGTTTCGCCTACCTGCACCCAAGCAGTCTCAACCACGGCTTCCACATCGCGGTTGTCGCGTGCGCGATCATCTGCGCGGTGGCGGGAGTGTTGGCGGCTTTCGGGATTCAAAACCCGCGCACCGCAAGGCCAGCCGGGCGGCCGTCGCCCAGGTCCTGCCCGATTGACAGTCCGCCGCCACCGGCCAATGACAATCAGCTTGCCGATGGGTCGACCGTGGCGTGCCCGTCCGTCGGTGGCTAACGGCGATCGGACCCTGCCAAGCCGTCCTCAGGCGGGGAAGCGGACAGGGAACATGCGGGTGAACGCGCCCGCCAGGCGACGGTCGCCCGTCACTCGGAGGCGGCCGGCGCGTATGGCGGAGGTGATCGACTCACGGCCGAAGCTGATATCGCGAAGCGTCGGCATGTCGGTGTCGAGGACGACGTCAGCGGCGTTCCCCAAGCCGCGCCGAACGTCGATGCGCCCCCCTTCGACGGTGACTGACGCGGCGTCGCCGCCGGCGCGAATCCCGTACCTGCCGTCGGACGCCTTCGACGAGTCGAAGACCGTCTTGTAGGCGAACATCAACGCGCCGAAACTGAGGTCGTTTCGTGACGCGATCTGCTCGCGGCTTCCCCACCGGCCGAGCTCGATGAGGACGGGCTCGAGCGCGCGGCCGCGTTCGGTGAGGTCGTAGACCGTGACGCCGAAGGACGCGTGCTCAAAGCGCTGCACCACGCCCGATTCCTCGAGGTCGCGCAGCCGCTGCGACAGCACGTTGGGGCTGATGCCGTGCAAGCCAGCCTTTAGCTGGGCGAACCGGCGCGGGCCGAACATCAGCTCGCGTACGACGAGGACGGCCCAGCGATCGCCGATGACCCCCATGGCTCGGGCAATCCCACACGGATCGTCGTAACGGGCGCCGGTTGTCACCCGCACACGGTATCGCAATCGGGTTGTGTTCCAGGATCAATGGTCCTAGTTTAGGACCATGGCGGAGAATCTCGCGTGACCACCTTCGTGCTCATACCCGGCGCTGGCGGCACTCAGTGGACCTTCAGCCGGCTTGTCCCTTTGCTTGAGCAGGCCCATCACGAGGCGATCGCGATCGACCTGCCCGGCGACGACGACAGCGCAGGCCTGCGCGAGTACGCCAACATCATCGAGACCGGCATCGGCGAGCGTGCGGGCGTCGTGCTCGTCGCCTGTTCGTTGGGCGCGTTCTCCGCGGCGATTGTGGCGCAGCGGGTTCGGCTCAAGGCGATCGTCTTTGTCAACGCGATGATCCCGAACCCCGGCGAAACCGCGGGCGCGTGGTGGGACAACACCGATTGGTCAACCGCGCGCGACGAAGCCGCGAGACGAAACGGCTACCCCGTTGACTTCGATCTCGAGACATACTTCCTGCACGACGTCGACCCACGGGTCGCCGCCGAGGGAGAGCCCCACCAGCGCGTCGAGAGCGACGCGGTGTTCGGCACGGTCTGCGAATTCGCGACATGGCCTGACGTCCCGCTTCACGTCGTGGCCGGAGCCGACGACCGGTTCTTCCCGGTCGAGTTCCAGCGGCGCGTCGCTCACGAACGGCTCGGCGTCGAGGTCGACGTGTTGCCGGGCGGCCATCTCATGGCCATCTCGCAGCCGAAGGCGTTGGCCGAGTATCTGGTCGCGCTGTGACCGCGCCGCGTCTATTGCTAGAAGGGCTCGGCATCCCTGAGTCGCCCCGGTGGCACGGCGACAAATTGTGGTTCTGCAACTGGACGACGGGCGACGTCGTCGCCGCCGGTGCGGACGGCGCGGCAGACGTCATGGCGAACGTCGAGACGACGGTCCCGTACTCGATCGACTGGCTTCCCGATGGCACGCTTCTCGTCGTCTCTGGCCAAGAGCAGCGCCTGCTGCGCCGAGACTCCAGCGGCTCGCTCGTCCCGTACGCGGATTTGTCGGCGTTCGGACGCGTGTTCAACGAGATCGTCGTCGACGCTTTTGGCAACGCGTTCGTCAACGGTGAGAGCATCGTCGTGGTGCGACCTGACGGATCGTGCGCACAGGTCGCAGACGGCCTGCGATTCGGCAACGGCATGGCCGTCACGCCCGACGGCCGCACGCTGGTCGTCGCCGAGTCGCATGGTGGCTGCCTCACCGCATTCACGATCGGCGTCGACGGCACGGTGAGCGACCGGCGGCGTTGGGCCGACCTGGACGGCGACGCGCCCGACGGCATCTGCGTCGACGCCGAGGGCGCCGTTTGGTACGCGAGCGTCCCTGGCCGGCAATGCGTACGCGTGCGCGAAGGCGGCGCGGTGCTGCAACGCATTGGGATAGATCGTGGAGCGTTCGCCTGCATGCTTGGCGGCGACGACGGCAGATCGCTGTTCATCGCCGCGGCGGAGTGGAAGGGCATGGACGCGATCGGCGACGGCAGCCGCACCGGCCAAGTTCTCGTGGCGCAGGTCGACGTCCCACACGCCGGGCGGCCGTGAAAATGGCGATCGCGACTGGCGGCGCCCTGGTAGTTTGCATCGGCCGCGACGTCGTCCAAGGAGGTGACACCCGTGAACGTTGTATCGATGTGGGTGCTCCCTCCCCGGTCACGGCCAGGCGATTGACCTAGGTGGCGCCGGGAGCGCCTCAAAACCCGGGCGCTTGAGAAAGGCGACACCCCTATGGTTCAAGAAATCGCACTCGTCCTCGGCGGCGGCGGCGCCGCCGGAAACGCATGGCAGATCGGCGTCATCGCGGGTCTCGCTGAAGCCGGTCTGGATCTGACGCAGGCCGCGGATTTGGTGATCGGCACGTCGTCCGGCTCGACCACCGCGGCGCAGGTGCGCAGCGGGATGTCAGCGGCGGACCTGTTGGCCGCGGTGCTTTCGGAGCCGACGCAAAACGCGGGAGGAAACCGGCCGCGGCCGTCGTCCGTCTCGATGGACACCGTCTTCGAGCGGATGCGGGCGATCGGCGCCGCCGCCACCTCGGCCACCGATTTGCAGCGCGCGATGGGCGCCTTCGGACTCGAGAGCGACGCCGCGCTCGGCCCAGCGGCGGCGGCACAGCGCCGCGCGCTCGTCGCGGCCCGATTGCCCCGCCCGGATTGGCCGGACCGACCGACGATCTTGGTGGCCCTCAACGCTCACACGGGTGAGCTGGCCACGTTCGACCGCGACTCCGGCGTCGACCTGGTCGACGCCGTCACCGCGGCCACCGCGCTGCCCGGCGTGGTGCCCACGCACGTCATCAACGGCGTCCACTACATCAACGGCGGCGTGCGCTCCGCAGACAACGCCGACCTCGCCGCAGGCTGCGCGAACGTCGTGGTGCTGTCGCCGTTCAGCGAGCGGAGCGGGCCGTTGCCCCTGGGCCAGTTCGAGGGCTTGCGTAGATTTCCGGGCGCTGACCTGGCCAGCCAGGTGACGACCCTGCGCGAGCAAGGAAGCCACGTCCAGGTGATAACACCGGACGCCGAGTGCCGAGCCGCGATGGGCACAAACCAGATGGACCCCGCCACGCGCATTCCGGCGGCCCGCGCCGGTTTCGTCCAAGGCAAGCGGGAAGCGACCCAGGCGCTGCTCCACTGACAGCCAACGGGCTTGCGTTGTACCTACTGGTATGTACAAGATACCGGCATGGATTCGCGGCAACTGCTGGTCGAGACGATGAGCGAGCTGATGTGGGAGCGCGGCTACGCCGACACCAGCCCACGCGACGTGCGCGAGCGGTCCGGCGTGGGCCAGGGCAGCATGTACCACCACTTCCCGACCAAGCGCGACTTGGCGGTTGCCGCGCTAGAGCGCAATGTCGCCGATCTGCTGCCAGCCGCGTCCGAGCTTGACGGTCCGGGCGATCCGATGGCCCGTATCGAGGCTTATCTGCTGCGCCCTCGCGACGCTTTGAAGGGCTGCAAGGTCGGCCGGATGACACAAGACCCACAGGTCCGCGAAGACCCGGTGCTGCTCGCGCCGGTGGGTCGCGCCTTCGCCCAGGTGCACGTCAGCTGGGTGAGGGTGCTGCGCGACGCGATCGCCGCCGGCGAGCTGCGGGCCGACCTTGACCCCGAGCGCCTCGCCTACACGCTGATGGCCGTCTTGCAAGGCGGCTACGTGCTCGCGATCGCGCAGCAAGACCCCGGTCCCTTCGACGACGCCCGCGCCGGCGTTCTCGATCTGCTCCGGGCGGCGGTGCCGCAGCCGCCCGCGTCGTCCACGCCAAAAGACAAACAGAGGAAGTGAAGACCATGACGGTACGCATTGGCATCAACGGGTTCGGCCGGATCGGCCGCAGCTACTTGCGCGCCGCCTTGGCGAACGGCGCGGACGTCGAAGTCGTCGCCGTCAACGACCTCACCAATGCCCGCACCCTTGCCACCCTGTTGGAATGGGACTCGATCTCCGGCCACCTCGATGGCGTCGCGATTGAAGGCGACGCGATCACCGTGCAGGGCAAGCGAATCACGGTGTTTGCGGAACCCGACCCGGCCACCATCCCCTGGGGTGACGTCGGCGCCGACGTTGTCATCGAGTCCACCGGGCGGTTCACGGACGGCGTCGCGGCGTCCGCGCATCTCAAGGGCGGTGCGCGGAAGGTCATCATCTCGGCGCCGGCGAAGGGCGACGTCCCCACGTTTGTCCTTGGCGTGAACGACGACAACCTCGACCCCGACAGCGACGACGTCTTCTCCAACGGCTCGTGCACCACGAATTCCCTTGCGCCGCTGGCGAAAGTTCTCAACGACTCGTTCGGCGTCGAGTCCGGTTTGATGACGACGATCCACGCCTACACCGGCGACCAGCAACTGCACGACGGCCCGCACTCCGACCTGCGCCGGGCTCGCGCGGCCGCCGTCTCGACCATCCCGACGTCGTCCGGCGCGGCGAAGGCGATCGGCAAAGTCATCCCCGAGCTCGATGGTCGGCTCACTGGCGCCGCGCTGCGCGTTCCCGTCGCAGTCGGCTCGATCACCGACCTCACCGTTGTCCTTCGAGAAAGCGCGAGCGTGGACGACGTCAACGCGGCGTTCCGCGAGGCCGCCGCGTCTCCGCGGCTTCGGCGTTACCTGCAGTACTCCGAGGCGCCGCTTGTCTCGGCCGACATCGTGGGTAATCCGTACTCGTCAATATTCGACGCGCCACTGACGGAGGCCGTTGGAAACCAAGTGAAAGTGCTTGGCTGGTACGACAACGAGTGGGGATTCTCCAACCGGCTCGTCGAGTTCTCCGAGCGAATCGCCGCCGCGGTGTGACGGCGAAGACCTCTTATGCGTCAGCGCGCCAGACCGTGCGGCCGCGGCTGATGGTTTCGAGAACCGTGAGCTTGTCCGAGGTCCAGCGCGCTCTCACCAGGTCGGCGCGTCGGCCGGGCGCAAATTCGCCGCGCCCTTCGCCACGGCGGCCGAGCACCTTGGCTGGCGCCGAAGACACCGCCCTGACAACGTCGGACTCCGGCAGGCTTGCTGTTCGCAGCAGCCACCCCAACCCGTCGAGCAGTGAGCGCGCCGCTCCGGCCAGATAGTCGGCGCCGACGATGCGCAGCCGACCGGTTGCGTCGAGCTCGACGAGCCCGCCCACCGG
>Ga0187809_10000179_pt1 | contig 41659 bp, 37 predicted proteins | sample NC_wetland_sal_i_8_FD_132415 | JGI IMG/M metagenome (GOLD analysis project Ga0187809, IMG submission 132415) | Wetland sediment microbial communities from Neuse River Estuary, North Carolina, USA - ASW_4 | ecosystem: Environmental > Aquatic > Freshwater > Wetlands > Sediment | place: USA: North... | reverse complement strand
GGGCGGGAGCGATCTGGGACATGTAGGCCATCGCGGCATTCCTCCTGTGCGGGTCCTTCGACAACCGCAACGTGGCGTTCCGCCCGGTAACGGTCCCTGATCTAAATCAATCCCATTGCAGAATTCTCATCCCGCGCGGGGCAGCAGCTGTTCCGCCAGCGTCGCCCAGTAGGATGCGCCGACCGGCAGGATCGCGTCATTGAAGTCATACGCCGGGTGGTGGACCATCGGGTCGTCCGGCCCACGTCCGGCGCCCAGCATGATGTAGCTGCCCTGCTTGGCGTTCAGCATGTAGGCGAAGTCCTCGCCGCCCATGGTGGGCGAGGGCATCGGCTGCACCCGGGCCTCGCCCGCCACCGCGCGGGCGGCATGCAGGGTCAGTTCGGTGGCATCCGGGTCATTGATCGTCGCCGGCGGAGAGCGCCGGAACATCACCTCGGCCCGGGCGCCGAAGCTGTCCGCGATGCCGGTGGCCAGCCGGCGGAGTCCCTGTTCCAGCTGGTCGCCGACCTCCGGATGGAACCAGCGGGCGGTGCCCTTCATGTGCACCGATTCCGGGATGACGTTGAAGGCGTTGCCGGCGTTGATATGGCCGATGCTCAGCACGCCGCCCTTCAGCGGATCGATGTTGCGCGAGACCAGGGTCTGGATCGCGGTGACGATCTGGCTGGCGATGACGATCGGGTCGATGCCGAACTGCGGCTGTGCGCCGTGCGTGCCCTTGCCGGTGATGTCGATGGCGACGTTCGCCACCGCCGCCATGATCGGACCGGTGCGCCAGGCGAACACGCCGGCCGGCACCAGCGGCCAGTTGTGCATGCCGAACACCTGCTGCATCGGACAGCGTTCGAACAGCCCGTCCTTCACCATGAGGTCGGCGCCATCGAGGCTTTCCTCCGCCGGCTGGAAGACGACGTACACCGTGCCGTCAAAGTTGCGTGTCTCCGACAGGTATTTTGCCGCGCCGAGCAGCATGGTGGTATGGCCGTCGTGGCCGCAGGCGTGCATGATTCCGGGGTTCTGGCTGGCATAGGGCAGGCCGGTATCTTCCAGGATCGGCAGCGCATCCATGTCGGCGCGCAGTCCGATCGCGCGGTCGCTGCTGCCCTGGCCGCGGATGACGCCGACCACGCCGGTGCGGGCGAGGCCGGTGATGATCTCGTCCACGCCGAATTCCCGCAGTTTCTGCTGCACCACGGATGAGGTGCGGGTTTCCTGGAAGCCGAGTTCCGGATGTGCGTGCAGGTCGTGCCGCCATTCGGTCATTTCGGCGTGGAATTCGGCGATGCGGTTGATGATCGGCATGGCGGTGGGGATTCCCGGTAGGTCGCTATTGGCGTGGGACAGGATGGGCCCGCGGGGTGGGTGGCGGCAAGGCGGCGGCTGTCAGGCAGACGCGAGGCGTTGGGACGCCGTCCTGAACGCGAGCTCGATCGGCAGCTCCTGTTGCAGATTGGAGCGGGTCGGCATCGCCGTGAACTGGCGGCCAGGAGTTCTGCCGGTGGCCAGCATGCGGTCCGCGCGTGCGCCGTCGGAATTGCAAAAGCGGGATGGCCGCGCGGCTGGCTGCGGAACATCGAGGCCTGGGCGCTTCGCGGGACGAAGCAGGTATTTCACCACAGATGCACGCCGATGCACGCCGATGTTGCATGATCCTGGCACTGCCTGGCAGAGGCAACGGTTACAATAGAACCTTTTATGAGCTGTTCGGGTTTTCCGTCTGTCGTCACGCCTGCACCGGACCATCAGGGTGAATCTGTGTGCATCTGCGGCAAAATTCTTGCTTCGTCACGCAAAGCGCCCGTTCGTTGGTTCCTGGCGCGAACACGTCGGCGCCTGGCTCCGGCCCTCGGCGGCAGCGTCCCCGGCCGGGGCTTCGCCGCTTTGCGCGGCCCCATCCCGCCCGGCGAGCATGGCCTGCACCTGGTGCAGGACGTAATCCGGGGTGATCTGGCGCATGCAGGCATGGCCTTCGGTGCACTGGGCCAGCGTTTCGAAGCCGCATGGAGAGCACGGCACATGCCGCATGATCGCCACCGATCGCGGACCGCGCGGCCCCCATTCGCGCGGCTGGTGGCTGCCGGAGTAGATCGCCAGTACCCGTGCGCCCAAAGCTGCGGCCTGGTGTGCCGTTCCCGAGTTGTTGCAGATCACCAGATCGGCCTCGCGCAGTACGTCCTGAAGTTCGTCCCAGCTCGTCCGCCCGACCATGTCGCGGAGCCGGACCGAATGCACGCTGCGGGTGATCGCCCTGGCTTCCTCGCGCTGGGCCGGGGTGCCAAGCAACAGCACTTCGCAATCCATGCGTTCGAGCAGCAGGGCGATCAGCGTTGCATAATGGCCCGGCGGCCAGTTGCGGATCGTCGAGTTGCTGAAGGGCGACACCGCGATTCGCAGAGGTCCCGCCGGCCGGTCGGCACGTGCGCTGGCGGCGGCTGTCGTGGCATAGAGATCGCGCGTGCGGTCGCGTACCAGGCTGACCAGAAGCGAGAGTTTCTCGCCGACATGCAGTTCGGCCGGCAGATAGCGCGCACTGGGCAGCGCGTCGAGCCGGCACACGGTGGCGCCGGAGAACTGCAACGTGCCGGCAGTCGGCCGCCCCTGAACCGCAATGCGGAAACTGAAGCGCGAGCCATGGGCCGGATTGTCGAACTCGAAGACGACCGGGTTGCGGCGCAACTGCAGCGCGCCCCGCCGGCCGTACACGCGCCGAACCACCGGCTGGTTGCCGTCGCGGACGATCTCGCACACGATGGAAGCTGGCCGGATCCCGGGAACATGCCCGCGCAGCGTCAACCCGATCTCCACGCGCAGACGGCCGCGAGGCAATTCGGTAAATGGTCCGTGAATGATGTCGCCCGCCGTCAACGGACCGTACTGATGCAGCGGCCCCTTGTGCGGTAACGCGGAGTTGAAGCGATCCGGCGGAAAGAAGATGACAGAGTCCGCGCGTCCGCTCATGACAGCGCGCATTGCGTGCTCGTGCGGCAGGGCGATGTCGAGAATTGGAAACTGCGCGATGGAGCCGATGCCGCAGCGAAGGCGAGCATCGACGCGGCCAAGGAGCGAACGGGTGTCTTCATCGACGCGGAGATCGATCGCGAGATCCCATTCTCCTGCCACGGCTGCATCGAAGGGGGCGAGCGGCACGGGTTTGGCGACGCCGTCATGGATCGGCCGTTCGGGAAAGAAGTTGAAGCAGCGCACTTCATCGACGAGGCCCGAGGCCTTCGCGCCGGGTGCGTTCCATTCGCCGCAGATCAGCCGGATTGTCGCGTTGGGAAACGCCTCGCGCAGCGCGCGAAGCGCCGGCAGTCCGATGACGAAGTCGCCGTGGTGATCCAGCTTGAGGGCCAGGATGCGTGCAATCGGGCGGCGGCAGAATGCGCCGAAATCCAGACGGCTGATCCCGTCGGTCGCGGCCGCATCGCCGGTATGCAGGCCGGAACCCGGGATGACGGCGTCCGCTTCGGGAGCGGGGATTCTGGGCAACGGCCAGTGTGCCGTCGCCCCGTCTGCCGCAGGGCCATCCATCGCCGGCCCGTCGTTCATCGACGGGTCCGCCACCGGCTGGTCGGCCATCGAAAGGCGCTTGTCGGGGGAAGCAGAATAATTCACCAATACAGAATCCATGTCGTGCCCGGATGCAAGGAGACGGTCAGATTCGAGTAACCTACGCAAGCAGCGGAGACAAGATGCCGCCCGATACCCGCGAATTATACAAAAATGTACCTTCCCTACAATTTGATGAAGACCCGCGCGCCCGCTTGCGGCGGTTGCCTGGACTGGCTTCGCACGCGTCAGCCCGGTCCAGGGTGCCCTGCAAGATCTGCGGAGCGGCGAGCCGGCCATTCGACCGCGTGGACTTCAACAAGTACTGCAATCCTGAAAACCCCTATGAGTTCGGCTATTCCGGCGTCAGCGTAGATTATCTGCGCTGCGAGGAATGTGGGTTTCTGTTCACGAAATTGTGCGACGCCTGGAGTGCGGACGATTTCCGCAACTTCATCTATAACGACGACTATGCGAAAGTGGACAGCGAGTATGCCGACGTTCGGCCCTTGCGCACGGCCCAGACGGTGGGCGAGTGGTTTCGCGGCGCCGAGGGGGCGAGGATTCTGGATTACGGCTCCGGCGCAGGATGGTTCGCCCGCAGCATGCGCCATGCAGGCTATGCGGCGATCGAGGAGTACGACCCGTTCTCGGCGCCACAACGGCCGCAGGGGCGATTCGACATCATCACCTGCTTCGAGGTGATCGAGCACTCGCCCGATCCGCGCGCGACATTCTCCGACCTGCTGTCGCTGCTCAGGCCGGATGGATGCATCCTGCTCTCCCAGACCCTGCAGCCGGACGACATCCTGGCGATCCGCGGGAGCTGGTGGTACCTGGCGCCCCGCAACGGGCATGTCTCAACCTTCACCGAGGACGCTTTCGAGCGGCTCGGGCGGGAGTTCGGCTTGCGCTTCTTCCGCGGCGAGACGATCTATGGATTTGCCGGACCGGAACCCGGTCCGCATGCGGCGATCGCGCTGCAGGCGATCGGTCCGTCCTTCACCACGGTCCGCTTGTTCGCACCGCAAGCCAACCCTGACGCGCCAATCGTTTCCGCAGATGGGCGCTGCATTCTGTGGCACCGCTGCGAAATCGTGGGCGGCCGGCCTGTACGCTACACGGGAAACCACCGGCGGCTTCTCTGGCGCGCCAAGTGGGCACCCGTGAGCCGGATCAGGGTGCATGTCCCCTTCGTGCACCAGGCGGAAGACGGGTTTGCCGCGCGTTGCCAGATGTCCCTCGACGGCGAGCTGGTGCCCTGCAGGCTGGTCCGCGGCGATATCGCGGCCGAGTTCGCCGTCGACGGCAAGACAACGGGCGAGATCGAACTCGTCACGCCCGAGCCGGTCGTCAGCGCGCGAACGGGAGGGCGAAGTGTCGGAATCGCGGTGCCGTTCAGGGCCGGCTGCGTACCGGCCGCTGCACGGAAAGATGCGGGAGAAGGCGAATGAGCGAGACTGCCGAACCTGACGCGACAGACGCCGGGATTGCCGCGCGGCCGATCGGACTCGAGGCCCGCAAGACCCTCGAACGCAAGCTGCGGAACGGCTTCATCGACCGCTATCTTTCCGGACCGGCAATCCTGGACATCGGCTACAAGGGCTACGAACAGGACGTGGTGCCGATCCTGCCGCATGCGATCGGCATCGACCTCGATTACCCCGGCTATGACGGCCACCGCCTGCCCTTCGCGGATGCGTCGCAGGATGCGGTTTTTTCCAGTCACTGCCTGGAACACATCGCCGATTACCGGCAGGCCCTGGCTGAATGGTTTCGCGTGCTGAAGCCAGGCGGCCACCTGGTGATCGTGGTTCCCCACCAGTTCCTGTACGAAAAGCGCACCGGCCTGCCATCGCGGTGGAACGAGGACCACAAGCGGTTCTACACGCCGGCCTCGCTGATGGCGGAAATCGAGGCGACCCTGCTCCCCAACAGCTACCGGCTGCGCCATCTGGCCGACAACGATTTCGGCTACGACTATGGCGTCGGGCCGGAGCAGCATGCCGGCGGCTGCTACGAACTCGAGCTGGTCATTCAGAAGATCCAGCCGCCCGCATGGGGGCTGGTGGCGCCTCCGGCACGCGCAGCGGAGCATGCGGCCGCGTCGCGCGCCGGGCGCATTCCACCCGCACTGCGCCGAAGGATCGGCCGCTGGCTGCCTGGGCCGGTGAAATCCGTGCTGCGGCGCATTCTGTGAGGGCCCCGGCATGAGTGCGATTGCAGCGGAAGCGCCGCCCCCGAACGCGTCGGTTCTGGCGGCGGCCCGGTACCTCGTCACGCTCAGGATGCGGATTGCGCCGACCGGATCGCTGCGGCACCAGATCCTGCGCCTGCTCTACGTTCCCGTGGTCGGCTGGCTGGCGCAGCGCGAGCGTGCGGCCGAAATCAGCTCCGACGCGATGGAAACCCGGGTGGTGCCGCTGCGGTCACCTGCCGAACGCCGCCGAAGCTGGCCCGCCCGCCCGCGCATCCTGCTGCTCAAGCTCGACCATCTGGGCGATTTCATCGTCGGCCTGCCGGCGATGGCGCAGATCCGGCAGACCTTCCCCGATGCACGGATCACGCTGTGCTGCGCTTCCTGGAACCGTGCCTGGGCGGAACAGAGCGGGCTGGTGGACCGCGTGGTGACGTTCGACTTCTTTGCCGCCAGCAAAGCCGAGTGGCGCGGCGCGACCGCGGAGTTGTACGAGCGGTTTTCCCGGCTCGAGCTTGGGCGCTTCGAACTGGCCATCGATCTGCGCCACGATCCGGATACGAGGCCGCTGCTCGCCAGGGTGGACGCCGAAATCCGCGCCGGGTTCGTCGCGCCCGCCGAGGACGGCGGAAATCTGCTCGACATTGCCCTGCCCGACATGGAGCACATCTCCGTCGCCTGCGGGTCGGGCCGACCCGCTCATGCCGAAATCCGGCTTTCCCTGCTGGCCGCGGCGGTCAGCGCCACTTTTGCGCCACCCACCCCGCACCCGGTCGCGCGGATCGTCAGGCGCCATGCGGTTCCGTCCTGTCCGTCCGGGCCGTATCTGATCCTGGCACCGGGTGCCGGCAGCCCCATCCGCCGCTGGTCGCAGGCGAAGTTCGCGGAAGCCGGCCGCATCCTGGCGGCGCGGTTCGGCCTGTCCATCGTGCTGATCGGCGGACGCAGCGATGCCGATGCGTGCGATGCGCTGGCCGCGGCATTGCCGAAGGAGCGGACGGTGAATCTCGCCGGGCGAACCGATCTGGCCGACCTTCCCGGACTCATCCAGCAAAGCCGGCTGTTCATCGGCTGCGATTCCGGCACCAGCCATCTCGCGGCGGGCCTCGGCGTGCCGACCGTGGTGGTCATGGGGGCGGTCGGCGCGCCGGAGGTGTGGCGGGCGGTCGGACCCAACACCGTTGTCCTGGCCACGGACATTCCCTGTGGCGGGTGCTACCTCAACAGCGCGGAGCAATGCGCGTTCGGCGTCCGCTGCCTCGAGGTGATTACCGTGCAGCAGGTCGTCGATGCATGCGAATCCGTGTTGCGGCACAGCGCCGCGGATGCATCCGCGGCGTGCGAACGCGAGAGGCGGATGGCGGCGGAATGATCGCTGCCTGACGCCGCTTCAGACAGAGCAAGGCGCATGAGGCAAACGGCTCCCGCCGCTTTCGATGCTGCGGCGTTCTACCAGGGCGTGCAAACTTTTCAGGACTGGGACGTGTTTCCCGGCCACCACGTGGCGGGGATCAAGCCGGTCATGCGGGACCTCAACCTGCTCGGCGTGCCGGACCATCTGGCAGGCAGCCCGCGGGTACTCGAGATCGGTCCCTGGAACGGGTTCTTCGGCTTCGAACTGCTGCGGCGCGGTGCCGGCGAGCTGGTGGCGCTCGGGCCGGACGATCCGGACCGGACCGGCTGGTCAGGCACGGTCCGGCTGCTGGAGATCGAAAGCCGGGTCCGCTACATCCGCGACAGCGTCTACCATATCGCGAGCCACCGGCTGGGTGCCTTCGACCTCGTGCTGTTCCTGGGCGTGGTCTACCATCTGCGCCACCCGTTGCTGGCGCTGGACCTGTTGCACGACCATTCGCGTGCCGGTGGCATGCTCCTGCTGGACAGCCCGACGATCGACCACGTGCACCGGATCGCGCCACCGGCGGCGCAGGATGTCCTGGGCGAATCGTGGAAGTCGGTTCGCCACGTTCCACTTGCCGCGTTCGTGCGCGGCGGCGTGGACACGCCGTTGGCCGCCGACGCCTACAATTGGTACGTGCCGAATTCCACCTGCCTGCGCGGCTGGGTCAGGTCGTCGGGTTTCGAGATCAGCCGCGAGTACGTCGCGGAGGAATGGATGTGGTTGCAGGCTCGCCGGGTTGATCGGCCTTTCGCCCCTGGGCTGGAGGGTTTCAACAGCGCCAGTGCAGGCAAGGCCGGGTGAACGCGCGGCTCGATCGGCTTCCGCCAGGGTGACTGCGCCGGGGCGTTTGCCGGCTCAGCCGGAGCTTGCGCCGGTCGAACATGCAGCCTGCGGAACGGAAGCGCGTGCTGGTGACGCTCCGACCAGGCCGATGCGGGCGAGCGCGCCGGCCAGCCCATCGCCGCCCAGCCGAACGGCGGCGTAGTCCCTGCCTCGCATTCCCAGCGCCTGGCGAAGTTCAGCGTTTGCAGCCAGAAGCCTCAGCTGGGCCGCGGCCTCGGCGACGTTCGGTTCGGCCCACACGCTGCCACTGTATACGCCGCGCGGGTCGTGGCTTTGCACCAGGTCGTAGCCGATCAGCGCCGAACTGCTGTGGTCCATGAACTGCAGATTGCCCGACCAATTGGTGGCGACCACCGGCTTGCCCAGCAGCATGGCTTCCGCCAGGACGAGGCCGAACCCTTCGCTGCGGTGCATCGACAGGACGATGTCGCATTGCGCGGTGAGCGCGAGCAGGTCCCCGGGCGGCAGCACGCGCGTCTCCAGCCTGATGTTGGACGCTCCGGCAATGGCGTCGGTGATGCGCCGCATGTCGTCGGAGAAATGGCCCGGGTTGCCGACCTTCAGCAGAAGAACGCGGTCCTGCCTGTCGCCGAACGCCGCCCGGAACGCGGCGATCGCCGCCAGCGGGTTCTTGCGCTCGAAGGACGAGGCCAGGTTGAAGGACACCAGCGTCACCACCGCGTCGCGCGACAGGCCAAAATCCGCCCGGTCCAGCCGCGATGGCGTGATCAGTCCCAAGGCAACCGGATGCGGCACCAGCTGCACGCGGTGGGGCACCACATCTTCCAGCGCCCGCGCGGTGAATTCGGACGGTGCCCACACCTCGTGCACGAAGCGCGACCCCGTCCTCCAGGAAGCCGGTACCGTGGGCAGTTCCCAGGACCAGTAGCCGATGATGCGCCGCCCGCGCCGCAACGAACGGGGAAGCCCCATCAGGACGAACGGCAGCAAGGGCGGATTGACGTGCACCACCAACGCCGCGTTGGCGGAGGGCGTCTGCTGGACCGAGGGCAGGTCGGCGACATGGGCCGGCAACGCGCCGCCGATATCGATCGCCCAGTGCGGGATGTTCAACCGCTCGAGTGCGCGCAGCATCAACCTCGCGCCTTCGCCAAGCCCCGAGCTGCGCGACAGTTCGCCGACGACGGCAATGCCGTCGGGTACCGAAACGGGTTCGCGATCGATGCGCAGCGGGAGGAACGCGCCAAACGAGGTCAGCAGCCGGCGGCGAGGTCCGGCCGGCAGCCGGCGCCACAGCCGATGCCAGACCGGGAGCGGATCGGCGGCCTGCATCGTTTGATCCTTCAAGTCCATCACCGGCAAATGCGATAATGACCGGCGGGTGCAGCGTTGTCGATGCCAGCGGTACCGTGGGAGCGGTAATGGCCAGCGGGATCATGGCCAGCGCGACCTTGGTGCTTCGGGGTTCTCCCGCCGGATGGGCTGCGCTGGGCGTCTCCGCTCCGGCGGAGCATACGTCTATCGCGGCCTGCCCGCTCCACCCGGCTCTGCAGACAGAGGAGTAACGGGGGAGAGCAGCGCAGGAGAAGACCCATCATCCATAGCGATGCCTTTCATCGGAACAAATCGCTTTTTCCCGCGTCTGGCGCGTCCCAGTTTCTCCCCGACATGGTCCAGGAGCCTGGAATGACCCAGATCAGCACCACGCGCGCCGCCCTGGCGGGGCTGAGCGCCAGCCTCGTGGGCATCGGGCTTGCCCGCTTCGCCTACACGCCGCTGATCCCCGCGCTGATCGCCGCGGACTGGTTTGCCCCGGCAGCGGTGATCTACCTGGGCGCGGCCAATCTGGCGGGCTACCTGGCGGGCGCGCTCGCCGCCCGTCCGCTGGCCGCCTGGCAGCCGCCGGCCCACGTGCTGCGGGGCATGATGCTGCTGGCCACCGCCAGCTTCTTCGCGTCCATCGCACCGGTTTCCCTCGCCTGGTTCGGCACCTGGCGCTTCGCCGCGGGACTGGCCGGCGGCGTGATCATGGTGCTGGCCGCGCCGACCATCCTGCCGCACGCCGATCCGCGGCGGCGCGGCTTGGTGGGTGGCATGATCTTCACCGGCGTCGGCCTGGGTATCGCCGCGTCCGGCACGCTGGTGCCGCTGCTGCTGCGGGTGGGTCTGCCGGCGACCTGGACGGGCCTCGGCGCGGTATCCGCCGGCCTGACGCTGCTCGCCTGGGGCGGTTGGCCAGCCGGACCGGCTCCGGCGGCGCCGCGGCAGGCCGCACCCCAGCCGGCCTGGAGCCGTCCGGTATCCGCCCTGCTGCTGGAATACGGGCTGAACGCCGCCGGCCTGGTGCCGCACATGGTGTTCCTGGTGGATTTCGTGGCGCGCGGGCTTGGCCGAGGGCTGGCGGCCGGCTCCGCCTATTGGGTGGTCTATGGCGTCGGCGCGCTGGCCGGGCCGCTGCTGACCGGCGCGTTGGCCGACCGCACCGGCTTCCGCACCGCGCTGCGCCTCGGCTTCGCGGTGCAGGCGGTGGCGGTGGCGCTGCCCGCCTGCCTGCCCGGAGCCGGCTGGCTGGCGCTGTCCGCCCTGGTCGCCGGCGCCTTCACCCCCGGCGTGGTCCCCCTGGTGCTCGGCCGGGTGCATGAGCTGCTGCCCGGCGACCATGCGGCACAGCGTCTGGTCTGGGGCCGCACCACAATGTCCTGGGCGCTGTTCCAGGCGGGATTCGCCTATTTCGATTCGTGGTTGTTCGCGGTCAGCGGCAGCTACGCCCTGTTGTTCGCCCTGGCCAGCTTCGCCCTGGTTCTGGCGCTGCTGACCGACCTGCTGAGCGGCTACTCCGCCGCAGCCAGGGCGGCCAGCGGCTCGTCCGCGACATAGGCGCGCACCGCCTCGGCGAAGTCGGCGAAGATGGCGCGCGATACCGCATCGCGGGGCCAGTCGTACTCCGGATGCCACTGCACGCCCACCGCGTAGCCCAGGGCAGCGCCGGCGGGCGTGGAGACCACCCGCACCGCCTCGATCGTTCCGTCCGGCGCGGTGGCTTCCACCACCAAGCCGGGCGCCAGCCGGTCGATCCCCTGATTGTGCAGCGAATTCACCGCGATCTCGCTGGCGCCGGCCAACCGGTGCAGCCAGCCGCCCGGCGTCAGCCGGACGCTGTGCGCCTTGGCGGTGCGCACCCGGTGCAAGGGTTGCATCGGCGTGGAGTGGTCGAAGCGGTCCGGCAGATCCTGCAACCGCTGGTGCAGCGAACCACCCATGGCCACGTTCAGCTCCTGGAAGCCGCGGCAGATCGCCAGCAGCGGCACGCCACGCACCACCGCGGCACGGATCAGCGGCAGGGTGGTGCCGTCACGCGCCGGATCTTCCCAGGTGCCCTCGGCATGCGGCGGGCCGTCGTACAGGCTTGGCTGCACGTTGGAGCGGCTGCCGGTCAGGATGATGCCGTCCAGATGCTCCAGCAGCGTCTCGATATCCGCCGTGGGACCGTTGGCCGGGATCAGCACCGGGGCGCCGCCCACCACCTGGTCCGTGGCGCGGACATAGGTGTCCGACGCGGCGTGGTTCGGCATGCCGAAGGTGCCGAACTGCTTCGTGCAGCAGCTTATGCCGATCAGAGGCTTGGTGACTCGTCTGGCTCGCATCACGAGTGCCATAATTGGCCAGTGTGACGGAAAAAAGAAGCGGAATCGATGCCATAGCGGCCATGTGCCCGGCGCAGACGCACCAAACCGGCCGCATGTGTAGCCCGGCCTGGCGGTTATCACGAGGCGACGCCAAGCACGGCGAGCGCGCTGGATTGGGCCCTCACGGATGGTGTTTCCGAGGACCTGGACAGCCAGCCCAGGGAGAACGCGACCGCGGGCAAGCCGGCGCCATCTCCGGCACTCAGGGCGACCGACGCGGGCGGGGGCGCGACTGGCAGGATCGCCGCGCCCCGCCATCACGCCCTACCAGATGCCGCCGAGTTTACAGTGAGCACCCCAGGCGCCCGGGGCGGCGCGCCGCGCCCAGTCCCAGCAGGCCCACGCCCAACACGGCAAAGGTGGCCGGCTCCGGCACGGCGGAGCCCAGGCTCAAGCTCGCCTGCAGGCTGGTCCCCGCGAAGGAGGCGCCGCCATCAGCGGTACTGACAAAGCTCAGCCAGTCCCCCGCCCCCAACGTCACGGTCTGCGAGAACGAACCCGTAGTTCCATTGGACAGGGAATCGCTGTAGAGCGAGGTCGTGCCATTCTCAATGATTTTCACCGTGTGAGTGACCATGCTCGTATCGCCGGTGAAAAACGAGGCGCTCAGGTCATAGCTCCCTGCCGTCGGGGCGGTGAAACGTACCTCGGCCCCCACGCCGCCGCCGTCCAGGTGCAATGCATTCGGCTCGTAGAGAACAGTGCCGCCGTTGGTTTGAAGTGTGCTTGTATTGTTTTGGACAATATATGGATATGGGCTGCCGTTCCAGTAGGGAAGCGATCCGGCCGAAGCGCCGGTGTTGCCGGTGTTGGTTACCAGCGAGCCATTCCCGTCCGAGCCGGAACGGTAGGTCCAGGTATTCCCAGCATCGTTGCTGCTGGCATTGAAGTCCGTCACCGCATCATAGCTCGTCGCCATGGCAGGCGCCGACAGCGTCGCGGCCAATCCGATCAGGCCGAGCAGGCGAAGCGCATGCATCTCCGGAAGTCTCCCCCAAACATGCCGGACGGTGCGCCGGCAGATCGCTCAGATTCGCTTGGAGCCGGCACCGGCGACTATTCACAGGTGTGAACGATGACAAAAAATCTTCGCCGGTCCGCGGGGTGGTCCGGTCAGCCCGCGGCGGCGCCCAGCGTGACCAGCAGCCGGGTCAGATCGTGCTGGCGCCGCGCCCCGCTCTTGTGCATCGCTCGGCTGAGATACTGGCGGGCGGACAACGCGGTCAGGCCCAGTTGATCAGCGACGTCGCGCAATTCGGCGCCGCCGGCGATGCCCAGGGCCACCGCTGCTTCGCGCGCGGTGAAGCCGTAGAGTTCGGCCAGGCGGGGGGCGGCCGGCGTTGGGGTCGATTCCGGGTCGGTGATGCTGACCACCGCGGCGGGCCGTTGCGGGGCGAGCCATATTGCTTCCAATCGCAGTGGCGCGACGATCAACGCCCAGGCACGCCGCCCGGATGGCCGCGAGACGGTGATCCCGCCCGTGGCGCAGGCATCGCCCTGGCCGGTGGCCGCACGCGCGATCAGCTGGCCCAGCGCCGCATGCTCGCCGGACAATTCGGCCTCCAGGCGGCCCTTCGTCAGCCGCAACCCGTCGCCCAACGCCAACATGCGTTCGGCCGCCGCATTGACATGCAACACCGTGCCGCGCCGGTCGAGCAGCACAGCACCGTTCACCAGCCGGTCGAGTGCGGCGTCTGTCCCCTCCGCCTTGAGCCCGGCCCAGGCCAACCGGTCGGCGATGCGGGTCGCCTGTTGCAGATGCGGCCCAAGCCGGCCCGCCAGCGCCAGATGGGTCGGGTCGAAGCCACCCTGCCGCTCCCCGCGGAACAGGTTCAGTGTCACGTCACGTCCAGGGCCGGCCGCCAGCTTCACCACCATCAGGTTGGAAAGCTCAAAGGGCAGCAGGAATTCGTTGAAATACGCGGTGCGCGTCAGCTCGCCGCGCGGCATCAGCATGGCGTCGGTCGCCACGCCGCCCGGCGGGACCGGATCGCCGCGCCGCCGCAGCGGATGCAGCGGGTTGTGCGCGTCCCAGTGGCGCTGGTATTCGGCCACTGCCTCGGGGAAGGTTGCGGCCACGCGGCTCAGCCCCGGCTCGTCGGCGAAGGCGATCAGCGCGGCGGCCGAGGCCCCGCACGCGGCCCGCAGCTTCTCCAGCAAGGACGGCAGGAGCGACACGTCGGCAGCGGCGCCGTAGATCAGGCCGACCAGGCGGTCGTAGGCATCATCATCGAACATTAAGCCCAGGATAGCCGTTCAGGTCCCAGAATCAAATACAAAATCTATTAGTTTAGACGATTCTTGACCTGATGGGGCACACCGGGGCGCGTTCGCTCCGTCAGATATTCGAATACCCCGAGCCCGGGCTATCCACCCCGCGCCCGCCGGCCTGCTCGATCCAGCCGAATTCCTTCAGGATCTGCTGGCTGTAGGTGACCCGGCCGTTCACCTTCGCCGCCGGCTCGCTGGCCAGCAGCAGCGCGGCGCGCGCCATGTAGGACGGGTGCTCGCCCTTCGGGTCGTCCATGCCGGTGACCAGCTTGTGGTGGATGGTGCCGGGCGTCGGCACGACGTGCGACGGCGACACCGCTGTCACGCTGATCCCGTCGTACTGCGCCAGTTCCTGCGCCAGGCCCTGGGTGAAGCGCTCCAGTGCCGCCTTGGTCGCGCCGTACATGGTGCCGCCGCGCACCGTCCTGTCCTCGTACGGCCCGCGCCCAGGACCGATCGCCGCGCCGGAGCTGATGTTGACGATCGCCCCCGACCGCCGCGGAACCATGTCCTGCAGCACCTCCTTCGCCAGCATGAAGGGCCCGTGCACGTTCACCGCGAAGCAGCGGATCCAGCGGTTGGTGGGATAATCCGCGGTCGGCAGGTAGTAGTTCAGCGCCGCGTTGTTCACCAGGATATCGACCGGCCCGTATGCCGCCCGCGCCTGCTGCACCAGCGCGACGCACTCGGCTTCGGTGGACACGTCGGCGGTCACCGCGGTGGCCTCGCCCCCGGCGTCGCGGATGCGCGCGACGGTGCGGGCGAGCGAGCCTTCCAGCATGCGGTGCTCGCCTTCGTTCATCGTGCGCGCGGCGCACACCACCTTGGCGCCCTCGGCCGCGAACAGTTCGGCAATGGCTTCGCCGATGCCGCGGCTGGCGCCGGTGACGATAGCGACCTTGCCGGTGAGCTTGCCCATGTGTGTTTCCTCCAGGCGGTTGCCGGCGATCATCCGGCGGAAGGCGGCGGGCTGCAACCGCAGGGGCCGGGGGACGTTGCAACGGCACCGCAACGCAGGAGTGCGTCCATGCAAAAGCTATCGCTCGCCCTGATGGCCGCCGGCATGATCGGGCTGGCCGGCACGCCGGTGCTTGCCGCGCCGTCCTCCCACGCCAGGGCCTTCGCCAACACGGCGGCGCAATCCGGCCTGGCGGAGGTGCAGGCCGGCCAGCTTGCAGAGCAAAGGGCCGCATCGCCGCAGGTCCGGCAGTTCGGACAGATTCTGGTGCAGGATCACACCGCGGCAAACCAGCGGCTGCAGGACATTGCCCAGCAGGACAACCTGACCCTGCCGGAGCAGCCCTCGGGCGCGCAGCGCTCGGAGCTGAAGCGGCTGCGGGGCCTGTCGGGGCAGCAGTTCGACCGCAGCTTCGTGCAGGCCGAGATCAAGGACCACCGGCAGGCCATCGCCCAGTTCGAGCGCGAGGAGCGGACCGGCAAGGATCCCACGCTGAAGGCCTTCGCGCATGACACGCTGCCGGTGTTGCGCAAGCACCTGCGGATGGCGCAGTCGCTCGCCGGCAACGGGTAACGGCAGGACCGGAGGCAACCCGGAGCGCGCCGCGCCCCACGCGCGACAGCTGCGCCGGCCGAGGCGCCTCGACTTTCGGGCAGATCACTCTTCCGTGTTGATTCATCGTCCGGGTGAAATGTTCGTTTAAATCCTTCTGATATATTTTTGCACCGGGACCGTGATTGAACCCCCATTTTATTCTGGACATCCGGCGTTATCGCGGTCAAATTCATTGGACCGCTGCTACGATCTGCACCACGCTGGTTAACCTCCGTGTCTTAGGGCGCGATCCCCTCGAGTGCAGGAAGCGGACTGGGAACAACTCTGCGAAGCGGTGTCCCCCGTCCGCAGCATTGGACTTGCAAATCGGAGACCAACCCGGAAGGAAGGCAATGTTTCAGCAGATGCCGTTGTGGCTGCTTGAACTCTCTGTCGTAGCCCCAATTGTGCTCGGCGTTCTGGCAGTCTTCGTTGGCGTTGGTCTTGTCTGTTTCCTGTTCAAGGGAATGGGACTGCGATCCTGGAGCAGAGGCCGCCTGCAACGTTACTAGCCGCTTCTGCCGAACCGGCCGGCAGAACACGGATGTGCCGCCGCCGCCATCCGAAACCGCGTCCTTCCCTTAAGGCCTGCGCTCCGCCGCGCCCGCGCGTTGATGCTACCGCGCCGCGGTCTGCATCGCGGGGATGCGGGTGATCGCGCTGACCACCAGCAGCACCACGACGTTGGCAATCAGCGCGATGATGCCGACGTTCAGGTCGCGAATCGCTTCCGGCAGGCCGGGGATCAACGTGCCGATCGTCGCATGCGTGAAGGTCAGGATGGTGGCGACGATCACCCCGGCCAGGATGCCGGCGAACGCGCCGGAAGCGGTGACCGGATTGCGCGGCATCAGGCTGGCGATTACCGTCGGGAACAGCTGCGTTACGTAGCTGTAGCCGACCAGCAACATGGTGACGATCGTCGAACTGCCGGTGATGGTGAAATATACCCCGATCAGCATGATGACCGGCACCAGCAGCTTGGCCAGGCCCACGGTCTGCGCGTCGGTCGCATTCGGCCGCGCCAGCCCGATCAGGTTCTTCGACAGCAGCGTCGCCGCGGTCATGCTGATCATCGATCCGGGCACCAGCGCGGTGAACACGCCGGCCGCGCCGATGATCCCGACCACCACCGGCGAGAATTCCCGCGTCGCCAGCTTGAACAGCGCCAGGTTGGTGTCGGCGCCCTTCAGACCCGGCACAGTCAGCACCGCGGCGAATCCGACGAAGAACACGAACAGCAGGATCAGCTGGTAGATCGGCAGCACGATCGCGTTGCGGCGGAACACGCGCGCGTCCTTCGCGGTGTAGCAGGCGGCGAAGGAATGCGGCCACATGAAGAAGCCCAGTGCAGTCAGCAGCACGGTGGAGACGAACCAGGCGACGCTCTCGCCGCTGGATGCGAACACCAGGAAGCCGGGCTTCGCAGCGGCGATCTTCTCGAACATCGCACCGATGCCGCCGTACAGGTGGATCGGCAGGTACAGGCCGAGCGCCACCACGACGACCAGGATCAGCAGGTCCTTCACCACCGAGGTCCAGGCTGACCCGCGCACGCCGGAGACCATCACGTACGCGGTGACGATCGCCGCGCCGATCCAGACCGCGGCGTCCTTCGGGATCGCGCCATAGCCGGCCGCCTGCACGATGATGCCCAGGCCGGTGAGCTGCAGCACGAGGTACGGAATCAGCGCGACCAGATCGACCACCGACACCAGCGCGCCCAGTGCCTGGCTGTCGAACTTGCTGACGAAGAAGTCGGGTTGCGAGTGCAGGCCGTTGCGCTTGGCATAGGCCCAGATCGGCGGCAGCAGGAAATAGGCGATCACATAGGCCAGCGAGCCATAGGCGATGATGTAATAGACCGGCGCGCCCTTCCCGTAGGAGAATCCCGATGCGCCGAGGAAGGTGAAGGTGGTGTAGATCTCGCCGGCCAGCAGCAGGAAGACGAACACCCAGCCGAAGCCCCGGCCGCCGACCGTCCATTGTTCCAGGCCCATCTCGTGGCCGCTGCGGGCGACGACGCCCAGCACCAGCGCGGCCAGTGCGGCGATGGCTATGATGACCAGGGCGGCGGTCATTGTGCGTCCTCCTCCGCGCGGTTGGCAGGATCGATCGCATAGACGATGCCCATGATCACTGCCGTCAGCACCACCCAGACGGTGATCCAGCCAAGCGGAAACGGCATGCCGAGGATCAGTGGATACATCTTGTTGTGCAGGATCGGGCCGATCAGCATGCCGACAAAGGGTATGGCCGCCAGGCAGCGGACAAGTATCCTCATCGTGGTGTCTCCATCCTCGCTCGCAGCAGCATCCCGACCTGCGGCACAGCCTGCGTGCAATGACGCCGCCGTGATTGGCAACGTGCATCGACGCACGCCGCGATTGGCCACGCGCCGCCGCCGCGGTCAAGCGGCAGGTACGCAACGGCACCCGCATCGTTCGAACATGTGAACCGGTCAGCTGCCGGAACCACCCGCATGGCGAATCTTTCCGACGTCACCTGGGGAAACCGGCGGCGCGGCGTTGCTCCAGGCGTTGCGGACATAGGTCACAACCGCAGCAATTTGCGCATTCGACAATTTCCATCCAAAGCCGGGCATGGCGGGACCGGTCGGCCGTTCGTCCGTCGCCACCGCCCTTGTGCCGTTCACCACCACCTGCAGGAGGGAGGTGGGATCGGGCTGCTGGACGAAGGGGCTGCCCTTGAGCTGCGGGAACATGCGCTGGATACCGCCGCCGTCCATGGTGTGGCAGGCGGAGCACTGGTCCTCGTAGATCGCCTTGCCAGCCTGCATGCGCGGGTCGCTGGCGGCGAGCGGCTTCGGCGCCTGATGGTCTCCGCCCGGCTGGTCCTTCAAATATGTCGCGACAGCCTTCAGATCCGCTTCGGTCCAGTGCGAACTGGAATGGCGAATCTCGTCGGCCATCGGGCCGGAGGCGTCGGTGAAGCGGTTGGCGCCGGTCTTCAGGTACTCGGCGATGTCCTGCACGGTCCACGCGTCCAGGCCGATACGTTTGGCGTTGGTGATGTCGGGTGCGACCCAACCCTGCAAGTCGGCGCCGCGCAGTTGCTTGCCGGACTGGTCGCCCCCGAGCATCGTCTTCGGGCTGTGGCACGCGCCGCAATGGCCCGGGCCTTGCACGATGTAGGCACCGCGATTCCACGCCGCCGATTTGTGCGGGTCAGGCTTGAACGTGCCGGGGGAGAAGAACAGCCAGTCCCACACCGTCGTGGCCGGCGCGCGGATGTCGAAGGGGAACGGCAGCGTGTCGGACGTGACGTCGTGCCGCACCGGCTTGACCGTGTTCAGGTACGCGCGGATCGCCATCACGTCCTGCCGCGTCATCTTGGTGTAGTAGGTGTAGGGCATCGCGGGATACAGCCGCACGTCGCCAACGCCATCATGCAGTGCATGATAGAACTGCTCGTTGCTCCAGTTGCCGATGCCGGTGTCCTTGTCGGGCGTGATGTTGGCTCCGCGCATGGTGCCGAACGGCGTTGGCACGGGATTGCCACCGGCGAAGGGCGTGCCGTCCGGACTGTTGTGGCAGGCAGCGCAATCGCCGAGCACCGTGAGATAGCGGCCGCGCGCGATCAGCTCGAAGTTCTGGTGGTTGATCGGCCGGGTCTGCGCGACGGCGAAGGCTGTGCCGAGGCCGAACGTGACGGCGGCGAGCACCGCGCGCCGCAGCAGCCGGCTGTTCATGCCTGCACCTGTTTCATGCCTGCACCTCCATTATGCCTGCACCAGGGGGCCGGGGTTCTTCAGGTACTGGCTGCGCAGCGCGTGCGCCGTCCAGAACGCCAGCGCACCCACCGTGCCGGTCGGATTGTAGCCGGCGTTCTGTGGAAACACCGTGGCGCCGGTGACGAACAGGTTCGGCACGTCCCAGCTCTGGCAATAGCGGTTCACCACGCTGTTGTTCGGGCTGGTTCCCATGATCGCGCCGCCGCAGGTGTGCGTGGTCTGGTACTTGCTGACGTCGTACGGCCCGGTGGGCGGTTTCTTCTCCAGCGTGCGCGGTCCCATCTTCTGCACGATGTCACCCAACCGGTCGGTCAGGTACTGCGACATCTTCAGTTCGTTCTCGTGGAAGTCGAAGGTGATGCGCAGCAGCTTGCGGCCATAGGCGTCGGTGTAGGTCGGATCGAGGTCGAGGAAGCAGTTGTCGTAGCTGTAGCAACTGCCGTGCGTCACCGGCTCGTAGCTGGTGAGGTAGTTTTTCGCGACCGCCTGCTTCCACTCCGCCCCCCATTCCGGCGTGCCCTTCGGCAGGCGCGTGGTGCTCAGGATCGGCCGGCCGTTGGTCATCACCGCGCCGATATAGCCGCCGCCGACGAAACCAAGGTTGCTATGGTCGAAATTGTCGCCGTTGAATTCGTCGATCGTCATGCCGACGGCACCGGAGGCGACGAACGGATTGAAATTCTTGTCGTCCCAGAATGCCGGCACGCTGGAGGTGACCTGGTAGGAGTAGTTGCGGCCGACCTGCCCTTTGCCGGTGCCAGGATCGTACGGCGTCCCGATGCCGGACACCAGCAGCATGTGCACATTGAACAACTGGAAGGCGCACAGCAGCACCAGGTCGGCCGGCTGTTCGAATTCCTCGCCGCTGGTGTTGACGAAGGTGACGCCGGTGGCGCGCTTGCCGGAACTGTCCAGGTTGATGCGCAGCACGGTGCTTTCGGTCAGCGCCTTGAAGTTCGGCTTCCGCATCAGCACCGGCAGGACTGTGGTCTGCGGGCTGGCCTTCGAGTAATTGCCGCAGCCGAACCACTCGCAATAGCCGCAATAGGTGCAGGGCCCGAGCGTGACGCCCCAGGGATTGACGTAGGCCTGCGACAGATTGCCGGAGGGCTGCGGGAACGGATGATAGCCCAGCTGCTGCGCGGCCTCGGCGAACAGCATGGGGCCATAGGGCTGCTTCTGCGGTGGCGTGGGGTAGGGGCGGGAGCGCGGTCCCTCGAAGGGATTGCCGCCGTCCTGCTTCTTGCCCTGCAGATTGCCCGCCTGACCTGACGTGCCGCAAAGATACTCGAACTTGTCGTAGTACGGCTCCAGCTCCTGGTAGGTGATGCCCCAGTCCTGAATCGTCATGTCCTGCGGCAGGAACTTCGCCCCGTAGCGCTGCGTCAGATGCGTGCGCAGCACGAAATCACTCGGCAGGAACCGCCAGGTCTCCGCGTTCCAGTGCACGCCGGCGCCGCCGACGCCATTCGGCGGCATGAAGGACCCCCAGGTGCGGATCGGCAGCGCGTGCTGGTTGACGTTGTGGCGGAACGTCATGGTCTCCTGCGCCGGGCGCAGGAACAGGTCGTGGCGGATGTGGTAGCGCAGCTCGTCCTGCGCGTAGGTCACCGGAAAATCGCTCGACGTGTCACGCCAGGGACCGCGCTCGATGGCAACGACGTTCAGTCCCGCGTCGGCCAGTTCGTTGGCGAGGATCGAACCGGTCCACCCCAGGCCGATGATCACGACGTCGGTGGCGGGGAGCTTGCGCGCCATCGGATGTCCTTATGTACGTTGCAGACTAGCTTTGCTTCGGTGTCCATTGCGGCCGCCCGCCGATACTCACCGGCGGACGCGGGTATTTCTGGTTGTGCTTCTCGACCCAATCCCGATAGTCGTAGCGTGTGCCCGCGAAGCCGATCATCTTCCACGACACCATGTCGCGATTGCCGCCGTACAGCGGGTCGGCGAAGAAGCCCTCGCGCGTGTTCTGCAGCAGCTGTTCGAAGAACGCCTTGCTGCTGACCTTGCCCAGCTTCAGTCCGCCGCTTTGCATCGCGTGGAGCAAATCGTCCTGCTGCTTCGGCGTCAGCTGGTGGCAGTGCTTGCCGGCGAACGTGGCGGTGCAGTGCTGATCCAGCGCGGCCAGCGACAGCCGGTAGCGCATTGCCGGAGTGAGCGGCGATTGCGGTCCCATGTTCGACGGCGCGCTCTCGTCGAAGGGTGGGCGCATGTACAGCCCGCGCGCGTGGCCGTAAGGGCCGGCGAGCTGGCGGTCGATGAACACCGCGCAGCCGGCGTCCTTGCCGCCGGGCGTGTGCGGATCGGGCGGGATCAGCCGGTCCACCAGGGCCTCGATGTCGGCGGCCTCCTCGGCGGTGAAGAACTGCCAGGGTCCGGGCGTGACCGGCACCGGCGGAGCGCCGCCATCCGGCGTCCACGCCGGAAGCTCCCCGCTGATCTCGCGCGCACAGGCCGCTGTCACTCCGCCAAGCAGCGCGGTTGCGGCGGCGCCGGCTAACAGCTCACGCCGCAGCAGATTGCTTGCCTTCATTCAGGACACTCCACCCGCCATGGCCATTCATCCGCCGCCGCCGGTGCGGGCATTGGTAGAGCCTCCGCCCTGAGTGGCAGTCGGCGGCACGGTCAGTTCGTTCCTGGCCGGGGAGGCGGTTTCGTTGCGTTCCAGCGCTTCCGTGATCGGCGCCAGCGGACCGTGCAGCTTCAACGACCCGGGTTTGATGTTGTTGCCGTTGTACATGGTGCCGGTGACCCGCGGCTGCGTGGGAGCGGATTGACCGCTTGCGGCGGCGGCAGCCGGTCCAATGCCGGCCAGGTACACTGCCGCTATCCCGGCGGTCAGCAACGCGCGATGCATGCACTGCCCTTACGATTGGTCGCTTGTGTCCCGAAGCGTACTTCGACCTGGCCGGTTTTTGCCGGCGCTCGGCAGAATTAACCCAATCCTGGCACCGAGGGGCCGACACATACCCGCGATACACGGGTTCTTGCCGAAGGCGGGGATCACCCCTGATGGTTGCCCCCGGGCGCGACCCGTGCTTGAACCGCGCCGGACTGGTAGCGCGAACATCCAGGTGGGGAAGCGCATGAAAATCGAACGGATTGAAATCTTCCAGGCCGACGCCGGCTGGCGGATGTTCTCCTTCCTGAAGGTGGTCACCAGCGACGGCATCACCGGCTGGTCGGAATTCAACGAGAGCTTCGGGTCGGTCGGCCTGTCGGATGTGATTCGCGGCCTGTCGCCGGTGCTGATCGGCAGGGACCCACGCCAGTTCGAGCAGATCACCCAGCATCTGCAGGTGCTGACGCGGCAGTCGCGCGGCGGACTGAACCAGCAGGCGATCGCGGCGATCGAGAACGCGATGCTCGACGTTGCCGGCAAGGCTTACGGCGTGCCGGTCTATGCGCTGTTCGGCGGACCGATCCGTGATCGCATCCCGGTGTACTGGTCGCATTTCGGCACTTACCGCGTGCGCAGCGCCGCGCTGATGGGCGTGCCGGCATTGCACAACTACGACGACCTGGCGAAGCACGCGCAGGAAGTGAAGCAGCGCGGCTTCCGCGCGCTGAAGACCAACATCCTGCCGCTGAACGACGGCACGCTGAGTTCCTACGTGCCCGGCTTCGGCCGCACGCCCGGCTGGCCGGAGCTGAACTGGGACAACAAGCTGACCGCCGGCGTGACGCGCCAGCTGCTGGCGATCCGCGAGGCGGTGGGGCCGGAGATGGGCATCCATCTCGACATCAACTTCAACTTCAAGACCGAGGGGTTCAAGCGCATCGCCGAGGCGGTGGCGCCGGCCAACCTCACCTGGCTGGAGATCGACACCCACGACGCGCCGGCACTGGCGGAGATCAAGCGCGGCGCGCACTGCCCGATCGCATCCTGCGAGACGCTGCACGGGCGGCGGGAGTTCAAGCCGTTCTTCGACAACTACGCCACCGACGTGGCGATCGTCGATGTCATCTGGAACGGGCTGAACGAATCGCTGAAGATCGCGTCGATGGCGGACGTGTACGAGATCAACGTCGCGCCGCACAATTTCTACGGCCATCTGTGCAGCGCGATCAGCGCCACGTTCAGCGCGCTGGTGCCGAACTTCCGCGTGATGGAGCTGGACCTCGACAGCGCGCCGTGGCGCGACGAGTTCTACACGGTGGTGCCGACGATCGAGGACGGCGCGTTCGTGCTGCCGAGCGGCCCGGGCTGGGGCATTGACGTGAATGAGAAGGCGGTGCGCGCGAGGCCGCCGAAGTAATCCGAAGACTTCCCCTCCCCTTGTGGGAGGCGGTTGGGGGGAGGGGGCCTTCATGGGTGCCCCGGGCTACGTCAAGCGCCCCCTCCCCCTGCCCCTCCCGCAAGGGGAGGGGAGAACAGGAACAAGGAGACATGCAGTGGCGAAATTCAAGATCGCAACACCGGCCGGGGCGAGCTTCACCGTCGCGGGTGGCGGCTATGACTACGAAATGGAGCCGCTGGAAGGCATCGACGCCGAGATCGTCGAAGGCCCCACCGACGAGGACGGCTTCATCAAGTTCTGCCAGGACGCCGACGCGATCTACGCCAAGGGCATCCGCTTCACCAAGAAGATCATCGACGGCCTGCCCGACCGCGTGCGCGCCATCATCCTCGGCTCGGTCGGCGTGGACAGCGTCGATGTGAAGGCGGCGACCGCGCGTGGACTGCCGGTGACCAACTGCCCCGATACCTTCATCGAGGAAGTCGCCGACCACGCGATGATGCTGCTGCTGTCCACGTTCCGCCGCACCATCGAACAGGACAAGATGGTGCGCGAAGGCAAGTGGCGCGAAGGCCGCCCTGCGCTGCTGCAGATCCCCCGCTTGATGGGCCAGACGCTCGGCCTGATCTCCTTCGGCCACGTCGCCCGCGCGGTGGCGAAGCGCGCCAAACCCTTCGGCCTGCGCATCATGGCCTATGATCCGTTCATCGAGGAACTGGTCATGACTGAGCACGGCGTGATCCCGTCCACGCTGGAGGAAGTGCTCAGCCAGTCCGACTTCGTCTCCATGCACGCGCCCGCGCGCCCCGAAGTCGAAGGCATGCTCGGCGAGAAGCATTTCCGCCTGATGAAGAAGACCGCGATCTTCATCAACACCGGCCGTGGCCCGACGGTGCAGGAAGCGGCGCTGATCAAGGCGCTGGAGGAGAAGTGGATCGCCTATGCCGGCCTCGACGTGCTGGAGACCGAGCCGCCGGGCAACAACAATCCGCTGCTTGGCATGAGCAACGTGATCCTCAGCGCGCATACGGCGTCGGCATCCGCACGGTTCGACCCGGCACGCAAGCGGCATGTCGGACGCGAGCTGGCGCTGGTGCTGGAGAACCGCTGGCCGATGAGCTGCGTCAACCCGGAGGTGCTGCGCCACACCAAGCTGCAGCGCTGGCAGCCCGTGTCGATGGAACGCGGCCCCAACAGCTGAATTCGCAACTCCCCCTCTCCGCCGCGCTGGGGCGGAGAGGGGATCCGTTCAGTGTCAGGTCACCCGGAAATTCCGGAACTGCCAGGGATCGGTGCTGTCCACCTCTTCCGGGAACAGCCGGCCGCGATGCAGCAGCGGGGTCCAGTCGCTGTACGCACCGGCCAGTTCGCCCAGGTAGGGCCGCGCCACATCCAGCACGCGTACATGGTCGATCTGGTCGGCCTCGACGATCCCGGCGCGGGGATTCTCCATCGCCCATACCATGCCGCCGAGCACCGCGGCGGTGACCTGCAGGCTGGTGGCGTTGTTGTACGGCACCAGCCGCCGCGTCTCCTCGATGGTCAGCCGCGAGCCGTACCAGTACGCGCCACGCGCGTGCCCCAGCAGCAGCACGCCCAGTTCGTCCATGCCGGTGGTTATCTCCTGCATCATCAGCCGCTGCTCGCCTTGCAGCTCCCAGTTCTTGCCGGCGAACTCGTGCAGCGACAGAACCGCGTCGTCGCACGGATGATAGGCGTAATGCACGGTCGGCCGGTAGCGCACGCGGTCGCCGTCGCGCAGCGTCAGGTAGTCGGCGATGGAGATCGACTCGTTGTGGGTGACCAGGAAGCCGTGGAACGGCCCTTCCAGCGGCGTCCAGCTGCGCACGCGCGTGCCGGCGCCGGGACGCAGCAGATAGATCGCCGCGCCACCGCCGAATTCGTGCCGGCGGCCGTCCGCCGGGAATTCGCGTTCATGCGTGCCCCAGCCGAGTTCCGCCGGCTGGCAGCCTTCGCCGGTGAAGCCGTCGATCGACCAGGTGTTGACGAACTCGCCCGGGCGCTTGGCGATGTCCGCCACCTGCGTGTCGCGTTCTGCGATGTGGATTACCTTCACCCCGAGCCGTGCAGACAGCTCGGCCCAGTCGGATTGCGAACGCGGCGCGGCGTGCTCCACTCCGGTGTCGCGCGCGACCTGCAGCAACGCGTCCTTGACGAAGTGCGACACCAACCCGGGATTGGCGCCGTGCGTCAGCACCGCGGCCGGCGTGCCGGGACCTTTCGCCAATGCCAGCGCGCTCTCGCGCAATGCGTAGTTGGAGCGCTGCGACGGCGTCAGCGACGGATCGGTGTAGCCGCCGGCCCAGGGCTCGATGCAGGTGTCCAGGTACAGCGCACCGATCTCCTGGCACAGCGCGATCAACGCCACCGAGGAGACATCCACCGACACGTTCAGCAGGAAGTCGCCGGCGCCCAGCAGCGGACGCAGCGTCTGCCGGTAGTTCTGCCGCGTCACCGGCGCGATGGTGACGCCGATGCCGCAGGCACGCGCTTCATCCATGCCGCGCTCATCGGCGGTGAGGATGTGGATGCGCTCGCGCGGCATGTCGATGTGGCGCAGGATCAGCGGCAGCACACCCTGGCCGATGCTGCCGCAGCCAAGCATGACGAGGCGGCCGGAAAACGCGACGTGCTTCATTATTTCGGACTCCTTCGCGTCAGGCCGCGAGACGGTTGTCAGCCGGCAGCATATCGGGTTCGTACAGCAGCGGCGGGTCGCGCACCTCGGCCATCAGCGCGCGGTCGAAGCCGTTGAACGCGGTACGCATGCACGCGCCGTACGCGCCGAGCTGGCCGATCTCGATCCAGTCGCCTTCCTGCACATCGGCCGGCAGCACGAAGGGACCGCACATGCGGTCGGCGCTGTCGCAGGTCGGGCCGAACAGCGAGAAGCCGACCATGTGTCCGGACGGCGCGGCGCCATCCGGGCGGACCAGCCGCACCGGATAGCGGAACCCCGGGGTGCCGGCGTCGGCCAGGCTGCCATAGGTGCCATCGCTGACGTAAAGCGCGTCGCCGCGGCGCAGTTGCACCTGCACCACCACGGAGGCGCCGGCGGCGACCAGGGCGCGCCCCGGTTCGGCCCACAGCCGAAGGTCCGGCAGGCCGAGGGCTTCCACGCCGGCCTCGATCTCGGCGACGAAGGCGCCGAGCGGCGGGGCTTCCATGTCGGGATAGCGCGCCGGGAAGCCGCCGCCGATGTCCAGCACGTCCAGGGGCACGCCGGCATCGGCAATCACCGTGCCGGACAGGGCAATCGCGCTGCGCCAGGCCAGCGGGTCCTGGCACTGCGAACCGACATGGAAGGACAGGCCGAGCAGCGCGGCATGCGGCCGGGCGGCGCGCAGCAGTTCAGCGGCAGCGTCCGGGGCGGCGCCGAACTTGCCCGACAGGTCGAGCGCGGCGTTGCCCTTCGGCAGCGCCAGCCGGACGATCAGGCCAAGCGGGCCGGCGACACCGGTGGCCGCGATTTCGGCGCGGATCTTGGCCAGCTCGTCGGCGGTATCCAGCACGAAGTTGCGCACGCCGAACTGCGACCATGCCTCGCGGATGGCGCCGCGCGCCTTCACCGGATGCATGAAGTGGATCACCGCAGCCGGGAACAACTGCCGCACCAGGCGCACCTCGGCGATCGAGGCGCAATCGAAGTGGTGCAGCCCGCCGGCGTGCAGCGCGCGCAGCATGGTGGGGTCGGGATTGCACTTCACCGCGTACATGACGTCGCCGGGAAATGCCTCGACGAACGCGCGCGCCGTCGCGGTGACGGTGGCGGGGCGGAGGCAGTGCATCGGCTCCTCGGGGCGCTCGCGCGCGACGAGTTCGTCCACCGTCGGGCGGCGGACGGAGACGGGGGCGAAGCGGCGGCGCGGCGGGGACACCGCCGTGCGGGAACGCAGTCCGGTCATGTGGAAATCCTCGCAGGCGTGGACCGGATGACGCATTCGGCGCATCCGGCGGGCAGGACCAAAACGTGGCAGGATGCCGGTCCGGCGCTGACGCGCGGTCCGGCGATGGTTCAGCCGTTTCTGCGAGTACTTCGCGTCGCGGCGTGGCGATCAGCCAACATAGGCGGCTCCCTAACGACCCCGGCCCACGGAATGGCCGGACCGACCGAAAAGGACGCGTTACGTCGTTGCTGTGCCCCCGATTGCTTCGCCGAGGGCTCGCGGCACGTGCGATGCGTCAAGACGCGCACAGCCAGGGGCCATGCGCGGAGGCGGCATATAGGCTTGTTGCGCCGGGAATGCCATGCGTTTTTTCTGCCGGAGGAATGCGCCGGCCCCAGGCCGATTTCAGCTCAGGCCGATGCCAGCTCCGGCGGATGGCAGCTCGAGCGAATACAGTTCGGGTTGATGCCGCCTCGGGCCAATGCCCGCTCAGGTGGATGCCAGCAGCGCAAGATACTCCCAAACCACGGTCGCCGCGGCCAGCGCGGTGATCTCCGCGACGTCGTAGGCTGGGGCGACCTCCACCACGTCCATGCCGATGAAGTTGACGCCGCGCAGCCGGCGCAGAATGGCCTGCGCCTGCCAGGAGGCGAGGCCGCCGATCTCCGGCGTGCCGGTGCCGGGCGCGTACGCGGGGTCCAGCGCATCGACGTCGAAGCTGAGATAGGCGGGGCCGGCGCCGACAACCTCGCGGATGCGGGCCGCCACGGCGTCCGGCGTGCCGGCGTGCACCTGCTGCGCGCTGAGCACGGTAACGCCGCGGCCGATGGTCCAGTCCCAGACCGCGCGCTCGACCGGCGAGCGGATGCCGATCTGCACCATGCGGCGCGGATCGACCAGGCGTTCCTCGATCGCGTGGTGGAACACCGAGCCATGCGCATAGCGCTGGCCGAAATTGTCCGGCCAGGTATCGACGTGGGCGTCGAAATGTACCAGGGCGAGCGCATCGCCGGTGCGCCCGGCGAGGGCGCGCAGCAGCGGCAGGGTGATGCCGTGCTCGCCGCCCAGCGCGACCAGATGCGGCAGGCCGGTGGCTTGCTGCTCGATCAGCCGCAGGCTTTCCGGGATGTCGCCGAGCGCGAGGTGGAAATCGCCGAGGTCGGCGAGGTCGAGCGTGGCGGGCTCCACCCAGAACTCCGGATGCGCGCCGTCCACCAGCATGCGGCTGGCGCGCCGGATGGCGTGCGGCCCGTCGCGTGCGCCGGCGCGGTTGGTGGTGCCGATGTCCAGCGGGATGCCGGCGACAGCGAAGCTTGCATCGCGCGTGGTGCGGGACACGCCGAGGAAGCCGGCTGGCGTGGCGAAGGTGGGCGTGCCGGCCATGGGGGGTTCCTCCGGGGCGGTCTGCGGCGGCAGATGGGGCGCGGAGCCGCATAGCACAGGAGGGCGCTTGAGGCGTTGTGGCGTTTGCCGGACGCTACTGCTGGCTTCGCATAAATGGCGGAATGTGTTGCTCGCGGGGAAGCAAGAAAGGGGTAACGCAAATGAACGCAAATGGCCGCAGATGAACGCGAATAGACCTGTGGTTGTCTGGAAATATTCTGGCCTCATGTGCCCGGGAAAGAATATATTTATTCGCTGTCATGGCGTCACGGTGCGGTCGTGTTCATCTGATTTCATCTGATTTCATCTGAGTTTATCCGTGCTTCGATCTGATTTTGCTTTGCTGCCCAGCGGCGGGAGCAAACCCGCTTGTCTCCCGCGGCAAGGCGTGGGTGCGGACCTGCGCCCGCCACGACGTGAGCCCTCGCCTGCAACGCTGCGCCGGTTCCGGTCGGAATCGCGGTGCTACTGCCTCTCCGCCCGCGATCACGGATTGGTCGCCTCGCGTTCCACCAGCGCATGCCACAGCGCGCGCAATTCGCCGGCCGCGGGATTCGCCGACGCCTTCACCCACACAGCCGTGTGGACCAGCACAAGCCGCGCGGCCGGATCGACAAAGATCCTCTGGCCGTGGATGCCCAGCAGCGCGAATTGCCGGCGTGGGCCGGGCAGCAGCCAGACCTGGTTGCCGTAGCCATAGGACGGAGCAACCGCGCGCGGCGCGAGAAACGGCGCGGCGACTGTCGTCGAGGCCTCCAGCCAGTCGCGGGGAATGATCTGCCGGCCGTTCCACGCACCATCATGCGCCAGCAGCAGCGCGAACCGCGCCCAGTCGCGCAACACCGCGCTGACACAGCAGAAGGCCAGTTCGTGACCGGTGCTGTCGACGGTCCAGGTGGCGTCGGCCTCCGCCCCCATCGGCTGCCAGATGCGGCTTTGCAGGTACTCCGCCAGGCTGGAGTGCGTTGCGCTGGCCACGACAAGGCCGAGGACCTCGCTCTGGATCCCGGCATAGTGGAACCTTGTGCCGGCCGGAACCTCGCGCGTGTTGAAACGCGCCACCGCGCGGGCCGGATCGACCCGGGAGAACAGCGCCCGGTTCAGCGCAGCCGCATCGTCCGTGCCGTCGTAGGTTTCCCGGAACGCGATGCCGGACGCCATGTGCAGCAGGTCGCGGATGGAGGTGCGGCCGAACTCGGTGCCGGCCAGTCCGGGGACGTAATCCGCCGCCGGCTGGTCGATTGAACGGATCGCGCCCTCCGACACCGCGATGCCCAGGAGCATGGCGGTGATGGTCTTGGCCATGGACTGCGACAGCAGGCGGTCGCGGTCGGTGCGGGCGTATTGGTAGTGCTCGAACAGGATGGTGTCGCCGCGGGCGATCAGCAGGCCGGTGGCGGGATTGCGGTCCAGGAACTCGCTCAGCGTGTGGCTGGCGCCGCGATAGCGGTACGTCAGGCGCAGCTCCTGCGCCGCTCGGCGGAGCGGCGATGCGGAGGCCGGCCGAACGATGCGATTCGCGCGCAACAGCCGGTCGAAGCGGCTGTAGTCGCCGACCATGTAGGCCTGCGGCAGCAGGGGCGACGGCGGCGCGGTGGGGTAGCCGAGCGCCTGGCCATAGGCCGCCGCATCGGGACCGCCCGGCGCGAATACCGGCCCGGCCTGTGCGCCAGCCCGGCCGGCCAGCAGCACTGTCAGCAGCAATGCGGGCAACAGACGGGTTGGGGACATGGTGACCTCGCTGTCTCGGAGCATGGACGGGCTCACCGCGACTCCGCAACGGCTTTGCCTGCAAGCCTGCCGAAGAATGAATCTTCTCTTTTGAAAGCAGTTGAGGCTAAATCCGTCCAACAATCATGCTTGGGAGGCTAGCCCATGTTCGATCTCGACCGCTTTGTCGCCGATTGCCAGGCGGCGCTGGCATCCGGCGGCAGTTCCGCGGCGGTGCGCGAAGTGATGGCGGAAACCGTCAGCGACCCTGGCTCCGTGCTGGCCGGCCTCGGCGAGCCGCAACGCGCCGGCATCAACGTGCTGTTCCGCTCCGACACGCTGACGGTGCTGAACCTGGTGTGGGGTCCGCACATGACCATCATGCCGCACAACCACAACATGTGGGCGGTGATCGGACTGTATACCGGGCGGGAGGACAACATCTTCTGGCGCAAGCTGCCGTCGGATGCGCGCTGGCCGATCGAGGCGGCGGGGGCGCGCTCGCTGATGCCGGGCGATGCCTGTCCGCTGGGGCGGGACATCATCCACTCGGTCACCAACCCGGTGTCGCGGCTGACCGGGGCGCTGCACGTGTATGGCGGCGATTTCCTGGTGCAGCCGCGGCGCGAGTGGGACTGCGACACGCTGCACGAGCAGGACTACGACGTGGGCAAGGCGCGCCAGTTGTTCGAGGATTCCAACCGGATGCTGGCGCAGCTGCATTAGGCTGCGAACCCGGTCAGCAAAATGAACCTCGGATGAACACCGATAGGCACGGATGGCGCGTGATGCGCCATCCTTCGTGGGATGACTCGGCGCAAACAGAAATTTGCTTTTGTGTCCCGGGCTGAACGGAAGGGCGTGACTCCATCCCGGCCCGCTGCAAACTATCCGTGTTCATCCATGGTTGTTCCGGTTCTTCTGCTGACTCCAGAACCGCGTGCCGATTGAGGTCGGAGTTCAACGGCCGGCCGGGGGAGCGGCGCCGCGAGGTTCGATCTGGTCCATGGTGCATTTGCGAGGGGCCTTGTCGGTCCGCCAGCGCAGCAGACGAGCGCCGTGCCGGAACTTGCCGGCGGTCACCGCATCCACACTGACCTCCACAACCAGCTCCGGGCGAAGCGGCGTGGCGACCCGCTCGCGCCTGGACCAGCGGCTGCGCCCACCGGGCTGGTTGCCGGTGAAGCCGCCGCCTCCCAGCAGCGGACGCAGCTTGCGGGCGTACTCCGCCTCGTGCGGATGCGCGGGGCAGCGGCCGACATAGTGCAGCAGGCCTTGCGCGTCGTACAGGCCCAGCAGCAGGTATTCCACGTCCTCACCGTCCGGCTTGCGGTACACGCCTGCCACGACGCAATCGATCGTGTGCCGGAGCTTGTATTTCAGCATGGCGCGCTCGCCTGGCCGGTAGGTCAGGTCCAGCCGCTTGGCGACGATGCCGTCCAGCCCGTCCCCGACATCCTTCAACCAGCGCTGCGCCTGCGCCTGCGAGCGCGTCTGCTCCGCCAGGGCGATGCCGGTGCCGCTGGACGCGAACCACGCCTCCAGTGCCTGCCGCCTCGCCGAGAACGGACACGTCAGCAACGCCTCGCCCGTGGGATCCACCAGCATGTCGAAGGCGGTGAAGCAGGCCGGAGTCTCGCGCGACAGCCGCGCGATGCGGGACGCCGCCGGGTGCAGCCGCATCTGCAACGCGTCGAAGCCGGCGCCGCGGATCACCAGTTCCCCGTCCAGCACGAAGCGTGGGCCGGCCAGCGCGGCGGCCGCTGTTGCCACTTCCGGGAAGTAGCGCGCCAGGGGCCGCTGCCGTCGCGACTGCAGCCTGACGCTGTCGCCGTCGCGGAACACCAGGCAGCGGAAGCCGTCGTATTTCGGCTCGAACGCCCAGCCGGGCCCGTCCGGCAGCGCATCGACCGGCGTCGCCTCCATCGGCTCCAGCGATAACGGAACCGGCAGCGTCATCGCAGCGTCCCTCCTGCGTGGTTTGCGGGGGCCAAACGCCAGGAGCCGGCGCGGCGTTGCCACGGCGCCATTTCTGCGTCACCGGCGGAACGGGGTTGATGCTCCCGTGAGGCGGGACGGTGGGCGCATCCCGGATTGCGGCTGTTCGCCGCGCGCGGGCCGGCTGAGCGTCGCGCCGCTGCGCGGGGCGGGGTGCCGGTACACGGTGGCGGCGTGTAGCCTCGCAATCCCGTAGCGCCCGTCTGCCGGCGCCCCGTCTGGCGCCCCGTTAGTCGGCGACCCGTCAGTCGGCGCCCATCCTGGAAGGAGCAACCGTCCGATGCCGCAGTCCGGAAGCATTCGCGTCGGCATTGGCGGCTGGACCTTCCCGCCATGGCGCGGCCCGTTCTATCCGCCTGGCCTGCCGCACGCGCGGGAGCTGGAGCATGCCAGTCGCCAGGTCACCTCGATCGAGATCAACGGCACCTATTACCGCCTGCAAAAGCCGGAAAGCTTCGCGCACTGGCGGGAGGAAACGCCGGACGATTTCGTGTTCTCGCTGAAGGCGCCGCGCTACGTGACCAACCGCCGCGTGCTGGCGGAGGCAGGACCGGCGATGGAGCGCTTCCTCAACAGCGGGCTGCTGGAACTGCGGCACAAGCTCGGCCCGATCAACTGGCAGTTCCTGCCGACCAAGCAGTACGACCCCGCCGATTTCGAGGCGTTCCTGAAACTGCTGCCGGCGAAGCTGGACGGTCATGCACTGCGCCACGCGGTGGAAGTGCGCCACCCCAGCTTCGTGCAGCCGGCGTTCATCGCGCTGCTGCGGCGCTACGGCGTGGGCGCGGTGATCGCCGACCACCCGGAATATCCCGCACTGTACGATCCCACCGCGCCCTTCATCTACGCCCGCTTGCAGTCCGCGTCGGAGGCGGAGCCGGCCGGCTACCCGGATGCCGCGCTGATGCAATGGACGGATCGGGCGAGGACCTGGGCAAGCGGCAGGCTGCCAGCGGAACTGCCGCTGCTCGCGCCGCCGTCGCGCAAGGCGCCGGCGCGGCGGATGTGTTCATCTACATGATCAACGGCTTCAAACCGAAGGCGCCGGCCGCGGCGATGGCGCTGCTCGAGCGGCTGCCAGTCAGGCGGTAGCGCGGAACGGGTTGCTGACGCGCAGCCGTGACTCGATCAGCAATCCGTCCTGCATGTCCTCCGACCACAGCGTATCGCAATCGGCGAGCAACGCCGCTGCCGCGATCATGCCGTCACACACCGACAGCCGGTAGCGTTCGGCCAGTACCAGGCACGTCTCGTGGGTCTCAACCGTGAGTGGCTGCACGGTCAGCAGGCCGCGCAGCAGGCCAAGCAGGGACCGCGTTTCGCTCCATGACAGCTGCATCTTGCGGCGGGCGACGTTGGCGACCTCGTTCAGCACCTGCACGCTGATGCTGCCGCCGGCGGCGATCAACGCCTCCGCACGTTCCGCCTTGGCCGCGTCTGCCGAGGCCACGTAGAGCAGGACGTTGCTGTCGAAGAAGCTACCGGGCATTCGCCTCGTCCCGGTCGAACCGGAAATCGGCGGGCAGCCGGCCACGGAACGCCCGCAGGCGCTGCAGCAGATCTTCCCGGCCGGATTTACGGGCGATGCCGAAGGAGCGGCCATCGTCCACGTGGATCTCTATGTCGTCGCCTTCCTTCAGGCCAAGCGCCTCCACCACGGCGGCGGGAAGGCGAACGGCCAGGCTGTTGCCCCACTTCGCTACCTGCATCTGCGCACCTCTCTGGATATACGACATATTGGATGTATATCCGCGGTGCGGAGATGACAAGGAGCCGGGATCCCTTGCGGTCTGGATTACTTCCCGCCGGGCGCCCGGCGCGTGGGCTTCATCTGGCTGAGTGACTTCGGATCGTCTTCGAGGAAGCCGACACCGAGATCGTCGTGCCGCGCATGGCGCCGCGCGGCTTGGCTTACGACTGACGAGGTAATCCATGCACGTCGCACCGTCACGACCCCGAAGGGCGAGGAATTGGTGATCCCGAGCCGCGAGGAACACGAGGACCTGATCGATGCCCGCGACCACGCGCTGGCGATGGCTGCGCAGGCCAACGGCTCGGACCCGGGGCTGACTGACTCCGAAATGGACGAATACCTGGCGGCGCCAGGGCCGCTTGCCTGGTGGCGCAAGCGCCGCGGCCTGACCCAGGCGGCGCTGGCGGTTGCGGCCGGTATCTCGCAGCCGTATCTGGCCCAGTTGGAGACCGGCCGGCGCAAGGCGGCGGATGTCTCCGTGCATGCGCGGCTTGCCAGGCGCCTTGCGGTGCAGCTTGAAGACCTGATCACGCCGGAGGCGTGAGGCGGCGGCGAATGTCGCTCGCTCGTCCATAGGGCTCGCAACGGGTCGCGGAGGGCTTGGCGGAGCAGGCGGCCACTCCGGGTCGGAGAAAGCATGGGCCGGAAGAACGCGGCTTTCGGCGCGCCGTCCCTGTGATCGACATTAAGAGGGTGGTCTCGGACGGTGCGCTCCGATATTTCCCGGTTCATGCACCAAGACCTTCCGGCAGGACGGTTGCCAGGCACGCGAAAGGCCTGGTGAATTCCACTTCATAAGCTCGGCCGCTCCGCCAGACGCCAACGACAGCGCCGCGCGATCCCGCAGGCAGCTCGCGTCCCACTGCCTCGACATACACCGGCATGGTCAGCGTGACCTCATCCAGAAGCGCAATGGGGATCACGCGCTCCCGCGTCATCTCGGCCCCCTAGGCAATTGCCGCAAGGATGTCCGCATGCGCGAGTTGCGGGTATTCGGCCAGCAACTCCTGCTCCGTCACCCCGTCGGCCAGGAAATCGAGGATCAGGGATACCCAGATGCGGGTGCCCTTGATGCATGGTCGTCCGCCGCAGGTTCGCGGATCGACCGAAATCCGCTTCAGAAGGTCATCCATGACGTGCGCTCCTGGGACGGCACTATGCCACGGGGACGAGCGCTGGGCGACTCGTGCAGGCGGGCACGAATGGCGCGCCGGGACCGGAGCCCCCAGATGCCGGGTCCGTCGCGGCAAACCCACGAACGGTCCCGCACGCGCAGGCTTACGCCTGCTTCAACTCGATCAAACTCCGGCGAATCTTGCGCCCGCGCTCCACCCGGTCCTCGATATACGCCGCATCGCCCCAGCGCACCGCCCGCGCCATCGCCTGCGCGTCCTCGCTGAAGCGCTGCAGCATCTCCAGCAGCGCCTCGCGGTTGTTGAGGAAGATGTCGCGCCACATCACCGGGTCGCTCGCCGCGATGCGGGTGAAGTCGCGAAACCCGGAGGCGGCGAAGTTCAGCACCTCCGCATCTCTTCCGTATGTTTCAATCGCCATGGCCTTTCCCGCCGACATGACGTAACAAGGCAACGTGACAACGTCCGAGAAGCCACGAGTCATCATTGGGGAAGCGCAAAGGCAGCTTAGGATGGAATTTGACCACTTTTCTCCGCAGGCTTTTGAACGTCTGATTCAGGCGCTGAGTGCAGAAGTGCTCGGTCCGGGCACAGTAATATTCGGAAGTGGCCCAGACGGAGGACGGGAGGCGACTTTCGAAGGCGAGGTGCCCTTTCCCAGCGTTGTGGATCGCTGGATGGGGTATATTGTCGTGCAAGCTAAGTGCAAAGAGAGATTGCAGCATGATTCCAAAGACGTAGATTGGCTAGATCAAAACTTGCGTAAGGAGTTTGGAAAATTTTTAGACAAAAAAAGGAATCTGCGCAAGCCCGAGTATTACATAATTGCCTCCAACGTTTCTCTTTCGGGACACGACAAGGTTGGCGGAAAAGAGAAGATCAACGCCACCTTTCGTGCTTATAAGAAAAGACTTGGATTAAAAGGGTATGCAGTCTGGTCGCCCGCCGAGATTCGTGTTTTCTTGGATGCTTCTCCGGAGGTACGCCAAGCTTATACTGCTTGGCTGACACCAAGCGACGTTCTCTCTGAGATGCTGACTAGTCTGAGAAGGCCCGATCTGAAGCGCCTGATTCCACTAGCTTTGGCACGAGACTTGAGAGCGGAGCGTGACGTCCGCCTGCGGGACGCGGGGCAAGAGACGGAAAAGCCCATCTATCTTGAGGATGTCTTTATCGATCTTCCTGTCGGAAGTAGTTCCGATGGGGGGGAATCTGCCGAAGAAGATGGCGACGAAAATAGCAGCTCAACCTCGAAGGCAGGTGGGAACGGGTCCCGCAGGACCCGCCCGTCAATGGGGATCGTGGCACGCCTCGCTTCGAGAGCTGCCGATAAACTGGACCCCATGGCGGCCGAAGCACAAATTCGGCCTACGAAGGCCATCGAAGTTGAGACACGTGGGGCTCTTCCGAACCGAGTTGTTGTTTTAGGGGGGCCCGGGCAGGGAAAATCAACCATAGGGCAATTTCTTGCGCAAGTTATGCGCGCCCGAACGCTGAGCACGGTCCCCCGCTCGAGCCTGAACCCGCAAGTCCACGACTTGATAGCTCCCATTCTTCGAAGGGCGGAATTGGAAGGAATTTGGCTGGGAGGTCCGGTGCGATTCCCGTTCCGTCTTGATCTGCCCTCATATGCGGACGCTTTGAAGGAAGCGTTGGAAAAAGGCGCGCAGTTGCCCCTCCTCAAGTATCTGTGCTCGCGCTTTTCGCGCGACACGGACGCTTTAGTCACTGTTGATGATTTGCGAGTTTGGCTTGGGGCGTGCCCTTCCATAATAATCCTGGATGGCTTAGACGAGGTGCCTCCCAGCAGCAATCGCGATGCCGTGGTGCAAGCAATTGAAGCCATATGGGACGACATACACTTGGTATCCGGTGATACATTGGTAGTGGTTACCACGCGCCCTCAGGGCTACCATCAGGATCTTAACCCACAATACTGGACGCATTGTGAGCTGGCGCCGCTCACGGTGGAACATGCAATGAAATTCGCGAGTCGCCTTGCAGATGTACGACTTTCGGATCCAGAACGTAGAGGAGCCATTTTAGCTGAATTGAAGCGGGCGTCCCAAGATACGTCAACAAAATTGCTTATGATCAGCCCGCTCCAAGTGACCGTACTGTTCGGAATCTCTCTTCTCAAAGGGAATGTGCCCCAGGACCGCTGGGATTTGTTCGATAAATACTATTCGCTTCTACGTGATCGTGAAGCTCAAAAGCCGGGGGGACAGGAACCATTATTCGTAATCATAAGAGGCAGATAGACGCAATTCATTACGAATGTGGCTTTCTTCTGCATATTATGGCCGAGAAGTCCGGTGGGGCAAGTCCGTACCTTACCGAGGTACAATTCCGGGCTTTGATCGAGAGGCTCCTTCGGGATGACGAATATGCTGATGAAGCTGTGACAGGAGTGGTGGATGACCTCGCTCGTATAGCGACGCAACGACTAGTCCTCCTGGCGCAACGCGTGACAGGCCGCATCGGGTTCGATATCCGGTCTCTTCAAGAGTTCATGGCGGCGTCGCAACTTTGCGTCGCGACGACAATTTCCCTTAGCGAGAAACTGCGAGCAATAGCCACCAGCGCGCACTGGCGGCACGTCCTGAGAATAATTGCAAGCAGGGTTTTTTCTGCTGCTGAGTTCGGCCACTACAGAGGCGACGTTGTAGCGATCTGCCATTCACTCGATAGTGGAGACCTCGGTGATGACGCACGGCTAACCCGTGCCGGGTCTAAGCTCGCCCTAGATTTTTTGGACGACGGCATTGCCTCCACAGCCCCTGCCTTCGCGCGCCAGCTTGCTAGGCGAGCACTGTCCCGGCTGGATCTAATTGATAGGCTCGGAGCAGGGCTCTCGAGGCATTTCTCGTCTCACACGGAGGTGGTGTACGGAGAGGAGATAACTCGATGCATTTTGCGGGGGACACCTGAGTCCGCCGCGCGAGCACGAAAGTTGTTGTACAGCCTTCTCAAAATTGACAGACACTGGGCCGAACATCAAATTCTTTCTCATTGGCCAAAGGAGCCGGGCGAGGCTCTCCGAGCATCACTAGGGTCTGATCCCGCGACCTGGACTCCGTCGATCAAGTCACGGTTGCTAGCAGCTCAGTGGGAAGCCGGACCAAATGAAGCTGAAGTGTTTGCGCGTTGGGCCGTCTATTTTCGTGGATATCCCAGTGCCCCAAATCGAAAGCTGATGCAGCTTGAGGTTTCTGTCCTCCCTCGTGGCTTGCTTGAAAGCTTTTTCCCTCACCGGCCGCCACGGGAGGTCAAGCTTGACCCTAACGCCTTTGGTCGAGGATCTATTGCGTACATGGTCCCGCTTGCTCAGTCGGGCGTTTTTAAACTGCAGAACTGCCCTGCGTCCCGGAGCAACAATTGGACAATATTCGATGTGGTAGATAGGTTTGTTCAGTCGCCGAGCCGCATCGAACTAGGGCTAGCTTTACGGGCATTAGAGCCATTTTCAAAAGAACTGCGTGAGCGGCTCTGGCAATTCCCGTGGGTGCTGCACGCCTTATTAGAGGACCACTTCGACGGTGCGGACCTGTACACCTTGTCCAAGGATGCCGAAGCTGGTCAATTCGGCGACATTGACGATTGGAGGGCAGCAGAGCGCAGATGGGTCACAGAGGGTCTCAGGCCGGACGATTTCGCGACCTGGCAGGATGGCCGCTATCTCAATTCGGAGATCGCCCGACGAGGTGCTGCGCCGGTAACATTTTCCCGTCGGTCTGGCCGGGATGATAGTCGGCCGGAATTGCCGATATTGCTAAATATCGTCCGTAAAATCGGGAGCTTAGAAAAGCAGGCGCGACTTGCCGAGGCCCTGTGCCTAGCTGCAATAGGGAGAGGGGACGAGGCAGGGGAGGTTGTGGAGCTTTGCTGCGCTATTGCCCGACAGCTTAATCCAGAGCGTGCTGCCGATTTGCTCAGCACGATGGCCTTATGGCTACCAAATCCATGGGCCTCGCCAGAGTTTGTCGATCTGGCCGACTCTGCCGCGCGGACCGGCTTGAAAAGGGAGTTCAGCCTTGTTGTTGAAAATAGGCGCGAGCTGGGAGATACCATTGCTGCATTTAACGCTAACACGAAACGGCGGGGGCTGCTGCCGATTATCGCTACCGCCGAACCGATAGCGAGGGACAGCCCAGATGACGTGGAATGGGTCGCAGCACAGCTTCATTCTTCGGCGACGCTGACTGACCCTCATGACGAGCCGATGATCTTAAGTGCCGTTGCCCAAATTAAAATAGCACTGGGCCATTGGGACGAGAAGGAGATTGAAGAACTTGTAAGCGCGTTGATTTGTGTCCAAGAGCACTTGGATCTGTTTCCGTTCACGCTGAATTTTGGCACTAAGAGTGCAAAGGGTCATCCATCGCGGGATTTCTTGCTGCATCGGCTGCTCGAGAAAATGCTCATCATGAGAGCGCCAGTCGTGGATGAGGTTATCGAGTTGCTCGAATCGGACCTCGAAGGCAAACCCTCCAGCTTGGTCTCGCCAAACGAACGCGCCCGTCTGCGCCTTCCCGCGCCCCCGCCGGGTGGGGACTAGAGGAAATTTCCTTCTACGCCTGCTTCAACTCGATCAAACTCCGCCGGATCTTGCGCCCGCGCTCCACCCGGTCCTCGATATACGCCGCATCCCCCCAGCGCACCGCGCGGGCCATCGCCTGTGCGTCCTCGCTGAAGCGCTGCAGCATCTCCAGCAGCGCCTCACGGTTATTGAGGAAAATGTCGCGCCACATCACCGGGTCGCTCGCCGCGATGCGGGTGAAGTCGCGAAACCCGGAGGCGGCGAAATTAAGAACCTCCTGCCGCGTCTCGTCCGCCAGGTCGTCCGCCGTGCCGCAGATGGTGAAGGCGATCAAATGCGGCAGATGCGACACGATGGCCAGCACGCGGTCGTGGTGCGCCGGCTCCATCCGCTCCACCATGGAGCCGCAGCGGCGCCACAGCTCCTCCACCTTCGCCACTGCCGCCTCGTCCGCCCCCGGCGGCGGCGTCACCAGCGTCCAGCGGCCCTTGAACAGGGTCGAGAAACCGGCATCCGGCCCGGAATATTCGGTGCCCGCCACCGGATGCGCCGGCACGAAATGCACCCCCGTCGGCACCAACGGGCCGACATCGCGGATCACGCTCTGTTTGGTGGACCCCACGTCGGTCAGGATGGTTCCCGGCGCGAGATGCGGGGCGATGCGTTCGGCGAGGCCGGCGAAGGCACCCACCGGCGCGCACAGCATGACGCAGTCGGCGCCCTCAACCGCGCGCGCGGGGTCCAGCTCCACCCGGTCGGCGATGCCCAGTGCGACCACGCGGTCCAGGCTGGCCTGGGTGCGGGCATTGGCCACCACCTCGGCGGCGATGTCGCCGCGTTCGCGGGCGATGCGCGCCACCGAACTGCCGATCAAGCCGATGCCGAGGAGGGCGAGGCGACGAAACAGCGGCTCAGCCACGGGCACGTGCCTGGAATTCGCTCAGCGCCTCGATCACCGCCTCGCATTCCTCGGCAAGGCCGACGGTGATGCGCAGGCAGTGCGGCAGCCCGTAACCGGCCACCTTGCGCACGATGATGCCGCGGGAGCGCAGGAACGCGTCCGCCGCATCCGCCCGCTCCACCGCCCCGAAATCCGCCAGCACGAAGTTCCCTTCGCTCGGCCACACCTTGATCCCGGCCGCGGCCAGGCCGGCGGCGAGCTTCGGCCGCCACTCGGCATTGTGGTCGCGGCCCTTCTCCACCCAGCCGGGCTCCTGCAACGCGGCGATCGCCGCCGCCTGGCCCGCCACCGACACGTTGAACGGCCCGCGCACCCGGTTCAGCACGTCCACAACCGCAGGCGGCGCATAGCACCAGCCGATCCGCATGCCGCCCAGCCCGAACACTTTCGAGAAGGTGCGGGTCATCACCGTGGTGCCGCTGGCGTCCACCAGCTTCGCGCCTGGGTCGAAATCCGGGCGGGTGACATATTCCGCATAGGCGGAGTCCAGCACCAGCAGCACCTCCGGCGGCAGGCGCTCGCGCAGGCGGGCGACCTCGGCGGACGGCACCATGGAGCCGGTGGGATTGTTCGGATTGGCCAGGAACATCAGCCGGGTGGACGGCGAGACCGCGGCCAGCATGGCGTCCAGGTCGGCGGTCAGGTTGCGTTCGGCGACCTTGATCACACGGCTGCCGGCATAGGTTCCGGCAATGTGGTAGATGGAGAACCCGTGCGCCGACATGATGATGTCGCGCCCCGGCCCGCCATAGGACAGGCAGAGCTGGTAGATCAGGTCGTCCGACCCCGCGCCGCAGACGATGCGCGCCGG